>Ga0214246_1000055_pt1 | contig 38599 bp, 55 predicted proteins | sample TroBogypolimnion_41_FD_153084 | JGI IMG/M metagenome (GOLD analysis project Ga0214246, IMG submission 153084) | Freshwater microbial communities from Trout Bog Lake, WI - 29MAY2009 hypolimnion | ecosystem: Environmental > Aquatic > Freshwater > Lake > Hypolimnion/Profundal zone | place: Trout...
CAGTAATAGCAGCAGCTAAGTCACAGGTTGGCTACAAAGAAGGCACCAACAACGACAACAAGTTTGGCGTTTGGTATGGCATGAACCACGAATCATGGTGCGCCATGTTTGTATCGTGGTGCTTTGATCAAGCCCATGCCTTGCCTGCTCTTGAAAAGTTTGCCTACTGCCCAGCTTTGGAATCATGGGCACATAGTAAGGGCATGATTGTTCCTATTGCTCAAGTACAGGCAGGGGATGTTCTTCTTTTTGACTGGAACCATACAGGTATAGCCCAGCACACAGGTATTGCTACGGGTCCAATTGACCCGCACACCCATCTTCTGCCAACGATTGAAGGCAATACAGGCCCTGATCACATCGGGGTTAACCAGTCTAACGGTGATGGCGTTTATGCCAAGGTCCGTTATCCGGGTCTAGTCCGTGCTGTCATCCGCCCTAAGTGGACGGCGTAGTGGACGAAGATCTACCTGAGTACAGAATCTATCAACACGCTAGTTGCTACCGCTGCCAAGCCGTAGGTGCTGTACTCTATAGAGGCTGGGTCTTTTACTGCCCGGCTTGTCATAAACAAATGCTCAAGGAAGAAGGATAAATGAATCGATTCAATGTCTCTCCAAAGGTATGGACAGTCTTCTCAGTTTACGCCCATACATTTATTGGTGCTGTTACTGCCTGCTATATGCTAGGCAACCACACACCAAAGGCTCTCGTTGATGCCGGCATCGCAGCAATCTTGCCAGTCATTTTGCGTTGGGCTAACCCAGCAGACCAGTTCCCTGCTCCACAGGTATCACTTGCTACTGCTACTGCGGTAGTTAATACTCCTGCGGCTCCAGTAGTAGCAACACCTGCTACACCAGCACCTACCGCATAGCCTTTAAACGGCTTCTATGGCCTCTCTGAGGCACGAAACCCCCCGACCTAGTATTTTTACTAGGGAAGGGGGTTCTTTTTTATTTGTCTATAATTTCGATTTGACTTTACCTGTACTGTACAGTAAGATCGTCCCTTGTGGGGGCGATCTTCTGCCTACCTTTACGTATGTGCTGCCTCTGTCGGATAGTAGTACCGCCCCAGTAGCCTTGGATTTCTGGAATGGCTACTGCAAAGGTAGCGCATTCAATCCGAACTAGACAGTTGGCACAAGTCTTCTTAACCAAATCATCTACCTGTCCTTTTTCTACAAAAAACATCTCGGTATCTAACCCAGCGCAGTTAGCACTAGCTCTCCAGTCCTCTGACATTTATCCTCCAGTTTTGTAGAAGCCGCCAGTTTTAAAGTGCACTGGTGTAGATGACCATACCTTAGTCATAGACTCCCCGCAACAGACAGGGACAGCATCATCTCCAAAGGATTTAGTTATCTCTTGTTGCCCACCGCAAACGGTGCAGCGATAGTCATATCTAGGCACAGTCCATTTCCTTGTCAATAGGGGTGGGAGCCGTGGTTACTGTCCCGCATTCATAACAAGTCTGAGACAAGTCATACCAACCAGGTAACCTTGTCTCCTCATCCCACATAAGATTTACCTGAAATATCTTAGACCCACATATACAGGCAAAAGTAGGGATACCCCTAAGATCATTCGTCATCTAAGTCAGCCAACTCTTGTAAGCGATCTTCTTCTTGTTGCTTTTGAGCAGCCCAGAACATGTCATAGAATGCCTTGTCATAAGAAAAACGTTTCATATGTTGAACCGTTGCTCCTGTGTGTGCATAGAGTGGAACGTCTGCTTCTTTCATAAAGCGGAAAAAGTTAATGTCCTCTGATACGAACTGTTCGCCTACTCCAGTTTCATTAAAGAATGGAACAGAACCATACTTTTCACGCATTTTAGTTGCTGCATTACGATGCATAAACAAAAAACCAAATCCAGCAGCGCCCACTTTGGCTAGTACATTGACTGGTAATGGATGAACGTAAGCCAACTTATAAGGATCATCAGTAAAGTTAAACAAAGCAGGGAATGGAGTCATCAATGCCTGCTCATTTTCCTTAGATACAAAGTAAGTGCCTGTCACTACTGGCTTAGTCGTAGGGTCACACTCATTCCAGACTGCACTCAGAGCTTGTTCAGTAAGAACAATGTCACTATCTACCCAAAGAATCCAGTTAAAGTCTGTGTGATCGTACCAAAAATCAAAGGCATTCTGCCTTTGTCTGCCGATCTGATTGCCTTGTACTCGCATGGCAGATCTAATAGGCACATCAGATGTAAGTACTGAATAGATTAATCCTTCAGTAAACTTGCCATCAGTAGTGCCGTTATCACACCAACAAACAATAACGTTATCATTCTTCGATGTCATCGACTGTCGTTTCTGTGCTCTGTTCTGTGGTGTCTTCGTCATGATAAGGTCTCCATCCTCCAATAGATTGAATCAATGATGTCATTGCACGTTGAACTTTCATACGCGCACCATCTAACGTAGTATCTAACTCCTCAGCAACTCTTGCCCAAGGTGCATCTGGATCGCTGAAGCGTAAACGTAGTATGTTTTGTTTGGCTTCAGATAGCCGGTAGTAACCCCGAGCAATATCTGAGCGCAATCCTAGCCAGTTCATGCCATCATTGATTTCACTTGACTTAGTTTGACTACCCAAGTCTTTAAGTTTAGATGGCATCTCATATGACTCAGCAATAATTGTAGGCAAAAAAACTTCAACTACTGCTGCGTTGTAGTAATACACGTCAGCAATATCGTAACCACCTTTACGTGCCTTTTCTTTTTCGCAATACTTTAAACACTGGTTGCGCAAAGACTTAGCAATAAGTTTGTCTCTGTCTTTTGATTCATGCGTTGACCACTCTTTAAACTTCTTAGGGTGTGACACAAACCACAGATACATCTCTTGTTGTAGATCATCTAGTTCAACCATAGGATATTTGCGTTTATAATCCGAGGCTATTCGAATCATCATGTCTTTATACTCTAGCCATTCATCAATGGAATATTTCACGGAAGATTAATGTCTCCATTAATAATAGGCACAGCATAAGGCGTTACTTTGCGGTCGTCTTCGACTAAGATACCTATCCCTTGGTGCCAGTTAGCGACACCGCTGGCTAAGTAAGTGGCTTGTTTCATATCCATAAGGTGTCCTACTTCTAAACCAAAGACACTTTTGTTCTTGCCATACAAACCTGTGGTCTCATGTTGCAGACCAAGTTTGTGCGTGTGACCACAGACTACAGACTTGCCAAGTTTCTTGGCTAGGCTTAGGGCTGTTGAACCCGGTACCTGCACTGCTCGGCCCTCGTCTCCATGAGCCATTACCCAGCCAGGTAACAACTCTTTGAACTTGTGCAGGTACTGGATGTCTAAAGAAGTATACCCCAGTAGTTCTTCAATCTCTAACGAGCGGAGACTGCCGAACGCTGGGGCATACTTACGGATGTAAGTCTGGATCCTATCGGTATGATTGGATCGCTGGATAATAAATGGCTTACCCTTACCGAGCGCCGCTCGGAAGTCAGCCATAATTTCGTGAGTTAAATCAATAGAGCTTTGTAGTGTTGGTGCAAATTCTCCTGCTAATCCTTTGTTCCAACGACTAGGTTCTGGTGCATCAAGTTCGTCACCCACGCACCACAACTGGGTGGGTTTGTACTCCTTGATAAAGTCCACGACTGTCGTCAACGAATTTTTGTCGTGGTACGGAATCTGTAGGTCTGATAGGACTACTACTCTTTCCATTTGGCAAGCCTTCCCACTGTCCGCTTTGGACTAGTATGCCTATTATGGCATAGTTTGCTAAGTCAATGAAGGTATCTCTAAGACTTTCGTAGTTGGGCGTGTCGTTATTCGTGTCAACCAGGTGACTGAACCGTTGAAGTTTGTCAAACATTCTAACTCGTAGACCATTATAAGGTCCGCCTGGAGCGAGTGATATGTTAAGCGGACCGTAGTCTTGCTGCTTTTTAAGTAGGATTCCTTTGAGTTCTGCAAGGATGACATCGATCTCATTCTCCTTCATTGTCTAGTACTTCCTTTACTTGTAGTTCAAAGTTCTTCATAGACTCACGGACTTGTAGTTCTTTCCAGACGGTCTCGGCATGCCCCATAGGGGCAGCCACTAGCAGGGCTGCTAGTCCGATAAGGAGTTCTTGCCCTTCTTTAGGCTCGGTCTTGCTGACAAAATAAATATCATACAAAGCGCCAAGAAGATCCAGCGTCTTAGTTTCCGAAACATTGATCCCAATACTACCCTCCATGTGTTCAATGTGTTCCCATATACTTTCATCAAGCGGCAATACAATTTCTGATTCGCTCATCGATCCACTCTTTCCCTAGTTTAATGATGACGCTGTTTACGTCCTCACTTTCTGGCATTGTTATTACATTGGCATTAGGTAGTTCACGAACTATCTTCTTGCCAAACTCAGCACCTGCATTGTCCCCATCAGCAAGGACGATAACTATATCAAAGTCATCTAGGATTCTACTGTAATGTGGCTTCCAGTTATTAGCACCTGGTATACCTATCGTTGGATGTGGTGTCTTGACACCCATCATGATTGCATCAAACTCACCCTCAGTTACACAGATATATTTGCTTGCAGCAAAGCAAGCCTGAGTGTTAAACATTGTAGTCTTAGCACCCATCATACCCATGTACTTAGGCTCTTCATTGTGCATAGCACGAAACCTAATATCTACTACACCACTAGGTGTAACATAAGGAATAGCAACTCTGCCTAGAAATTGTTCATGACCCGGAAGAGGATCTACGACCACCCCCAAGTGAAACATTCGAGCCTCGTCTACCGAGATTTGCCTTGTTAATAGATACGCCTCGGCTTGGTCTATGTGCAGAGCGTACTGCTGGGTTGCCCGTAGTAGAAATTGTCGATGCGAATTCGATAGCCTCAATTAATGTACCGCCTCTCTCTTTAATTATTAGATCGTATGTATCACCTGCTACGCCACAACCAAAGCAGTTAAACCTGTTAATGTCATAGTTAACTGCAGCACTAGCGTTACTGTCATCGTGGAATGGACAGCGCATCTTGCGCCATCCACTGCCTCTAGCAGGAATAATAGCACCAATATGGTTTAGGTAATCTTCAATGCTGTGTTTGTCCAAGTGCTCTCCTTAATAAATCTACCCATACATGTCCGGGCATAGTGCAGTACCAATCAGCAGGGCTTCCCCTACCCTTCCTTTTGTGCCACACTACACCTGTCCATGCTTTATCGTTAGCCATTTCGACTAACAACTCTTCTGTCCAACCAGCCAAGTCCATCTTGGCATGGTTCTTAATCTCAATAGTAACACCAGGTATTCCACTAATGTCGCCTTTGTCTAACGTTGCACCAGCCAAACGTCTGTCTACATAAGGGAACCATTGCTTTAAGTATTTAACAATGTCCAGTTCGGCTTTGGATCCCTTTGCTTTGGCTGCAGTCACGCTAGTTCTTTCTCCATATCTAATTGATCTTGATGCTCAATAGTACATTTAGTACACACATAGATCTTGTACTCTAGGTACAAACGTTTGTGTAACTTCTTGTTAACTGCTGAGCACATGTTGCAACTGCTCATACAACCATCATCTCCTGATCATAATTACTATTGTAATCTCTGATCACATCTTCTAGGTACATAGAAGCTGGGTCGAATGATAATTGAACGTACGTATTGCCTGTTTGATCTGCCTTACCATAGCGATTCTTTACTGGTGCTATACATAAGTAATAATCTAATCCAGTAGGCAGTGGCATCTGACCCACAGTTAATACCATTGCTGGTACCTGCGCTACCTTACCTTGCAAAGCAGATCGTGGTTGGCATGGGTAGCCTTGCGATCCTTCTTGCGTATGGTGCAGCACTAGCACAGCAGCATTGGTATCTCTTGCAAGATACTTTAACTCCTTCATGATCTGTCGCATAGCAGAAAACTCTTCATGTCCATCCATTGCAATGTCCATTAAGTTGTCTACTACTATAAGTGTGGGGCTTCTACCCCACATAGTTTCGAAGGCAGCCACTTCCTCATCAAGATCTTTAAGTGTAGGGCTAGGTTCAAACGACCAATATAAATGGTTGTTCTCTGCAAGGATAGACTCGGCAGTATCAGGGCTGGTTTTCATCATGATCTCTGCTTGTTGCTGCGTCATCTTACCTGTCATGGCTAGCAATCTCATAGCCATTGTATGTGCATTGGTATCGGCTGAGAAGTACAACGTTGGTTGCTTTAAGCGGGCTGCAATATGTAGTGCAACAGATGACTTACCAGCACCGGGTGTGCCAGCAATTACTGTAACTTCAGCACGGCGTATAACAATACCCGCCTTTTCAAAAGCCTGAAAGGGAGCCGGTAAAGGCTCCCCTCCAACTTCTGGTTTACGGATTGAACGTCGTAATGTTTTCATTACTTCATGCGCTCAGGTACGAACGTATTCCATTCTGGGTTAGACTTATCAATGTAAATAGTCTTACACTTAGATGGATCACCTTGTGCTGATGGACAGAAGTAACCTTTGTACACACCGCCCTGCTTGGATGCACCCTGAATGCTGGTCATCTTTCCATGTGGACATGTGCGCCCCCCACCAATTGGGGCTGGGCTAAAAGGTGGTGTATCTTGCTGGATAACTTGACCACCTAATGACTGGGCAATCAAGTTAGATGCCTGTGTCAATGGGGCAGCCTGTGTCCCACGTACTGCAGACTCAAGCTCAGTTACTGCTGAACTAATAGCAGCGAGTGCATTAGCCACAATACTGTCTAAACCCTCGCCTGATTCAGCACGTACAGTAACAAGACTACCAACTGGTGTCTTGACTGTGATGCTGATAGGTGCTTCTGTGCTACTCATCATTCTCCTTTGGTTGTTGAAACCACGTACAATGCATGGTCAGTCCACACATCTTACAGTGATCGAAGTTAGGAAGGAATATGTTTTCCTTTCTAGCCTTGTCGAACATACGAACAAGCGTTTCGATCTTGCTGTCATCGTAGTCAGCAAGATCGAACGCATCAGACAACTCACCCTTACGAGCCATCCAATAGTATCCTTTAGTTGCATTGATACCATAGATCTTACGTAGCCCATAAGAATAAAACGCCAACTGCAATGCAGATGTAGGCGTAGTCTTGCCTGTCTTTAGATCGACAATAATATATTCACCAGTTGTAGTATCTAGCATTACACGATCAAGAAACATCTTGACAGTAATGTCATCAACAACTGGATTCATTTCAAGTTCAATGCCTAGTTCACCGGTATGTGTAATAGCCATTGTTAAGTGGGGGTTAGCCTGGCGCCAATCAATCCATCGTTCATAAAACTTGTAGCCATTAGTGAACCACCAGTCTTCATCTTCTGGATTGCGTCGAGGTGATGCTACTCGCCAGCCAGTCTTATCGCCTGCATATTCAGGGCGTTCTTTGGCAGTTTCATCCCACCATTTTTTCCACTCTGTTAATAGACTCATAGATTCATCCGATCATATTCTTCGGCTGCACGGTGCACTGCACTGCCACCATAGAACCACCATGCTGGTGTCTCTTGCAGTTTCTTTACACGGTTAAGATAGTAGAGCCAACCACATGATAGCCATGTAGTTAAGGCTGAGTAAGATATATGACTTGGTATTTCGTGGTCGTCAATAGAGACCATACAACTCTCCCTTGTTAAGGTCGAGAAGGTGGGAAAGGAGAGAGCCAAAACCCACCGTCTCAACGTTGATAGTGTACCACAGATAACGGGTAAACGGAGGACACGTTATCTGCAGTACTATTGATTACTGATACGTAGGTCGTATCAGAATGTCGACAATATAGTTACCTAGGTTGTTTTCCTGGGCATAGTTATGCGCCATTTCTGGCGTATCAAATAGTCCATATACTGAGACGTCTACTAATGTAGTCAGTGCATGGGCTTGCTTAAGAATGTACATCATCGCCACGTCCACCAGAACCTAAGGTAGTACTTCCAGAATAAGAAACTAATCTGGAATGACTGGTCATGTGGGCTGTAGTACAACCCAATGTCAAAGCCCCTGCCCTTGTTGTGGGCATAGTGCTGTATCCATGAAGGCTTTAATGATTTCATTCTAGTCCCCAACTTTCTGACATTACATCTGACTTCTTCATATGAGTGCCACCATAGTAGCAGTTGCAATCTACATACTGCGACTTGCAATCAAAGCAGTACATACACCAGTGGCATGTGTTCTCTAACTCAAGCATGCTTTCTTCATCTGATTCAGCAGCACAGTTAGGGCATTCCACTAATCCATTTTTGTTCTTGGCGAGCGGCTTACCTTTCTTGTCCGTTGGAAAAAAGTCAAGCTCTTTATCAGCAACCCAACCTCCTGTCACCATGCTACGAGGCTTGGGTTTGTAACTAGACATTGGCGTAAGGTAACAAGAGTTGTTAGACCACCACACACCATGCTTATCTTCGGTGCCAAGATGTGCATTGAGTACATACATTTGATACTGAGCAACAGGATCTACTGTAAGTACACAGATCTTAGAACCAGAGGTGTAGTCTTCTAACATATCCCAGATCAATGGGTTGTCTAAAGCAGCAACACCACCGATGGCAGGCAGCAGATCATCAGCAAAGACACGTGTGTCACTACGATCATCCTTTGCAGGGATCTTAATATCAAGCACACCATTGTGTCCAAGGTGTGTCTTCTCATCATTGCCTACTAAGAATGGATGACAGTTAACAACGTTACGACTACCATGTGTAGCATAACGAGCATGCCACATTGACCAGCCTGTTGTGTACTTCTTCTTCATCTTAATGAACCGGGCAATAGATTCATCAGCATCCATAGTGCGCTCGCGCAAGATGCGATTCTCTTCTGGAATAACAATAGAGAATCCAAAGCCATGCGGATTGTTAAGGGCTGATGCTTCGAGCTTTTCTTTATCAGGCATTACTCCTGGTGGTACTACACATAACATACACATTAGTTGTCCTCCTCAGAACTTGTGTTAGTTGGAATACGATCACGTTCAAACAACTCATTCAAGATGATGAACAAGTTAGGGTAAGTCTCAGAGTTCTCATTGACATAGCCAACAAACCTGACCCATGCAAATGAATTACTCTTACCAGTAACACGAAGGTTACGGGTGTACTCAATAGCAGCAGCAACAAACTCGACTGCTGACAAGACACGTTCTTTACGTAGCGATCCACGAAAGACACGGATCTCTAACGTTGCACGGTTGTCAGTATTAACAGCAGAGTATCTGCCATCACGCTGCCTACCGGACTTTACTTTACGAACTACTCCGCCCTTGTCATTGAACGCAGCATAGGTAGATGAACGACCAGCAATACGTTTGACTTGCTGCTCATTGTCATAGATCAACTTCATAAACTTGATCTGATGGCTGTCACCACGTACATCTATGTCAGTACTAAATGCAGTACGAGACACATGCACATGCAGACCACACGATCTAGTGTTCCAAGATCTAAAGCCTAGGTCTTGTAACTTACTTAAGAATGTCCAGTTAAAGTTAGTCTGGAATTCTTTTAGTGTGTGTGGATGAGTGACAATCTCAAAGCCATGATTAAGTGAACCATCATACTTAAGATAAATACGCTCACCATTAGAACGATGTGCTAACTCAGAACCAAAGTCAAAGTCTGAACCCATTGACTCTACTTCTAATTCGATACCAAACCCATAAGGTGTATCGCTACCATAGAACACAGGCACTGGCTTGTAACTATAGTTGTGAATGTAATTGCTATCACTATCATTCTCTTCGTTACAATCATGCATGTCCCAATCATTCTCATGCATACGATCATTACAATCTCTGCATCTAATTGGTACGTCATAACAAGTGCGACACATATATTGATCACGGAACTCTGACCATATAATGCCAGGATGATGAACGTCATAGAAAGCACGACCACTGCCATGCGCTGCACATACAATAGCTTCTAGTTCACCACTAATGCGCTCGCTAATAATCTTCTTATGACATGGACGACAGGTATCCCTATCGTTAAACCATCCTTCTTTACTTGTATTAGTAGAACGCTTACGACAGACAGTACAAGTAAATGTACAACGATCGTGTGCCCATACTTCTTTAGTGTCACCTAAAGATGGATCACGTTCTAGTGCAAAGGTCGTAACGCGTGCGGTATGAAACGCTCTGACATTACGAGATTGGATCTTAAACAATTGATCTCTGCATTCATAGCATGCAGCGATCTCTATTACTACCGGGGTACTGATTGTGTCCGGCATCTCTCTCTCCTTATTTAGTAGTTAGTTAGTACCAACCATGAGTTCGCTCATGGCTCCAAGCAATAGAAGGCTTTCCATATCTGTGTGATATGTAAGCCAGCCCCCGCTCAACTTGTTGCGGGGCTGGCGTTCGTGGATCTAACGCCAGTAATTGTGGAATACCACCAGCATGTGAGCCGTCAGTAAGATCACCGACAACATCATTGTATGCACTAGGATTCCAGTGTGACTCTGCAGTCCAGAGTTTGTTCAGTGCTTTGTATTCAGTACGATCCCAGCCATACTGTTCATACATCACAGTTTTAGCAAAGGATTTTATCTTTGTCATTGTCCAATACTTGTATGGTATTAAACAGGTAGGTCGAAGATACTTAGTAGTAAGAGCAACAACTTTAGTTGGCGCAACTACTGACCACAGTGCAAGGTATGCACTAGTTACTATCGTCATTGCTTTCTTGTACTTCATGTGTGTCTCCTAACTCAGTCCAGCCTGCTGATTCATCAAGCACCCAACCTGCCCAATCTTCAGACAGACGCAATGCATCTGCCTTCTCCCTGGCACGTTCAACGTCAGGTGCTTTAACTTCAACAGTCCAGAGTACATGCTCATGGATAGTCACTTTGTATTTCTTCATGCTAATGACTCTTCAATCATCTTAGGATCTAAGTCCCAAGAACCATCGTCAACCGATACATGTTCTTGAAACTTATGATCCGTTAACGAACCTTGGGTTCTGAGCCACCTTTCTTTGTCAGCCATTGAGTAGTCATCCCACTCGGCTGGCAGTGGATCAACAACAATGTACTTGTAATCCACTGACCATGTACGATGCAGACTAATGTAACGTGGCACGTTAGGCATAACGTAAACGTTATCCATTCTTAACTAACTTACGAGCTCGTTGACTACGATGCTTAGCCTTAGCAGCATTGGTATACTTGCCTGACTTAACATACTTGCGAGTCACTTTAACTGCTGGTGTTGCCGGTGCTACTGTTGCATTAAGTTGCTCACGAAGAATCTCCTTGAGAACTTCGCGTGTTAGTTGTTCGATTGTCTTAGCCATTTGCTTCTCCTTTATTTTCATAGTGTTCATGTAAGTCGATCTCATCGCTTACACCTGCATGGTAGCCTGTCCACCAGGCAGATCTGTATGTAAAGAACCATACAGAAAGTCCGATTACTACATCAATCAACATATTAAAGCCATTGTAAAACATCATTCTATGCTCTCCTTACGCTGAGGTGATCTGCCCCCTGCCGTTCGGCACAGGGGGCAGTCACCGACTGTCATTATCTTTCCGTACTCAAACACTTAGGGCAAGTAAATGTGGTGTAGTTCACATTCTTTTTATACACCAACATAAACGCCTGACCACAATCACAATAGACCTTGCCAGTCTCGGCAAGATAGTAATGCTCAGGCTCCTGAGCATGTAGAAGAATGTTATCTTCTACTTCTCCACTAATAAAACCTTTCATGCGTTGACTCCTTCGCAGTTAGGACAGACTACATACTTGTTACATTGTAGGTAACACCACTGACATATTACCTGAGTACTAGGTACATCCAGATCCTCATCCTCATCAAAGATCCTGTCGGACATATGGACAACAGGTTCAGTGAACTCTTCCCTGATAGATCCATCCTTGCTACGTGTACTGGAACTTATCCAGTCATGACCACTAGGCATAGGCGTATCTACCAACCATTGCTTGCGATAAATAACGTTGCCTTCGTCAACTATCGTATGGGCAAGCACAGTCTGGTTGGTATCAAACTTATCCTGGCATTCAGGACAACGACCACCAACCATATCTTCATGCAACTCAATACAGGCAACACAGTTATTCATAATAGTCAATTCGTTTTGTACAACAACTGAGTCATTCATCATTCTCTCCTTACTAAGTTAAGAGTCAACCGATCTGGCAAACTCAACAAACGGAAAGGCTGACTGCCGAAGCAGCCAGCCAATCCGCTCCGCGGATTAGGCGGTGATGCTTGTGAGCACCAGCGTCTCAGTCCAGATACCTTTAGCATCGGCTGTGTTCTTAAGCCAACCTGTAATGGTGACTACTGGACGGCTAGACTTCTTAGCCTTCTGCTCCTCTGGCGATAGAGCGGCGAACTCTGCGAGGGCTGGGATCTCCCGCACTTGCTCTGCAATATCGAAGGTACGGAACGCCTTTGAGGTGGTGTAAGCACCGTGCTCGCTGCGATCTACGATGAAGCCAGTAGCGTACAGATTGCCGTTCTTAGCGGTAGCGATCTTGAGGCTGCTTACTTCCGCGTTAGTGAAGACGATTGAGTGTGACATGTTTCTCTCCTTCTGTTTTGCCTCCCCGTTTTTGGGGTGGTCTGTGACCGACGCTTTGGCAGGGCAGACACAGGCTGTCACCCGAGGGCTCGTCGCTTTTAGCGACGTAAGCGCCCGAGGGCTAGAGGTCGCGGCGATCTAGGCAGCTCCGCTGCCTGCCGCGCACGATTAGACCTTGACAGCCTGTTAGGCTCTGCCACGGTCTCTCAGACCACCCTCTGGGGTGGCAGGAAGGAGAATGTCACACTGTCTTCACTGGAAGTAGCCTCTGCTACCGCTGGCAATCTGCTACTGGATACGTCGTGCAGCGGGTGCTTCACGCCTCAGTTCCGTGCCATTGCAGAGCGGGGAGATACCCCGTCGCTCGCCGCTGACAGAGGACAGAAGCAGTCCAGTATCAGCATGGTTGACACAGCCGTAAAGGTTCAGGACTGGCTGGTGCCACAGCCACCGTAGGTGGCAGGCAGTCAGCCATCCGAACGTTTGCCAGTCGGCTCGTACGAAAATAATGAATCTGACTTGGCCCCAGTCGGAACATAGTGGAGACTGTGGGACAGCAGAGACAGACTGTCATACCAGCCAACCTGTCTGCCAGCGTCTGACCCGGGTGGTTATTAACTGGGCTTCCGTTCATAGACGTATCTCTGCCTAAATATTTCTGGTGTCATAGTGACACCTGTACCAGAATGTCCCAGTTTGTCCTATTTTGGAAAACACAGTAGCAAAGGAAACACAAAATTGTTTCCATCAAAACGTTCGTTTTGACTGTTTGAACGGATTAATACAGTATAGGAAGTAAAGTTATTCGCAGGCTCTTATATAGCCTGCTCATACTGTTACAGACAGTAACTTATAGACGGACGGTTGTAGACGGGAAAGGTCTGTCATGACATTCAAAGCAGGAGAAGAACACTTTAAAGTCAAGGCGCTAGCCGAGGCTAAAGCCAAAGTTTTGTCCATGGTCGAGGCGGGAGCAACAACCCACCAAGCCATGGTAGCAATCGGTAAGAAGCCTGATACAGTCAGACAGTGGCTACTGCGTGACTCGGACTTTGCTACAGCGTTAGCGGAGGCAAAGGATCGAGGTGAGACAAACTCCTTGTCGAGCATCGGTAAGGACAAGTCTGAACTATCATTCTCAGAATTCTCTAAGATGTTTCTTGACCAGTCAGTATTCCCACACCATCAAGACTGGGTAGACTTACTGGAGTCGAGAGAGCCTTCATGGCTGCATCCTTCTATTATCTACGAGCCAGCCGAACGACACAGGCTCCTCATCAATGTTCCGCCGGAACACGCGAAGTCCACTGTGATCACGGTGAACTATTCGACCTACCGTATCGCCCTTGATCCTAACGTTCGAATCATCGTAGTTTCGAAGACCTTAGTCAAAGCACGCGAGTTCGTGTATTCAATCAAGCAGCGTCTTTCGCACCCTCGTTACCTCAAGCTTCAAAACGCTTACGGTCCAGAGGGGGGCTGGAAAGAGGACGCAGACACTTGGAAAACTGACACGGTTTATCTTGGGGGCGATGCGCGTAACTCTAGCGAAAAAGATCCAACCCTTCAAGCCCTAGGCATGGGTGGTCAGATCTACGGCGCACGTGCAGATCTGATCATCCTTGACGACGTTATTACAACTGCCAATGCCCATGAATGGGACAAGCAGATTAACTGGCTACAAAAAGAAGTTATTACCCGTTTGGGTAAGAACGGTAAACTTCTCATAGTTGGGACACGGATTGCGGCTAATGACTTCTATAAAGAACTTCGTAATCCAAAACACTGGTCTGGTGGCCGTAGCCCCTTTACTTATATGGGCATGCCTGCTGTATTGGAATTTGCTCAAGAACCCGCAGACTGGCAGACTCTATGGCCTGAGTCGGATGTCCCGTGGGATGGAGACGAAGACGTCCCACCCAATGAAGATGGATTCTACTCAAAGTGGGATGGACCCACTCTCTTCAAGCGTCGTAGCGAGGTTACTCCTAGTACGTGGGCTCTTGTCTACCAACAAGAAGACATCCAAGAAGATTCAGTCTTCCCCCCAGCCCTGGTATCGGGATCAACAAATGGGGCTCGAAGAGTCGGACCTTTAAAACCTGGCGTAGTGGGACATCCCAAATCAGTTGAGGGTTACACCATCATTGGTATGGACCCAGCAATTGCAGGTAAGACAGCATTGGTTGTACTAACGTACAACAAAGTAGACGGCAAGATCTATGTCCTTGACTGCTTGAATATGGCGGAGGGCAACTATCAAAAGATCCGAGCGGCTATTGAGGCTTACACAGAAAAATACAAGCCACAAGAAGTCAGAGTCGAAATCAACGCATTCCAGAAAGCCTTTGAACTTGACGAAGATCTACGTAACTGGCTTGCCGGACGTGGAGTCAGACTTAACTCACACTTCACAGGCAAGAACAAGTGGGACACTTCATTCGGTGTGGCTTCTATGTCAGCGCTTTTCGGAACAATGAGAGATGGCAACCACCAAGATAACAACCTTATTGAACTTCCATCATCAGATGGTTCAGAAGGAATCAAAGCATTAGTACAGCAATTAATTACATGGAAGCCAGACACTAAAGGTCCAACAGACTGTGTTATGGCAATGTGGTTCGCGGTCATTAGAGCCCGCGAGATGATCCAAAAGAATACCCATGTGTCTCCGTACCTAACCAACAGGTGGGCTACTAAGTCACAAATGGAATCACGTTACTCAATCAATCTCGATGATGCTTTCTCAGAGCAATGGACCGAGACTTACGGATAGGAAAAGCAATGCCAGCAAAGCCAAGCAAGCCAACAGGAGCAACTGCTCCTAGCAAGAGTCTTCTAAGCAAGGCTGTTGCGGCAGCAGGTAATGAAGTTACAGGTTTAGCAAAAAACCTTGGAAGCGGCGTAGCACGTGAAGTGCGCGGCGTAGGTCAGATTATTGGCACTGTAGGTAAGGGTGCTGAGTGGGTTGGTAAAGAACTTGGCAAGGTAAACATTCGTGCAGCAGGTGCACCTAATGCTACTGGTGTAGCAGGCGGACAGCATATGGGTGGAAACTCAGATGTAGCAGGAATGCCAAAAGTTCCGATGGCTCTTAAGCCACAGGGTCGTTCAGTTGGAGGTAACGGATAATGCCAAAGAACTTTTCTAATTCAATGAGTAAGGGCAAAGTAGTTGCACCTAACTCAACATCTTCAGGTAAGAAAAAGATTGCTCCAACTAACCCTAGCAAGTCAATGGCTACAAGCAAGAAGACTGCACCTAAAGCCAAGTAGTAATTAACTTTTAAGGACAACTAAGTGCTAACTATTCCACAAGTCATCTCACGTGTACAGACGTTGCGCTATCGCAACACTTCACGTGACATGCGAAATCAAGACGTCCAGATGGTACGTCAGGGAAAGATCTCTCAGGTCTACCCTAACTTCTTCCCAGACGGCATTGATCAAAACGTAGTAGCAAACTTTATTGACGTTGTTGCACGCGATCTTGCAGAGATGATCGCACCACTGCCTGCAATTAATTGCTCAGCAGTAAACCAAACATCAGACCGTGCTCGTACGTTTGCTGACAAGCGTACTCGTATTGCCTCTAACTATTTCCGTCATTCGGAAATGGAAGTCAATATGTACAACGGTGCTGACATGTTTATCACCTATGGTTTCCTCCCGTTCATTATTGAATTGGATGAAGAAGCGAAGTTGCCACGCATCCGCCTAGAAAATCCTCTTGGAGCTTATCCAGAATTTGATCGCTACGGACGATGCATAGCCTTTGTTAAGCGTTACTCAATGACGCTAGGTGAACTGGTAGCCCAGTTCCCTGACTTTGAACGCCAGATCCTTGGACCTGATGGGTACAAGCAAGACATGAATGGCATGATCGAAATGATCCGCTATTATGACAAAGATCAAAGCGTTCTTTATTTGCCATCACGCAGTAACTTTGTACTAAGCCAAGCACCTAACCCACTGGGTAAGATGATGGTTATCATTGCAAAGCGTCCAAGCGTTGATGGTGAACTACATGGACAGTTCGACGATGTACTAGGTATTCAATTACTACGTAACCGATTTGCTTTGATGGCTATGGAAGCCGCAGAAAAATCCGTTCAAGCACCAATCGTTCTGCCTAATGACGTTCAAGAGTTGCAACTCGGTGGAGATGCGGTTATCCGCACAGCAAACCCAGCAGGCGTACGCCGTGTGAGTTTAGAAATTCCAGCAGGTGCATTCAATGAACAGCAACTTCTTAATGAAGAACTTCGTGTGGGTGCTCGTTATCCAGAGTCACGTACCGGAAACATCAAAGCATCTATTGTTACAGGTGCAGGAGTTGAGGCTCTTCAAGGAGCCTTCGATAGTCAGATTAAATCAACACAGGCTATCTTTACAACCGCATTGCGTGATGTTATTTCCCTTTGCTTTGAAGTAGATGAGAAGATATTCAATGTCGAAAAGACTATTCGTGGTACCGATGCAGGTTCTCCTTATGCCATCACCTATACGCCATCGAAAGATATTAAGAGCGATTACTCAGCAGACGTCCGATACGGCATGCTGGCTGGTCTCAACCCCGCTCAGGGGTTAATCTTCATGCTCCAAGCCCTCGGAGGTAAGTTAATCTCCAAGGACATGGCTATGCGTGAACTACCATTCAATGTCAACGTTACATTGGAACAAGAAAAGATTGAGACGGAAGACTTACGTACAGCACTTATGGGTGCTCTTACTGCTTACACTCAAGCCATTCCACAAATGGCATCACAGGGACAAGATCCAACGCAGATTATTAATAAGGTTGCTGAAGTAATTAAGCAGCGTCAAAAGGGTAGAGTCTTAGAAGACGTAATCCTTGACGTATTTACACCCGAGAATCCTCCTGCTGGTACTCAATCATCGGTTGAGCAACCCGTCTCTGCTCCCGGAGCACCAGTGGGAGGCGCTCCTTCAGGTATGCCTCAAGGCAATCCTATGGGAGAAATTGGTAGCGGCAATCCAGAGGGCCCTCCGTTTAGAGGTCCTGGTGAAACAACCGCGCGTCCAGAGTTACAAAGCATTCTTGCTAGCCTAAATGCTAGCGGTAAAGCAAGCGGAAGTGTAAGAACAATTAGTCGTCGTACAGTCGGATAGGAGTAATCATGGCAGCCGCACCGAAGAAAAAGAACACTCGGAATCGCACGGTTGCTGAAGATACATATTCCGAACTAGAAATGTATTGCATTTGGCTTAATGAGTACTACAAAGGATTGCGCAAAGCAGGCTTTACGGTTGAAAACGCTTTATGGTTTGCAACAACCAAGGAGTCTTATCCAGACTGGGTTAAGTACGGCAATCCAACCCCAGAACAAATTGAAAAATTCTTAGAAGACGAGGATGAATAATGGCAGGAGATCAAGGCGGATACCGCCAGCCATCTAATCCAGCACCAGTATCAGGTCCAGGCGCTCTTTCAAAGCGCACAGACGGTGGTGCCGTTGACGGTATGCAACCTCAAGCACCTAAGTACATGCCTGGACTGGGCTATGGAAAAGGCGGAGAGAACATGGCTAATCAGCAGGCTGCTCCATTAGCCGGTGCTCCAGTAACTCCACCTGCTCCTACAGTTGTACCTTTATCTGCCCCTACACAGCGTCCTAACGAGCCAATTACTGCTGGCGTTGACAGAGGTCCAGGACCAGGATCAGAAGCCATACAGGTGCCTAACATGGCTATTTCTCCATCACACACTCTTCGCACCATTGCCCAGAATGATCCAACTGGAGACTCTGAACTTCTGTATAGGTCATTACTCAGTAGAGGTTTGTAATGCCAGATATGACTCCAATTCCCGGCGTTGCCATTGGACCTCGCGCATCTTTGCCTGCCACTCCAGTTACTGGTATTACTGCTCCAACTAATACACTTGCTGGTAATACCTCAGCACTTAACCTAAGCCCACATGTTATGAACATGTCTCCTTCTCTTTATGCAGCAGCGGCAACTGGTGGTTTAAATGCAAACCAACAGAATATGGTTAATCAGATTGCTGGAACTGTGCAGACTTACAAAGCATTAAATGCTTTGCCAATACAGCAGGCTAAACAAAACTATAAAGCCCTAGGTCAAGAAGCACAAGCAATGCTTAAGAGCATGTACGGTGCTCCTGCTTGGACTAATACAGACAACTGGATTACTGGTGCAGTTAAAGGTATTGCTTCGACAACTATTAAAGCAGTAGCAAGTCCGCTTATTGCGCTTTACCAAGCTGCTGGTATTGAAAGCAAAGTTATTAATGCACCATATTTGTTTGCACGTGAATTAACACAAGGTGAGTCGGCTTTTAATTTTAATACATACAAAAAAGCATGGAACGGTAACGCTGTCTTTGACAACGGTACGCTTGCTAATTTACAAAAAACTTATGGCAAAGCCAATGCATTTATTGCTGAAGGTATCCTTAAGGGTGAGACTCCTGGCCAAATTATTGACTCATACGGCAAGGTTGATGGAGATCTTTATACTGGACTAGCAAACATGCTAGGCAACACTAAAGAATTTAATTCCATGATGGATGAGTTCCGTGGAGCGCAGGTTAGTCCTGGCCGCGATCTAGCACGTCTTGCTTTTAACGTACCAATTACTGATAGTCACTTCTACACTACGGGTAAATGGAAATATTCTTCAGGTACAGTTGATGCGTTTTACGAAATCTTGCATGATCCTCTTACTTACATTACAGGTGGCGGAGCAAAAGTAGCAGAAGCATCTACTAAAGGTGCTCAAATGGCAGAAAAGTTAATTGCCGATCCTGCACTTCGTGCATCTAATGCAGAAGAAATCTTTAAACCAGGCACTCAGTTGGCTAATACGTGGGACAATACACTTGGACCATTGGTTCAGCGTGCAACAGAAGCAGATAAAGCCAAAGATCCAGTTGCTAAAGCAGCAGTCATGCGTGACATTGCGCAAAACGCACCTGAAATTAACAACCCTGACTTCCTTTCTATCCTTGGTAAAGCAAAAGCCTTTGATGCTAATGGCATCAAGGAGTTTGCAAAGACTATGCAGGGCGCTCAAGAACTACATATGGGTACCATCGATGGTCCAACTGCACTGCGCATGGGTATTCCTGTAGCACGTCGTGAACGTTTCAGCATTAGCGGTGCTAACCGCGTACTTAGTGACTTGTTTAATGGCAAGATTACTGAAGAACAAGTAGACAATGCACTTAAGAATGGTCATAAAGGGCTAGAAGAAATTGGTCGTGCACTAGATCCAGTAACTGGATTGCCAACTACTGAGTATGACCGTGCAAGACTTGATTCTTTCCAGGGTCAAATGACCCTTGGTCGCCGTATTAGCCGTATGGCACAGACGCATCCAGGGCATGAAGTTATTAATGTTATGGATGAGAATGTTAAAAGCACTCTTTCTGTGTTTAATAGGTACTTGCGTCTTGCTGGATACCCTAAATACGCTGCAGATATTACAACTGCTGCTTTTGAGTACTCTAATCCTACAGATCGTGTAACAGTTCTTCGTGGATTATACAGTCAGATCATGAACTTAATGGGCGTACCAGAAGAAAGCCGTGCTGCTGTACTTAGTGATAAGTTTGCAGACAGTGCTACCTTTGCAAACCCTAAAGATCTTTATATTAACCCTGAACATCTATCTGAGTGGAAGCAAGTAGACCCACTTGTGCATGATCCGCTTAAAGACGGAACAGATATGTACAAGGTTACTACTAATGGTCCGCTTCATGCATACCAGGGTAAGCCACATATTGGTGGATTGAATTTTAACGGTCCAGAACTAGCACCATATGGTTTTAATTTTGCTAAAACAAAGCCTGCTTATCTTATTAACCACGTACTAGGCAACGCTACACGTTCTGCCTTTGCTCGTAAGATAACTAATTTATGGGCAACAGGATCTATCTTCCCACGTATGGGTACTCGCGGTACAGTAGAGCAGGGTATCTTCCATTTGCTTACTGCACCGGTACAGAACATTACTGGATGGGCTAGAGGTCGCGCACTTAATCGTTTAGGTATTGCCCTTACAGGCAACAATGAACAGATGCCTATTATCACACGTGGACTTAAGAGTATGTTTGGCATTAACCCTGCTAAATGGATACCTGAGAAAAGCGTTTATGATCAGATGGATAAAAAAATTGTCCAAGGTCATCTCGATCGTGGCATAGTCAATGGTCAAGAAGTCTGGCAAGCTGCTCAGCATGCAGATCTTATCCATGCTCTTGCTGCAAAGATTGATCGTTATTCAGGTGGAGATCCTGTTAAAGCACAGATTTTAGAGAAGTTCTTAAAGTACCCTACAGGTATTCGTTCTGCTGAAGTTAACTCAGTTATTGCTAAGAGTGCCATGGCACAGGGCATTATGGGTGGGGAACTAGATCAGTCAGTACTCACTGGTAATCAAATCCAGCGTATGCTTAAATCAGTAGGATACAAAGCAACAGGTCGTTTAAAAAATGTAGATCCTGCGCAGATTGCCAATGATCTTGGCGAAGACGGTCTAGCAGATTCACACTTCCGTGTATGGGCTCCTATGTTTAAGAGTTTTAATAAACTAGATGGCTTCCATTTCGGTGAGAACTTTATTAAAAACAATGCTTTAAAGACTGGTGCAGACTTTGCTGCTGCACGTGATGCAATCCTCAAGCGCTTTGGTATGGATCCTGAGACACTTGAGATTGTAAAACCAGCAGAGTTTAAGAAGTACAAGCAGTTCTCTATGCAGACTGCACGTGATGTGAGCGATAAAGGATTAACAGAAGCACAAAGCATACTTAATCGGGTGCAGATTGCACTACAGGATATGTATACCACCTTTCATGGTGATCCAATTAAGTACAATGATAAGTTAGTCAAAGCAGTTCAGGACATTGCTAGTGCTCCTGGTGGCTCTATTGCCAAGGGATTGGATGCTATTGATCACAATGCATTCCGTGAACTAACACGTGACTTCCGTCCAACTGGTGAGTTTAAGTCTGACCTAGAACCTTTGCATGATTCCTTGTGGAATAAAAGCAAGGAAGAAGTAGGCGGAGAAATCATGAACGCTATCAAACGTTTTGGTGATGGCGGTCTACAAGGCAAAGCACTTGGCATGATGGACGCTCAGATTAACTATATGTTTAATCAGCCTGCTCTTAGGATAGCAGCAATGACATTAAACGAAAAGTACCTTCCTCTTGAGAAAGAGATGTACAATAAGTTAATTGAAGAAGGCTATGCCAAAGAGACTGCAAAGGAAATTTCTGAACGCCACTTTGTAGAAGTGGCTGAGAAGAATGCAGCGCAGCAAGTACTTAAGTTTGTAGATAGCGCAGCAAAGCAATCTAACTTAGCCTTTGCTCTCAAGACCTCTGGTCGATTCTACCGTGCTCAAGAGCAGTTTCAACGCCGTATTATGCGTCTTAAAGACTACCTACCACGTGCTTTGTATCGTACTCGCCTAGCACATCTAGGTATAGATAATGCTGGATTCATTCATAAAGATCAGAATGGAAACCCATACATCTCAGTACCGGGTGATGCAGCAATGTTTAATGCTATCAACGGCACATTAAACTTCTTTTTAAACCGTCCTGATACTGCAGTTAGTACACCTTTGTTTGCTAACTTCAATATGAACTTAATTCAATCAAGCCCATCTCTTGGACCTGATGCAGGTGTACCTGCATTCTCTGGTCCATTAATGTCTGTTCCTATTTTAGGGCTTAAGATGCTATTGAATAAACTTCCTTGGGGCTTTGGAAAAGACGCAGCGACTAGTATTGATAGCGTAATGCTTGGTTCTAAGAATGCCAATTTAACTGCAAGTAAACTAGAACCTGTCTTTGTGCAGCGTATGATTGAGCTTCTGCCTAAAGATGAGCAGGATCATCAGTATGCATCTGCTGCAATGATGGCTATATCTTTTAATGCACTACATGGGTATGGGGATCTTACCCCTTCCAGTACTGCAGGCATGAGTACAGACGAATACAAGTCTAAGGCTCAGACTTATTTAGACAACCTGCATGTTACTGTTAATAACGTTATAGGACTTCGTGCTCTTTTGGGAATGATTTCACCTATTGCACCTACATTGGCAGAGGGTAGAGACGTACCTAATGTCTTTAAAAATGTAGGTATTAATAACTTTAGCGCAGCATTTAATGACATCTTACAGGGCGTTCTGCGTAATGATAAAGGTCTATCAGACCCATATGAAACTGCACTAGGTATCTTTACTGAAAAGAATCCAGGTATGTCTGTTTTTGCTATAGGCAAAAATGACAAGCAGACTAAGTTGTTGCAGTCTTATACACAAAATACCCAGTCATGGATGCTTAATAACTCTAAGTGGGTTAACAATAGTGATCCAGGTATAGCATCAGCAGCCATGATTTTTGCTCCTGATATGGGCAAGTATGATCCTAATACTTATACTTGGATGCAGTCAACAGGGCTGATTACACAAAAGCCATTGGCTAAATATTTACAAGATGTTATGACTGCACAGGATGTAGCAGCATATTGGAATGCTAAGAACCGCGAAACTAATGCTCTTAGAATACAAGGCACAGATAGAGCAGGGGTTATTGCTGATGCTCAGGCAGAACAGCAATCTATTCTTACTGCTAACCCAGTAGTAGCACTTACTGTTGGTGATGCTAAGACTCAACTAGCCAAGTATCAAAATGCGTTTGCTGGACTGGGTGCTTTGCTATCACGAAAAGACTTTCCTATTCCAGATGCAATGCGCAAGAAGATGCAAGTTGTGTACAACTATGCATCAAATGCTATACAAAGCATGACGGTTGATACAACTGCTAATGGATTTATTAACGCATCTGTTGATAAAGAAAAGATGAAGCAGGATGCTATTGATCAAATATCAAGCATTGGTGGAGCCACAAAGCCTGGCGATGCACCAACAGATCCACAGGTAGCAGAAGCATTAAAGTCAATCATTGTTCCATTGCTCGATAACTTGTCAAAAACTACAGTGAAAGCGGGGTTAACTAAGTAATGGCACAGGATCCAAATAACCCAGTTATTCCAACAGTTAAGAAACCTATTGTTAAGACGAATCCAGCAGGTGGACTGCCTGATGCTACTAGTTCTAGTGCTGTTTCAACTGTTGTTAACCAACCAGTAATTGGCGTTACCAACTCAACTACCCTAACTCTTAAAGATATTATTCCTGTTGCTCCTACTTCTGCTAGTGGTTCATGGACTACTGCTTACCTAGATAGCAGCGGAGCAGAGAAGTGGGCAGCAGTTTATTCTGATCCTAGCTCTCCTACTGGTTATAGCATTACAACAGATCAGGCTGGCTATCGTCAGGCTGTTATTCAAAATCTTATTGGCAAGTATGGCAGCATTCTTAATGCAAAGAAAGCACTTGCTTCTGTTGCCGGTGGGCTAGGTGGAACTACTGCTAAAGCCAAAGCATCTATTGCTGCTGGCAATGGTAGCGATCCTGTCTTTGAAGCAACTGTTGATAGTCTTATTGGTACTGCTTCACGTACTAATTTCTACAGCAATGGTGTTAACACAACCAATGCTGTATCGCTTATTGATGGTCGTCCTAACTATGCTGGTACTCGTCAGTCTATTACGGTTAACTACACTAGTAAAGATGCAGCATGGACTGACCTAGATAAGTTTATGGAAAATACTTTAGGGCGACATGCAAGCCTTGATGAGTTTAATAATTACTATAAGCAACTTAATGCTTATGAAAAGACTCACCCTATTAATGCCACCGTTACAATGGATGGTTTGGGTGTAGAACGTAACCGTGTAGAAACTGCAGGACCAAGTGCTGATGACAAGATGATGGTTCTTGTATCTGCTGTTACTCCTAGCCTTATGGCTGCTGGTAAAGATCCTAGTGCTATCTCAAAGACTGGTGGTCAACTAGCACAAAACATGCTTGCTTTGCAGCAACGTGCAGCACAAATGGGCGTATCTGATTATTATGATCAGACTAAAGCATTTGAAGCAGCAGTTAATTCTATTCAACCTGGCAATACTCTTCAGGGAGAAGCAGCAAAGATTGACAACTTAGCAATTAGCCTTCCTAAATATAAGGGCATTGCTTCATCTCTTACTGCTGGCTTTACTGTGCAAGACATGCTTAAACCTTACAACGATAAACTAAATACTATTCTTGAAACAAGCAACCCTGTTGATTTTGCTAATCCATATCTTCAGAAAGCATTAACTGGTGGCCCCAATGGGGGACAGATGAATGATGATCAGTTTGCACAGTTAGTTAAAAGCGATCCTACATGGCGCAATACACAGAATGCACGTGAGCAAGCGTCGCAGTACCTTAATCAAATTGGTCAGATGATGGGATTCACTGGATAACATGGCTACTAATTTAGAAGCATCAGAAGCATCAGCACTAGCCAGATCTAAAGCAGCCGCCGCAGCCGCTGCCGCAGCCGCTGCAAAGAAAGCCGTACCTGGTTCATTTATGAACACTGCTGGTTATCAAGCAGGATCCGGATCATTGTTAGATCAGTTTAATGCAGAGACAGCCACACTTCTTGCAGAAACAAATGCAGACTTTGCACAAATAAATGATTTAGGTACACAAAACGATGCTCTTATTGCTGACCTTGGAACCGTTGATCCAGTAACTAATGTTGTAACTTCTCCTGAAATTGCAATAGCCGATACAGCAGAACAAGAAGGAAAAACTGCTGCACTGGCCGCAGGCGGAGATGTAAAAATATATGGAGCCAATCCTCTTGCGGGAGTAACTGTTGCGGGAGTAACTGTTGTTAATCCAATTGATGCTGCTACTAAAGATGCTTACGCACTTATGGAAGCACAGTTTAGTCAATGGGGTATTCCTGAAGCAGCAACATTCTTTCAGCAACAAATGCAGAATAACATTGGTCCTAATGAAGCGTTGGTTCTATTGCGTAACCAGCCTTTTTATCAAGCAAGATTTGCTGGTAACACTGCTCGCTTAGCAGCGGGTATGAATGCTTTAAAAGAAGCAGATTATATTGCCCTTGAGAATCAATACTCTAACTTGTTTACAAGTTATGGAGTGCAGAACCTTGCTACTAAAGAACAGTTTGCTACGCTTATTGGTAGTGACATTGCTCCTACTGAACTTAACACTCGTCTTGATTTAGCAGTAACACAAGTTCAACAAGCAGATCCAACTGTTATGTCTACGCTTAAGCAGTTCTATCCTAACATTAGTACTAGCAACTTGGTCTCATATTTCTTGGCACCTGATGAAACATTGCCTGCATTACAACGTCAAGTACAGACTGCTGATGTCGGCGCTGCTGCTATTCAAGCAGGTCTTACAACTAGCCAGTCTTCTGCTGCAGCTCTTGCTGCATATGGAGTTACTTACTCTCAGGCACAAGCAGGTTACGGAAAAATTGCTGAAGTACTTCCTGCATCTCAGAAACTTAGTGCTATTTATGGTGCACAAACTGGTATCAACTATAACCAGGCTGAAGGTGAAGCACAGTATCTTGAGAACTCTGGTGCTGCTGCACTAGAGCAACAGAAACTTAAAGACTTAGAAGGCGCACAGTTCTCAGGTAAATCTGGAATTGTGGGAGCGAGCGCAGCCGCTGGATACAGCGGTTCACTTGGACAGCAACTCCAAGGCAAGATCTAAATAGAATCCCTTTACCAACATACCAGCGTGGTAGAGGCGTATTAAGACTGGTAGTAAGATCCATTAATACTTCCCCGGGTATTGATGTGGCTTGCGATACACATAACAGAATGGGAGAACGGTTGCTATGGCAACAAACGATTGGGACGACGAAGACGACTTTGATGTCGAGGAAACACAGACACAGCCTACAGGCGATGACGCTATGAAGCGTCTACGTAAGGCAAAACGTGCTGATGAAAAACGTATCAAAGAACTTACTGAGCAACTTGAGGGATTGTCCAAGGTGCAGCGTGAGCGTGTAGTTAAAGAAGTCCTTGATCAAAAGGGTGTAAATCCTAAGGCTGCTCGATTGATCCTCAATGATCTTTCCGATGTCACAGAAGAAACAGTCTCGCACTGGCTCGATGACAACGGTGATCTCTTTGGTTTCAGTAAGCGTCAAGAGGAAGTTAACCCTCAGCAGCAAGCAGATCTTGCGGCACTACGTCAGCAAGACATTGTTACTCAGGGTGCTTTAACACCCGACAAAGCAATGGATGCTATGAATAGAATCAACGACGCTTCAAGCGCCGAAGAAATTATTCGTATGATTCAAAGCGGAAACTTTTAATCAACCGAAACTCTAACCTTTAGGAGGTGCAATAAATGGCTAACGCATATACCAATACCGGATCTACCTCTCTCGGAGGTACCGCTGGTGGTGCTGGTCTCGTACAGAAGGCGTATGATCGCCTTATCGAGTTCGCCCTTCGTGCTCAGCCTCTTATCCGCCAAGTTGCAGATAAGACCCCAGCACGTCAAAGCATTCCTGGTTCATCTGTTGTATTGCAACGTTACGTTGACCTTACTCAGAACACATCTTCTCTTACAGAAACTGTGGATCCAGATGCAGTAGCGCTCGCTACGCCAACATACACAACCATTACTCTCCAAGAGTATGGTAACGCAGTGCTCGTCACTCGCGCGTTGGAACTCTTCTCACTTGCAGATGTAGATCCAGCAGTTGCTAACATCATCGCTTACAACATGGCAGACTCAGTTGATACCCTTGCACAGACAACTCTTGCAACCGGTACCAACGTACTCCGTCCATCTTCTGTTACATCAACAGCAGCATTGACTTCAAGCAACGTATTCAACTCAGCAGTTGCCCGTAAGGCAACAGCCAAGTTGCGTACAAACAAGGCTATCCCACGTAAGGGATCACTCTACTGGGCAGGTATCCACCCAGAAGTTGCCCACGATCTCCGCGCTGAAACAGGCGTAGGATCATGGCGCCAGCCACACGAATACCAGGCAAATGATGAGATCTGGGCAGGCGAGCTTGGTACCTATGAAGGTGCTTTCTACGTCGAGTCACCACGTCTCTTCTCTGCTAAGACTGGTGCAACCCAGTCAACATTCACAACAACTACCTCTACCTCAGCAGCATCAGGTGCGACCACACTCGCAATTGTTGCTCCTACAGGTGGAAACGTTATCAACGTTGGTGACCAGGTTTCTGGTACAGGCGTTGGAACAGGTGCACTTGTTACTGCAATCGATACTACAGGTCTTATCCTCACAGTATCAGTTGCTGTTACATCAGCAGGTGTTACCTCTGGTGCGACTATCACAATCACTCCTGTAACAAAGGTGTTCAACACCTACTTCGCTGGACAGCAGGCACTTGCGGAAGCAGTAGCCGAAGAGTTCCACGTTGTTATCGGACCAGTTGTTGACAAGTTGATGCGTCACCGTCCACTCGGATGGTACGGAATTGCAGGTTGGTCTGTATACCGTAACGAAGCACTCTACCGTGTCGAGTCTTCTTCATCTATTGATTACGTGTAACCAATAGTTAATTGACTGTAGGGCTGGGATTAAACCCAGCCTTATGGTAAGTCCACTATTAAGGAGCGATATGGCACAGCAATATTTTACTGGTCCAACGACCTCTGAAGGACCGGCAGGTGGCGGACGTTTGTTTATCCGTTTCCGTTTAACACGTGGTATCACGATCTATCGTCAGGCTGGTAAGTGGTATCAAATCCGCTATCCAACTGAAGACCAGACAGCAGCAGCGGATCCAGGTACTGTCCTAAAGGGCGGGTACTCAACTCCGATATCAGATTCTCTAGCGACGGAACTTACGAATGCAGGTTATGGACAATACATTACAACAGGATTGCCTCCAGTACAGTCATACGACACTTATTAAAGAGTGGGGTTACAAGTTAGTTGATGGTGATGTTAAAGAATACGCATCCCTTTATGGTTGCTCTAAATGCAACGTTACATCAACAGAGCCCTTTCCTTCAGAAGAAGCAGCAGTAGTAGACCACACTAAGTGTGGCGATGATTGCTTTGGTTGCAAGGTTAAGAACCTTCAACTTAATGCCGGTGATGCCAAGCACTCCATTACCGAATCAGGCACCACTCAAAAGAAGTGGGACAAAGAACTAGATTTCTACAAAGAGGCAAGATCTCAAGGGATCCAACCTGAAAGCACAACACGTGCTGCTGTAGAAAAAGCATACGAAGCCTCAGAGGTTCTTAACAAACCTTATGACGGTGGAACGATGCCAAAAGCCAACTTCATTAATAATAAAACAGTAGAAGTAATGAAAGAAGTAGGAGCAATCTAATGGCTTATTCAAATAAGGCAGATGCAAAGCAAGACGCAAAGACAATGAAGGGTATGTCCCCCGCTCAAAAGGCAGCCTTCAAGAAGGCGGATGCAAAGATGGATTCTAAGAAGCCATCTGCCTCTGCTGACAAGAAGATGGATACAGCCCTTCGTTCCAAGATCATGAAGAAAGGTAAGTAACTATGTGCGCAACATGCGGATGTACAGGACAGGTTGTATCACCACGTACTAAGGCTTCAGATAACTCTAGAGTTTCTAAAGACCAGGGTAACGTTGGATCAGCAACAGGCAAGGGCAAATAATTATGTGCCGCAATTCAGTAATCGGTTGCGAGTGCAACGGAGAAACAGCAGTAACAATCGTAGCACCAGTCAGAGTAGCACCAGGTCAGAATGCATCAGTCATTTCTGGCTTTGATACTCCAACACCTATCGGAAAAGGAAAGTAACATGGCAGCAGATATGATGAATCCAAAGCAGCGTTCAGTTGCTAAAGATTACTCTTCAGTAAACACAGGCGATTTCATGGGCGGAGTTGCTCCAGCAGGAGCACCAATGTACCAGACTCTTGACAACACAGGAACTGCTTCAGGTCCTGCTCAGGTTGTTCAGGGTGTATACGTTGCGCCTGAAGGCGGACGCGCTAAGTAATGGCTGACGCAAAAAAGGGCATGGGCTTTTCTAAAGCTCAAGCGCAAATTGCAAAGAAGCAAGGTATTTCAAATAAAGCAGCGGGAGCAATCCTTGCAGCAGGTGCTCGCAATGCTAGCCCTGCCGCTAAGAAGGCTAACCCTAATTTAAAAAAAGTAGCAATGCCTAAGAAGCAAGGGAAGTAATTATGGCAACCGATCCACGTCTTAAGAAAGCCGGAGTCTCTGGCTTTAACCAACCAAAGCGTACACCTAACCATCCTACTAAGTCACACGTTGTTGTGGCTAAGTCTGGTGATCAGATTAAAACTATTAGGTTTGGTCAACAAGGCGTGGTCGGTGACCATAAGCCAACAGCACGACAGGCTTCATTTAAAGCACGTCATGCAGCAAACATTGCTAAAGGCAAAATGAGTGCAGCCTATTGGGCAGACAAGGTAAAATGGTAATGGCTAAGGCATTTAAAGCAGCAGACGGCAAAGCACACATTGTTACTAAAGATGTAGTAGTTAAGCATCCTGGTAATTCTAAAAAAACTATTGACCTTACACAAAAGGCTGGCGTTAAATCAATTGCTGCAGGAAAGAAAGCAGTTCAAAAGTATCATTCTAAGAAAGGTAAGTAATGCCACAGCCTACCTACGGAACAATTAATATTTATGGCACTAACTATACTTTGTATGGCAAGCCTGGTTCTACTGAGCGTGATGAACTTAACCGCTTAGCCAACGGTGGAACCTATCCAACTGTTGACAAATACATTGATGAGCAAGCAGCAGCAAACATATGGGCAGGTATTCATACTGATACCAGTTATCTTGCTACATCTTATGCTCTTAATCTTAAGTATAACTCAAGCCGTAAGCATACAGATTTTAAAGACTATAACGGTATCTGTAACGAACTAGCAGGACTAGGCACTGACCCATCTAAATGGGTTGAAGGCGTAACTGCATTAAGGTTGATTGCATCCTAATGACTACTCAACTTACCGATTTAGTCAACGATGTTGAACTTAACATTCAAGGATTTACATACCGTCAAGACCGTGCTACTTGGCTGACAGCAGCCTGCACATCTGGAGATTTGATTCTTCAGGTTGCATCTACCGATAACATTGGTAAAGGTATCATTGAAATTGACGATGAGATGATGTGGGTAGATGCCTATGATCGTCAGGCTAACACAGTTACCATTGCACCGTATGGTCGTGGATACAATTCATCTACTGCTGCGTCTCATGCGCTTAACGCAAAAGTAGTTATCACTCCTACCTATCCACGTGTATCAGTTATCCGTGCTATCAATGACACTATTAATTCTGTATACCCAAAGGTATTTGCACTAGGTGCAACAGACTTTAGTTTCTTGGCATCTCGTACCACATACCAGATTCCATCTGAAGCAATTCAAATCTTGCATATGGCATGGCAGACTGTTGGACCTACTAAGGAATGGCTACCTATTCGTCAGTGGCGCTGGGATCCGTTGGCTGATACAGCCTACTGGGGTGTTCAAACACCAGATGGAGTTAGCACAGGCTACTCCAAGACTGTATCACTATACGACAACATCCTTCCTGGTCGTACTGTTCACTGTGTTTATGCCAAACAGCCAGTGCCAATGGTTAATGAAACAGATAACTTTGAGACAACTACAGGGTTGCCTTCTAGCATGCGTGACGTAATTATTTATGGCGCAACATGGCGCCTATCTTCATTCTTAGATCCAGCTCGTAACTCTATAACTTCCGCTGCAGCCGATGAGTTTGAATCAAAGCGACCATACGGTGTTGGCGGAAACGTAACAAAAAATCTTCAAGCAATTTTCCAGAGTCGTCTTGAAGAAGAATCATTAAAGCAAAAACTTCAGTTCCCAACCCGCGTCCACTACAGCCGATAGGTCAATAGATGACAACTCGTATTTATACTTCCAAGTCTCAACAGACTACACTTACTGCATCAGTTACATCTGGTGCAACCATCTTCTCTGTTGTATCTGCTACTACTTTGCTAGGTGGTGCAACAGTAAACGCAGGTCAGGTCTTTACGATTGTTATCGATCCAGATACATCTCTTGAAGAAATTGTAGATGTATACTCTGCTAGTACCAATCCAGTATCTGCTAATAACTTAACAGTTGTTCGTGGCGCGGATAGTACTTCTGCTCAAAGCCATGCTGCCGGTGCAGTAGTTCGTCATATGGTTATTGGTCGTGACTTGCGTGAACCTAATACTCACGCTAATACCTCATCAGGTGTTCATGGTATTGCAGGTAACGTAGTCGGAGATACTGATACCCAGACTCTTACTAATAAGACAATGGATGGTGGAAGCAATACATTCACCAACATTGGTGTTGGCTCACTGTCTACATCTGTAGTTACTCTTACTGGCACACAGACTCTTACTAACAAAACTTTAACTAGTCCTGCTATTAATGGTGGCACAGTTTCATCAGCAACAGTTACTTCAGCAACTATTCAATCAGCAACGCTAGGTTCTGACCTTGCTGCTGGTAGCCACAAAATTACCAACCTTCTTGACCCAGCCTCTGCACAGGATGCTGCTACTAAAAACTATGTAGATACTCAGATTACAAACCTTGTTAATGGCGCTCCTGTTTCATTGAATCAACTTAATGAACTTGCTGCTGCTATTAATAATGATGCAAGTTTTAGCACAACCCTTACCACTGCTTTGGGTACTAAGTTGCCTCTTGCTGGTGGAACCATGACCGGTGCTATTAACATGGGCACTAGTAAAGTAACTAACATGGGTACTCCTACTGCATCTACTGATGCAGCAACCAAGGGTTACATTGATACTATTTTTGGTTCTGCTACTTCTGCTGCAGCCAGTGCTACAGCGGCTGCTACCTCAGCAGCTAGTGCTGCTACGTCTGCTTCTAGCGCAGCCACAAGTGCTTCTAGTGCTTTAACTAGTCAGACTGCTGCTGCAACTTCAGCAACATCTGCTGCTGCTTCAGCAACTGCTGCTGCTACATCTGCTGCTTCAGCCGCTACTTCCGCTTCATCATCTTTAACTAGCCAGACTTCTGCTGCTGCATCTGCTACGGCTGCTGCCACATCAGCGACTAGTGCTGCTGCATCGGCTACTGCCGCTGCAACTAGCGCTACTAGTTCTGCCACTTCAGCATCTGCTGCACTTACATCAGCCAACAGTGCTACTACTAGTGCGTCATCTGCTTTAACATCACAAACTGCTGCTGCTACAAGTGCTACTTCTGCTGCAGCATCTGCAACTTCTGCTGCTACTTCGGCTGCTAATGCTCTTGCTACCTACAACACATACAAGACTTACTACCTTGGAGCATTCTCTACAGCACCCACTCTTGATAATCAAGGTAATGCTCTTATTGTAGGTGCAACTTATTGGAATACCGGTACTTCAACCATGTACTCATGGTCGGGTAGCGTTTGGTCTGCTATTTCATCTACCTCTGCAGTTACTAACGTAACCGGCACGGCAGGCAACATTACATCTAGCGGTGGTTCAACACCACAGATTAACCTTGCTACCGCAGGTACTGCTGGAACCTATGTTTACCCTGCATCAATTACTACAGATGCATACGGTCGTGTTACCTCTGTAACTGCTGGCACTACGCCTTCGTATTACACGGCACCCACCCTTGGTTCAACCACCCTTACATCGGGCGGAACATTCACTACAATTAACGGACTAACAAAACTAGTATCGGCAAAGTACACATCACTTGACGCAAATTCACGTGAGCAAGACATAACACTCATGACAATCATGGGTGCATGGTTATAGGAAAGGGTAGTAACTAATGGCTACAACAACAGTTGCCCTTGCGAGAACCGCAGCGGCTACCACAACAACAACTCTATACACAGTACCTTCTGCTACAACAACAGTGGTTACTAACATTGCAGTAACCAACACTGCAGGTTCAGGTGCAACCTTTACTATTACTCTTGATGGTAAAGACATTATCTCAAGTGCTGCGATTGCTGCTAACACAACAGCACTGTTTGACCTCAAGCAGGTACTTGCTGCAACTAAAGTCATTGCTGGGTTTGCCTCTGCAACCACAGTCAACTTCCATATTAGCGGAGTGGAGATAGCATAATGGCATCTAACATCTATCCATTTTCAAGCGCTGGAGTCCCAAGTGGAACCACCGCAGGTCGCCCATCATCTCCATCTATTGGTACTGTTTATTACAACGGAACACTAGGATATTTAGAAATTTACACAAGTTTGGGATGGGAACCATGCAGTGCTCCACCATCACCATCTACTGTTACATCAACTACTTATACAGCAACCAATCAACCTTATTCAAATGCTTCAGTACCGGTTGTTTTTGTTGCTGGTTCAACTGGAGGTTTGGTTTCTAACTATACCGCCATAGCAAGTCCGGGATACATCACGGCATCAAGTTCAAGTTCACCAATTACTCTTGCTGGTTTACAAAGTGGTGGTTCATATACTATTACTGTTAATGCAAACAACCAATTTGGCTCAACTGTATCAACAAATTCTGGAGCATTGACTTCAATTCAAACAGTACCTCAAGCACCTTCTGCTGTTTCTGCAATTTCTGCAACTACCACAACTGCTACAATATCAATAACACCCGGTAACTCTGGCGGTTCTGCAATTACTTCGTATTCAATTACAAGTACACCAACTACAACAACTCAGACAACAAGCGGAACTTCTTATACGTTTACTGGATTAACTGCTGGAACTTCCTATACATTTACTGTTACTGCTACTAATGCAAATGGAACAGGTTTAGGAACAACAAGTAACTCAGTTACTCAACTAACCGCAGTATCTTCCGTTTCTTATCTTGTTGTTGCTGGAGGAGGAAGCGGTGGATATAGCGGTGCCAGTAGTGGAGGTTCTGGTGGTGGCGGTGCTGGTGGTTATTTAACAGGTACAACATCTGTTACATTGGGCAACACTTATACGGTTACTGTTGGTGCCGGTGGTGCAACAGATTCCAATTCTGGAAACGCACCCGGCAATAATGGTTCTAACTCAGTATTTGGAAGCATAACCTCTACTGGTGGCGGTTCTGGTGGTGTTGCAAATAACGGTTATTACAAAAATGGTCAATCAGGCGGTTCCGGTGGTGGCGGTGGCGGTGGCTACAATGGCTCAGCGGGCACAGGAACTTCTGGTCAAGGTAATACTGGCGGTACTCCTGCTGGAAACGCATCGGGTGGCGGCGGTGGCGGGGCTGGCGCTACAGGTAACAACGCAAGCGGTACTAGCGGCGGCGCTGGTGGCAATGGTTCTACTTGGTCACTAAATAGCACCACATATGCCGGTGGTGGCGGAGGCGGTACTTGGGCATCCTCAGCCAACCCTTCAGGTGGTTCTGGCGGAGGCGGTCAAGGCGGTTCTTCTGCTGCAAACCCTACAAGTGGAACAGCCAATACCGGTGGTGGCGGAGGCGGCAATGATGCCTCTGATAGTAGATTCAATGGTTACGCAGGTGGTTCGGGTATTGTTGTTATTGCTTACCCAAATACTTATGCCCCATTAACTTCAACCACAGGTTCTCCTACTATTTCTAATACAGGTGGTTATTATTATTATACCTTTACAGGAAGTGGAAGCGTGACAATCTAATGGCACATTTTGCAAAACTAAACGAAAACAATATAGTCACAGAAGTAATCGTTGTTCACAATCATGAAATTATTGATGAAAACCTTGTAGAGCAAGAGCAAAAGGGTATAGATTTTTGCGTAAACCTTTTTGGTGGCACATGGAAACAAACCTCTTACAACACAAGAGGAGGAGTTCATTATGCCAATGACGGCGTTACTCCAGATAACGGAGTTTCTTTACGTAAAAACTATGCAATGGTAGGCGCTTCTTATGACCCAATTAAAGATGCGTTTATACCAACGCAACCATTTCCTTCATGGATTCTTAATGAAGAAACATGTTTATGGGAACCTCCAGTTCCAATGCCAAAAGATGAAAAAATTTATGCATGGGATGAAGAAGTTAAAGCATGGGTTGAAACAGAACCTGTTGCACAAACAGAACCAACAGCACCTACTGCGTAATGGATACTCCAGTCACCGTCCTTATACCTATGTATAGGGATGTTGACGCACAGGCAGACACCTTCGAACTTGCTTACGAAGGTTTAATTTAACAACAGCAGTTCAGTTCAGCCCCGTCAGAAATGGCGGGGCTTTTACTTTGAGGAGATACCGTGTCAGGTCGTGACATTACCGAAGGTCGTGCCAACAGATCCATTGCCGTAGACATTGGTAACCTAACTGGAACCATCTGGCAAAACACAGGTGTTGATTATGACATCGCCATTGGTGGCGTACCTTTCCTACTTGATGCAACTGATCAGCATCCATATGAGAGAAGCACTGCACCATTTCGTAAAAACCAGTTTGATACACAACGTGATCCAGGTGAGCAATCAATCACAGGTTGGTGGCTTCGTAGCCAGTCTTCATTCCATGCTGGTCAAGGTGTTAACTTTTATGATCCGTTTGCCAATCCATTTTCTACTACGCTGGCATCTAACTCGTATCGTTATAACATATCTTTTGGTGTTAACCCATGGAACATTGGACAAGTAACACTGTTACCTACTACTAATCAAATTACTACTACTACTGCTGCTCGTCATCTTGAGTCAGTTAACGTAGGCGGTGTTGATTATGTAGTCATGTTAGATGGCAGCATTTATTTAGTAGATGGTTCAGGTACTAAGACAACACTTGCTACTACAACAAATACAATTTATTCTTTTACTACTGACGGCACAAATGTTTATTGGCTTGATAATGGTTATGTATATAAAAAACCACTTGCAGGTGGATCAACTACAACTTTGTTTACTCATGGTATATCAACCATTACCTCATCTGCTATGCATTGGGTTAAGCAACGTTTAGTTGCTGGAATTAATAATTCACTTTATGAGCTGGTTGGTTCAGGCAGTCTTCCTTCACCTGTTTACACGCATCCTAATACGTCATGGCAATGGACTGATATTGATGAAGCAGGTCCTGCTATTTATGCATCTGGTAATGCTAGCGCCAACTCAGGTATTTATATGTTTGTACTTAATACTAGTGGCGTTATGCCTATTCTTACATCGGGAATTATGGCTGCTCAATTTCCATTAGGAGAATACATTACTGCTTTGTATTCACATCTTGGTACTTATCTTATGATAGGAACTAATAAAGGTGTGCGTGTAGCACAAGTAGATCAGGCTACTGGTTATCTTAATTATGGACCACTCATTGTTTCTACTACTACGCCTGTTCGTGGATTTGCTGCTAGAGATTCTTATGTATGGTTTGGTTCTCAAATTAGTGATGGCATTAATAACTATGCTGGCACATGGCGTATTGATCTTAGTAATGAAATTGATACTCTTAGGTTTGCAGCAGCACAGGACGTTTATGCTAGTAATGTTAACGGTACAGTTTATGACATTGCATTTCTTGGTAATACTAATCAGGTTGCATTTCTTGCAACCGTACCAGCAGGTGGACCTGCTGGTTTAGGTTTATATTTACAAGACTCAAGTGTTCTTGTTACAAACGGATTTATTCAAACTGGTTTAATTAGATACAACACTCTTGAACCTAAGAACTTTAAACGTATTGCAGGTCGTGGTGACTTTGGTATTGCTGCATCTAGTGCTTACCCAGCAGGTTTGACTAAAGGCTCAATGACTATTTCTACTGTAGATACATCAGGCAACATCTCTGATGTTGTGTCATATGATAACAATATTGGTACACCTGAATCAACTATTACTAATCCTATTGGTGCACAGGATGCCATTGCTTTGCGTTTTACTTTATACCGCGATGCAACTACTACTTCAGTCTCTCCTATATTTAAAGGATATCAACTGAAGGCTGTGCCTGCTAGCCCACGTCAACGTATTATTAAGATTCCACTACTAGCCTTTGATGTAGACACAGATAAATACAACGCTACTGTGGGTTATGAAGGTTATGCTTATGACAAGTTAGCAGCATTGGAAAACATTGAAGCCAACGGTGATGTTATTACTTTGCAAGACTTCCGTACTGGAGAAACTAACCAGTGTCTTATTGAAGAGTTAAGTTTTATTAACAAAATATCTCCTGACAAACGACTAACAAACTTTGGCGGAACTATTGTCGTCACGGTTAGAACGGTATAACAATGAATAGCAATACAGCCACTATCGTTTATTCTTATTTCTTTGTTCTAACTGGTTTGCTAGCAGGACTAGCATTTGTTTTTAAACATTACCTTAATAGGATTATTGATGAACAGGTTACTCCACTCCTAAGAATTATTAGCGAGATGGACAAACGCACTAGTCGTATTGAATACGCGCTATATAACGATGGTCAGACTGGACTAATCAACAAGGTTGATCACTTGATTGAACACCAACAAGAAATTAAAACCGACATAGCCGTAGTGAAAGCGAGAAGGAATGTTAAAGCGTAAGTACGTTCACCCTGATACTGGTGACATCCTTACCTTTAGTGAGCAAGTATCATGGACTATTCAAAGTGCTATTCGTAACTGGTGGTTTGTATTTGCATGGACTGGACTCAGTACAGTTTGGTGGCTCAAGCCACACATCTTTAAAGACAATGGTTCGTATGTTCACTGGCAATTGCTAGCCTCATGGCTAGCCGTAACAGTTGAACTTATTATTGGCATTGCCATGATTGGGCAGACCAAGCGTGATGCACAGATTATCCGTCACATTCTTAAGTTAGAGAAACAAGAGATTGAACACCTAGAAGACATCATAGAAGATATGGATACAGAATGAAAGAAGAACTAGAACATCTATTGCATGGGCTTTATGTACTTCAGAATTCCATTAAAGACATTTTAATCTTTCTTTACAAGATGATATTGGATTGGAAGAAGTAATGAGCACACAAGCATTAGCAGTAATAGCAGCAGCTAAGTCACAGGTTGGCTACAAAGAAGGCACCAACAACGACAACAAGTTTGGCGTTTGGTATGGCATGAACCACGAATCATGGTGCGCCATGTTTGTATCGTGGTGCTTTGA
>Ga0214246_1000058_pt1 | contig 37302 bp, 64 predicted proteins | sample TroBogypolimnion_41_FD_153084 | JGI IMG/M metagenome (GOLD analysis project Ga0214246, IMG submission 153084) | Freshwater microbial communities from Trout Bog Lake, WI - 29MAY2009 hypolimnion | ecosystem: Environmental > Aquatic > Freshwater > Lake > Hypolimnion/Profundal zone | place: Trout...
CTTTTCTGCAATGCAACATTATTTAAGTTTCAACAACCCCGCAGTCCTATGCTTCATCGGGTATGGGTTTATTCGGCTGATAGAGCAACGATTGAACGATAGTCCTCAATACGGTATTCAAATACACCATCGCTTCTGTAATGCGTGTATATGCCCTTCTGTTCGAGTGCTGTTTTACTACTATGACATTCTGGACATAGTGATTGCAGTATGTTGTGGTAGAAAGCATCTTTCCCCAGCGATGACCAAGCAAAAACATGATCCACATGGCTTGCGGATTGCACCTTACCTATGCTTAGGCACGACTGGCACAACGGTTGTTTGCCAAGTTGTTGCGTTCGCATGGTTCGCCATACTTGGTTTTGATACATTGCATTATTTTCTGCACGATGTTCGTTTGGGGTGTGCCGCCATACATCACGGCCACCATGTTCAATGCAATTTAATGTGAATTTACTGCGGTAATTTTTGCATCCAAGTTGTTGGCATTTCTCGTTACTTGGTAGATATGGCATTAATATCCAGGGTCTTGGAATATATGTATTGGGTTGTTATCAATCCAAATATCAATGTCAATTCCCAATGCGGCAACTGCTTCCATTTTGGAATGTCCATCAGCAAAAATACACTTGTTTTCGCCAATCACTTGACCGATTGATGCTAATAATTCTTTATTTTCATCTGCATCGGTACTATGAGTAACGCAATAAACTTCATCTTTACGCAATCTAGCCAATTCAATAAACACATTCCAGAATTTTGGGTCTTTTGTGTATGTGCCATTAAAATCCAGCGCAAATGTCATTGCACCTGATTTTTTTCCTTCTTCTTTAAATCCATGTGCGTGTGCGGCAGTTGCTACTTGCAACGCTTTGGCTTTTGTTGCAAATGGGCCACGATTTCCAAAATACCAACCATCATTTTTCTTAACAACTGGCATTTTGATCCTTTGGTAGTTTTTGCTCGTGATAAGTATAAAGCCAGACTTGTTTGCGACCTTTTGATTGGCTTTCAACCAAAGTACGGCTTAAATGCTTGTTTTTCATAAAATAGCATAAAGCCATTGAAATTTCGTTTGGTTTTAACTCAGCGTTTTCAAATCTAAGGTCTTTTAATGTCAATGACGATTGCCTATCGATAAATGTTTGCCGAATTTTCTTTGCCGCATTAGCCATGTATTATCCTTTTGAATATATGTATTATATCAACCTTTTCGGGGTTTCATTGGTATATGTGGTTTTGTTGGTTTTGGCATTGGTGTTGCTAAGTTTGATTTAGGCATATGCGGATGATGTGGCCGTATTTTTTTAACACCAGCAATTTTTTCATGGTGATGTAACGGTGTTTTCGGCTTATTTGCCACATGATGAACACCATGCACTTTTTCGTGATGCGCCAATCCGACTTTCGGGACATTTTTAACCTTTTCTGTTTTAATCGGTTTGACATGATTGTATTTAACAGATTTGGATGGCTTTTTAGGTTTTTTCGCTAACATCAATCATCCTTAATACCCGCAATGCGGATTCAACATCATCAACACGAACCAATGGGCCACCGATCCATTTAGCCAAAAAAGTTAATTGCGGTTTTGTGTGCAACGCTTTTGGTGACAATTTAACTTCCATCAAAATCGTATATTTATTCATATAACCGACTAATAAATCTGGAACGCCAGCACCGCATTTTGATAAATCCACAACAACTGCGCCATGTTTTCTTAGCGCATCCATTATTTCTTGCTGATTTTTGTCGGTTCGTTTTGCGTAAGCCATTGATTTGTCTTAAATGTGCGTTATTATTATGCAAACTTTACCACAAAAGGTTAGTATGAAAATATTGCTTTTGGACATTGAAACATCGCCAAATGTGGCTCATGTCTGGGGAATTTGGCAACAAAATGTCGGATTATCTCAATTGCTTGAATCTTCTTACACCATGTGTTATTCGGCAAAATGGCTTGGTGAAAAGCAAGTTTATTTTGATTCTGTTCAAAAAAGCACTTCAATATCGATGTTGGAAGGCATACATGGATTACTTGAACAATCTGATGCGGTAGTTCATTACAACGGCTCAAAATTTGATATGCCGACATTGAACAAAGAATTTATTATTCACAAAATGAACCCGCCAGGGCCAGCTAAACAAATCGATTTATTACGAGTTGTAAAAAGCCAGTTTAGATTTCCAAGCAATAAACTTGATTATGTTGCCCAGCGTTTAGGATTAGGCAAAAAGAAAGACCATGAAGGTCATACATTATGGATTAAATGCATGAATGGCGATAAGAAAGCCTGGAAAACAATGGAAGAATATAATATTCAAGATGTGATTTTGCTTGAAAAGTTATACAACCGATTGTTGCCTTGGATTAAATCACCATTGAATCAAGCATTGTTTAGTGATCGTATGGCTTGCCCAACTTGCAACAAACCAGCATTAATAAGCCAAGGATTTAGATATTCAACAACTGGCACTTATCAAAAATATCAATGTAAAGCGTGTGGTTCATGGTGTACCGATACAAAAGCAACCATGCCGCATACCAAAATTAAACATTTGGGTTAATTATGACCACCATTGTTGGCGATTGGATTAACAAAATATTAGTGTCTGATAGTCAATTTTCTGATGAAGAAACTGGCATCAAATATTATGAAGATAAAATTCTTCAAATAGATGGTGGCTGGATTGGAGTTGCTGGCAATTGGTCTGATGCTGAAGTTGTTATTGAATATATAAACAAAAAAAGCAAAGTTAAACCAAAATTAAAGCCAGATTCAGCATTTCTTAAATTAACCAATGAAGGTTTATTTGTTTGCGGCGATGATCTAGAATGGGAACGAGTTAGAACATTTATGGCTATTGGTACTGGGGCAATGGCCGCTGAAGTATGTATGAGAATGGGTTTATCAGCAGAAGAATCGGTTAAATGGGCTTGCAATGTAGATTTAAAAAGCCATGAACCAATCAAATCATATAAATTAAATCCTTAATATTTCCCGTTCAAAAAGTTCGCCAATTGTTTTGCGGTGTGCTTCTTCCCACGCTTCAATACGATTAGATTTTGAGAGTGATTGGCCTTGGTCAATTTCCATGTGGCATCGATAGCATAATGCGGCGATTCGGTAGTCATGCGCTTTAAGTCCTCGACCTTTACCATCTCGAAGCTGATTGGAATGGGCCGCAACGATTGTTCCATCTTCAATTTCGCATATTTGGCACGGAAGCTGGCGTACAACTTCCAGCAACCGTTTGTTTCGATACATTAATGAACTTTTGATTGTTCAAGGTGAATGGCAAAATATTCCAACTCTTGTGCAATATCCACAATATCAGAAGATAGCAAAACCGCATCGTGGCGTTGATTCTTTAAAAACGCATCATGCAATTTACGGGTAAGAATGGCCATTTTAATCATTGGTTCTGCGTAATCTCTCATATTGTGCCTTTTCTGCGGTTTGCGCTAAGTGTTTGCCAAAGTTCAGATAATCTTATTTGGCTATTTCTTTGGTTGGTTAATGTTTTAAATTCTTTTAATGCTTCAATCCATTCTAATACTGCTTGCTTGGTCGTTGGATGAGTTTCTGCTTGTGCCTGGCGTTCAGCAACTGTTCCTGTGGATAACAAATAAGCATGGGATTTTGCTTGTTTTATTTTTTCTTCACAAAATTTGTATTGCGATTCCAATTCAGCGTGAAGATCGTCTGTATCGGATAAAAATTTTACCGCATCATCAATTTCGTTGTCTGTAATATTCATTTTGTAGCAATCAAATATGCACCATAATTGGCAAAAGCGTATCCAGCGTACATACAAGCAACGCCAACATTGCCTTTAAATGCTTGTTCCAAACAAATGTAAACATAGATTACACCAACTAAAACAATGAGCCAGGCTGACATGACCACTCCCCTTCCTTGCCAGTATTGCCAAGTTTGTATTGTTCATAATACAAGTCCCAAACTTCTTGGCTAAATTTGGTTTTGTTGATGTATTCACGAAACACTTTGATTCCCCATGATCTTCGATAGATAATCAGTTGGCGCACCTGGCACTTGACCAGATGATCTTGTTCGTTTTTCTCGTTGATCGAGGACATACTTTTTCATCTCAAAATAGCTATTGAACCTGGCTTTCGATGGATCGCCGCCGCACTCAATTCTATACGCATCTTCAATCTGTTTTTCGGTTACAAGCGGCAATTCTTTCGGTTTCGTGACTTGCTCAACAACCAATTCATCCAACCAATGTTGGCCTTTTAGCCATCGTTCTGGGTCTTTACGATACTTATTATCGGGCTTTGCCTGTTTATCTGCTTTGGCGGCTTTTATGATTTGAACCAAAGTATATTTATCAAAATCGATCTTTGCCCACGCTTTTAAAGAATTGGGTTTTCCAACCTTTTTATCATAAGCATCCCAAAACTCACTAAAGCCGATAGGCGCAGTTATTTTATTGGTTATTGGTTTATGGTTAGTGGTTATTGGTTTATGGTTAGGTGGCGTTTCGTTCACGACTTGTGCACGATTCGTGCTTTGACCTCTACGCTTTGCTTCTCTTTCAAGCGCTATTTCTTTGTTTTTATTGGCTTTGCTGTGATATTCAACTATTTCTTCTTGGATTCTAGATTGAACATAAACACCATCTTGAAAAGTAAAAAATCTTTTTAATACAAACTCAACAGCATCAATTTCATCTTGAGTAATTGCCCAAGACCATTCAATTGCTTCTTCCAAAGTTGGGAACTTTTCTCTGTCGTAACACGCATCAATCAAGATCGTGTACGCCCCGTGCTGAAGTAATGTAAGACGGCCAGTTTTTTTGGCATAATCGCCAATATTTTTTTTGTAATAGTGCATAACAACCTTTCTGCTTAGGTCGGCTAGTCAGTCCGACTAAATCTGCGATTATGGGTGGATTTGGCAGGATGTTGCAGAAACATCTTTTCGAGAGCTACTCTAGCCAGTCCATAGTTTACAACTGCAAAAATAATAACACAACATTGTTGACTATCATACTACAATGCTTTAATATATTATTACTCAAACGAAAGGGGAATCAATGGGTGAATTTGAAGAACGATTGGAACAAGCATTAACCAACATGGAATTTGATTGCTTAACTCCAGCCGACATTGCAGTTATTCGCATTGCGTGTGGAAAAGATCGATCACCAAAAGTAGAACAGGCATTGGAAAATATTTTTCAAGATTTTGCAACAATTTTCGGGGGAAAAAATGAATCAAAGTGAAACAATAGGCCAATTGGCTTTGGCATTGTCTAAGGTACAGGGGAAACTTACTCATGCAAAAAAAGATAGCAACAACCCATTCTTCAATTCTAGTTATGCTGACTTGGGTTCTGTTTTGGATAGTTGCCGTAGTCTTTTGGCAGAAAACGAACTTAGTATTATGCAACTCCCTGGTGACATTATCAGGACTGAAGATGGTTTCATGTGCATTTCATTAACCACAATTATTACTCATAGTTCTGGGGAATGGATTAGAGAAAAAATGGAAATGCCAGTTACTAAGCCAGATGCCCAAGGTGTCGGATCATGTTTAACATACATGAGAAGATACGCATTAGCGGCGGCGTTATCAATTTATGCTGGTGGCGATGACGATGGAAATTTGGCATCAGTACCAGCAACAACAAAAAACAAACGAATCACAATCAACGAAATTTAAGGATAAAAAATGGCTTTTGAATTAAAAGAAAAAAACGGTAATCTTTTTAAGAATTTGAAAAAAACCAAAGAAACATCACCAGACTACACAGGCAGTATTAAATTGAATGGCCAAGAATTATGGCTTTCAGCTTGGGTCAAAGAAGGTCAAAAAGGCAAATATATTTCTGTTGCCGTTGGCGATATTAAGCAACCATTAGGTTTTAAAGAAGCGGGATCGGATGAATTACCACCAACATCTATCCCAGATGATGACATACCATTTTAGAAAGGACTAGCCATGAATAGCCAAGTTAATGATGTAATCAACCAAAACACAGAATATAAGTTCGTTGAAGAATTCCATGTGGATGAAGAACGCCAACTAATTGCAATGACCCGTGAAGGATTGATTAGCGTTATTAACACGGCTATTTTAGCTTGTGCTGATAAAGTTATTGACCCAGTATTGCGGCAAGAAATATTGGATATGCAGTCGTAAACAACGGGTGAAAACAGGCATTTTTAATGCTTCACATACATTTGGGCTTGTGAGTAGCCCACCTTTTTTGGGGAAGCAAGCATTATTCAGCTAGTATGCCATCACACAGAACGCTAAGAAGCTATGCTTCCCCACCTACAATTCGGGGGAATTATGTTAGTAAAAACGCAAGAAGCTGAATCGGGACATTGGTATCAAATTGACGGTACGCCAGCGTATCGATGTATTGGCAGTAATGGAGTTGAACGCAATACGACCTTGCGTGATGCTCGCAAGATGGGATTACTTCCATCAGTAACAACCATCATTTCGCAGATTGCACGGCCAGGGCTTGAGTTGTGGAAACAACAACAAGTATTGATGGCCGCATTAACTTTGCCGCAATATGAAGGTGAATCAGAAAAAGAATGGCTTGAACGGGTCATGCGTGATTCCAGAGAAACTGGAAAACAAGCCGCAGAACGGGGAACATATATCCATAGCGTGATTGAAGCGTTTATGGAAGGCGTTTATATGCCAGTAGTGCCAGCGTATTGCCGTGAAGTTGAAAAGGCCTTGGAAGCCCGTTTTGGCAATAAATTATGGATTCCAGAAAAGAGTTTTGGCAGTAAATTAGGATTTGGCGGGAAAGTGGATTTATCTTGCCGATCTGATGATATTACTGGCTTTCCTGGTGCGGTTGTGGATGCAAAAACAACTGAAAAAGATTTGACAGATATTAAGCATACATTCGATCACGCCATGCAATTGGCGGCATATCGCCAGGGCCTTAATATGCCAGATGCAGATTGTTCCATTCTTTATGTAAATGCACTTACAAATCAGGTTAAACTTATAGATATACCCCAGCCCGAACTCAATCTGGCATGGGATTGTTTTGTTCTTTTGCTTAAATTTTTTCAAATTAAGAATAAACTGTAAAAACCTCGGTGGGCAGTCTGGATTCCCCCGATCCTTCACGGGATTGCCCACCAACCAACAATGGCCGAAAGTGTAAAGAAACGAGTAGGCCACCTTCTACCCATAAGTAGCAATTTCTTATACATATTAATACCTATAGGTATAGTTATTGACAAAAAGTATGTATATCAGCACATTTATTGACATTTTGTATTAAAAATGTGTAACTAATTACACATTTGTTGACTTATTAAACAGTCCTTAAATAACTTAAAGCCTTATTAATAAGTCATTTAACATACTTTTTAACCAACTAACTTAGTGAGTGTTATAAAAATGTTATGTAGGTTTATCCTTTTTACATAACTTTACAAAATGCCCCGTTCGGGAATATTTTTCTACTTTTGCACACTTTTTCGTCAATTCTTCCCGTTCGGGAAACTTTTTCTTACATAGCTGACCTATTTTAAAAACGCTTGTAAGTGCATGAAATTTCAATAAAAAGCCATGCAAAAATGTGACATTGTTGTCCAATATTTGTATATTTATTTAAACTTAGGGTTTCCCCTAGTATTATGATAACTTGTAATACATTAATCTGTGGTTACTCCATCGGGGGATGGTAATTAAAAGGAGTAGTAAAAATGAAATATCAAACAGCAAGAAATCTTTTAATCAAAGAATCAGAATTTTTAGGGTTGTCTTTATCAGCTTTAATGAACTGGATTAGAAAATCAGGAAAAATGCAATTTTCCGAAAAAATAGTTTTGGCCTATGAAACAGTAATTAATCAGTAAATCAATCGCCCCTACGGGGGCATCTTTTTAGGGGAATCAAATGGATACAAAATCACAAAATCAGCAGTTAATAGATTTGATGCAAAAACGCTGGGTAAGCCCAATTGATGCTTTAAACAAGGTCGGTTGCATGAGATTGGCCGCCAGAGTTCTTGACATTAAAAATCAAAACTATAAAGTAATAGATCGTTGGGCTGGTAACAAAAAATTCAAAGAGTATTGCATCATTGGAGATCAAAAATGAAAGAATTTATCTTGGGTGGTTTATTAGGTTTTTGCCTTGTTTTGGTTGTATTTGGCACAATGTATCTTCGCTGGGGACATTTCTAATAATGCGGTACGATGTGGGCAAGCTGTTTTTTGAACTTTCCCCATGTGATGATTGTTTGCACAAGTATCGCTGTGAAGAACAATTAATGGCTTGCCGTGTATTTTCTGGTTATGTTGTTCGTGGCACATTTAATCCAGATGCGCCCCGTATTCCTAGTTATTTGATGTACGAAAATATTTTTGTCAAAGATGATCTAAAAGGGAATGTTCATGTGGAATCTTAGGCTTGTGCATATGGTTGATGAATCTTATCCAGATGAACCTTATTTGGAAATGCGTGAAGTGTTTTACGATGCAATGGGTAAACCAATGGGCCATACAACGGCAACTGTGGGAAGTGAAACAGTTGATGGTGTTAAACAATATGTGGAATGGATGAAAGAAGCCTTATCTAAACCAATTTTGAAATTTAAGGATTGATATGCCAGAACCTATGACATTAAGGGAAATTGCAAAATCAGAAGGCGTAAGCCATAAATATATTGTTGAAGTTTTGAATCGTGCATTGCGTAAGATGCGTAAAGTATTAATTGCACGAGGGATTATTACTGCGGATGATTTGATATGACCACATTTACAACAGAAGATAGATTGAACATAGAGCAAATGCTTATTCAATCAGCTCAAAAAATTACTGAATTGGAAGCAAAAATTCAGTTTCTTGAAACTAAGAATAAATGGCTTATGCAACAAATTGAGCAATTGGAGATTTTGGCCTGGGGTTCAAGATGAGCAATTTAGATGACCAATACGAATTGACACAAGTTCAAGTGGCAGAATTAACTTTTATAAATTACAAAACGGTTGCTAGTGTTGAAAAACAGGCTTTTGTTAAATTTAGAGAAGAACTTGAAAAGCGTGGAATTGCTTTTGGGGATTTATTATGAATAATAAACCAGTAGCGTGGATAGATAAAATAAATACTTTTGTATTAAACAAAGATTACAAACAGCTCTCTAAAAATTTACAAAATGGAATGATTCCACTCTACACCCATCCAGCAAAGACAGAAGATGAAGGCAAAGTATGTGCAAGATGCGGTGCTATTGCTTATGACCCTGTTATTACACAGACAGCAAAGACACTAACAGATGAAGAAATAATGAAATGTGTAAAGCAATTTACTTACGCCAAATATTACGATGACTTTTTTAAATTTGCCAAAAAAATACTAAGAAAGGCACAAGAGAAATGAACGCAATTAAAGGTTTAATTTTGACTGTAATATTAGTTATTTGTGTGCATGGTTCTGCCGTTATTGTTGGTGGTTGGGTAGGTCTTGCTTATGTTGCTTATGTAAATGTTACAACTGTTTTACTTGGAAAGGCACAAGAGAAATGAATAAAACAATATTAGAAATATTACATTCTGCACAGTTAGTTCCTCTTGGTAGCCCAATATGGGAAACAGATGATGAATATAAAAAGTATGTAAAGATTATTGAAACAACTATAAATGAATGTGCTGACAGAGCAGAAACTTATGCTTACATGAGTCCAAACTTTACGGCATTGGCTGAAGAATTAAGGGCAATACTAAGAAAGGCACAAGAGAAATGAACGAACATTCAGAATTTTATTGGTATGTCCAAAGTTACATAGAAAAGAACCCTGAATGTGGTGCTTATGTTTCTGACTATGTTGCCAAAGGTATAGAAAAGTCTAGGTTAGAAGCTATGCAAAGGGCGGCAGATATGGAAACAGCTTTGACTGTTGCTTTAGCTAAAAAGTTTAAAAAGCCTAATGAATTGATTTTAAGCAAGCTAGAAAAGTGGCAAGGGAAGTCGGCATTAAATTGGACTGCAACCATTGAATCACTAAGAAAGGCACAAGAGAAATGACAACAAAAGAATTGTTAGAAGGATTGAGAAAAGCCTTTGCTAAGTTACAAAATGACTTTGATAAAAGAAAGGCACAAAAAAGGTGCAATGGCTTTTGTGGTGAATATGAATGCATTGAAAACAAAATAGGATGTAAAAGAAAGGCACAAGAGAAATGAATACTGAACCAGTAATGGAAATGTGTGATGAAGGCAATCATAAATTTTATAAGCTACCAGACCATCCTAAAAATTCATTAGGAAATTCGGTTTGCCCATATTGCCTAGTTATTGGAAGGCAAAGATTAGAAGATGAAATAGAAGCGTTGAAAGAAGCATTACGCATGAAAGTGATTCTTAATGAACACGTTCAACAGGCAATGAAAGGATACAAGGAGTTATTGAAATGAAAAATGAACCAGTAGCGTGGATGCAGACTTGGGAAAACCAAGATAGCGAACTAAAGCATACAGTCAATATTGAGCAAATTGGAAAGCAAGATATTCCACTCTACACCCATCCAGCAAAGACACTAACAGATGAGGAAATATTAAATTTGTTTGAGCCTAAATACGATGCTGAAATTGATGATGAAATGTTAATTGACTTTGCTAGAGCAATACTAAGAAAGGCACAAGAATGACCGCAAATGAACTAGCTGATAAAAGACATGAGTGCCAAACTTTTTCAGAATTACTTATATGGGGAATAGATGCCGAAGAAAAGCTACGCCAACAACAAGCTGAAATAGAAATGTTGAAAACTAAATTAGCAGAATGGCACATTTGGAGTGAATATGAATGAAGGTGGAAAAGGCGATGCGCCACGCCCATTAAGCATCAGCAAAGAAGAATTTGATGCCAAATGGGATGCTATTTTTAACCAAGCTGAAAAAGATAAATTAGTAAAAGAAAAAGATGGCGGTTTTACAATTAATGTAAATGTTGAAAACCAAGATTTTGAAGCAAAAATATCATACAAGGAGAATATATGAGTTACGCAGACTTTACCGCAAGATACACACGATACACACAAACTTCCAGATCTCTTTCAGAAGCGTTTAAAGATGCTGATTATGCGTGTGCATTAACCAGACCAAAATCAGCCGACTACGATGGTTTTTGGGGGTTTATTGGGGCTTTAGCATTTGCCGCAATGTTTGGTTATTGTTTTTGGCTAACTATTAGCCATTGATAGGGCTTCGGCTTTTTCGTTATTTACACGATGAAGCCAGCCCTCTATAAAATCGGGCTTGTGTAAGCTGATGTAATAGTTTCCTCTGGCTTGAGAGTATTTTTCAATGAGCCCGATAACATCTGAATTGGCAATTTGTGTAATAGTTCGTGGGCCAATTGTCCCATCAGGGATGCAACCCAAGGATTGTTGAAGTAGTTTGACTGCTCGACCAGGCCCAGCATTAACTCCCATTGAGAATACGAGAAAATCCAATCCTTTGGGTAAAACTTCGCAATAAGCTGATCGCCAGTATCTTTGTTCATATAACGGGGTAATCTGGTCAATGGTTAGATTACGCATTTCCTTTTCAGTTGCTTCATGGCCTGTCCATTGCGACCAAGTTGTGTTGGTAACGCCCATGTTTGTCCAGCGTTCGCCATCGCCCAATTTATCGGTAAAACCGCCTTCTGACTTTATCAATAAAGCCAGACAATTTTTAAAGTTGCCAATCATTTTGCTTGAGTATTCTGGCGAACCCAATCTTGCAACGCTTCTAGTTGTTCCGTAGTGCGGGCACAATCAAGTAATGGCTGGGTGGAAGCTGGAGCAATTCCGATGCTGGTAGTGCGGGTGGCGGGCAATTTACTGCTACTGGATTGGCGCAACTGGCCAGCATAATAGTTGTTAATCCGATCCAAATTGTTTTTGTATTCATCATCAACCTTCTGGGAAATTAATGCTTGTTGTTTAAGCAAATCTTTGTTGTGCTGTTCTTGAACTTTGCCATCCGCTATGACCTTTTCTTGGTAATCCACGAATCGTAAATGTTCCAGATAATAACCGCCACAAAAAGAAAGAAGTAAAAGAACAAAACCAATGATAATTTTGAAGTAAACATTGGGAGTTGGCATTATTTTTGATCCAATGGTTTGGTGGTTGCAATACGCAATAAAGCGGTAATTATGCCAATTGCAATCATTACGGTGTTAAAACTCATATCATCGAGCAAGCCACGCAAATACTGGGAGTTGTCGGATACTGCGCCTAGTGCGGTAATAAGGCCGCTAAACCACATGGTTTTGGATTTAATTGCGCCTTTGATTGTTGCTTTTATTTTTTCGTATAAGTCGTTCATTTTATTTCCAATGTGTTTTTACGGCATCCAATCCATAATAAATAACGGCTAAAACTCCAGAACTAATTAAACCAATAAAAGTTTTATCTATAACTGCTTGGCGAAATGCGGCTTTTTTTGCTTCAGCTTGAATTGCTAATCTTACCCATTTGACTTCATCATCTGACAAGGGATGTGATTCTAAAGTTTCTTTGACAACTTCTTTTAGCAAATCAACCAGATCGCTTTTTGTCATCCCATCTAAACTCATGCCAGCCCCAAATAATAGGTTAGTGATTAATCGGTATTATATTATTTGAAGTCAATGAATTTTAACACTTCTTCGGGTTTTACAAAAGCATCGGCGTTGTATTCGGTAAAATCCCACCATAAAAATTGGTTTTTGGCCAAATAATCACGAGATTTCAATAAGTTAGTATTTTCTGGATGGCCAAATATTAATGGGTCGCTAACAGACCACAAAACAATTCCAGGCTTGCCACAATCCCATGCTAGATGTTGGAAAAAGCTGTCACAACCAATCCAAGTTTTACATTGCCCAATCAATTGCCTTAATTCAGATATAGGAAGATTTTTATAAAAATCTTGAACAAGCTGTTTTTCACCTTCCACGCCCACTTGTATGATATGTATAGATTTTGGGATTTTCTGTATAAGTTCTTCCCAATATGGATAGTTTTTGGGGTTTTCTTTACCATTTTGCAATGGTTTGGCAAATGGGGAAATAATAATCATAGGTATAACTTTCTATACGCATTTTCTAGGCTATCTGTCCATTTCCATTGATCCATCTTTTTGTAGATGTTGTATGGCTCAATATCACCTAGTAATGCTTTCGCTTCAGCGATTGAACGCCCAGGAACAATCTCAGGATAGCAAGTAAACACGATAGGATTATCCATTTCAGAAAGTATGTGGCTGAAAACAATATGGTCACCAGCACCACAATTAAGAACAACAATGGGCCGATTGTCCAATCCAATAATATTTCTAAATATTTGTTCGTCATGTTCGTACATTTCCCGTTTGTTTTCGCTTCGGATGCCGCCTTCTGGGTTTTTCATGTGCCAAGTAACGGCACGGGGTACTGCTAATACTTTGTATCCTTTTTGGTATATACCATAGGTATATAGCGTTTCTTCCCTGTGTGCCACTCTGGATAAGCCCAAGTTATAATCATGTATTCCAGAACGGTACAAAAATGAACAATGTAAATGCTCAACTTCCTTGGTTTTCTTTATACGATTCCATTGAATATTGGGTTCTGAATCTATATTTTTTACCTTACCAGTTGATTGGGATGTATCAAACTGTAAAGGTAATGTGAGAATTTCACCGCCAACTGCGCCAACTTTAGGGCCAGCATATAGCATTAAATTACGCAATACATTTGGCTCTGGAATAGCATCATCATCGACACGCCAAACCCAATCAAAACCCATTTCATTGGCTTTTTGATGAATATGATGTTGACCTTTTTTTTCGGCAAATAGCCACTCCCATTTGATGCCTTTAATGTCTAGCATTTGAAAGAAATATTGATAAATCATTTCTTTTCGCATATCTAGCGGTTCATCGTTATCATCAAATATCACCAGCTTATCTGGCAATTGCGTTTGATTAATAATCGCGTTTAATACCAATGGAAGGGTGGTGAAATATCTACCCCGTGTGGCCACAGAACATAAAATTTTAGGCATCCCAACGCCCAATCATTAAATTGCAACGATTAGATTCTGAGATTGGCTCTAATGTATCGCTGATGCGGCCATGCTCGTTAATGTAATTAAATTTAAATCCAGGAAAATCTTTTTCGGTCAATCCATGCAACTTATGATGTTCGCCCCAAAATCCTTTTGGTTCATTATGGGGAACGGTAATTAGTAATACTTTACAATGCTTTTGTAATAACTTTACAATGTCCAGCCCATTATCTAAATGCTCAATAACTTCAAAAGCGATAATGGTATCGTAATTAAGAAACTCATAATTATTAATATTGGCACATTGAAAAAAAGCATTTGGATGCCAGTTTTGTTCATTTGCAACATCGATAATAATTGGGTCGTAATCTAAACCTAAATAATTTGTGTTATCTGGTAAAAATTGATAACCATACCCTGTTGAACATCCTATTTCTAATACATATTTACCAAATAAATTTTTCCTTGCCCATTCGTATCTTTGCGTTTCCCTTGGAAATACTGGATCGCCTTTGAGAAATACGGCTCGTTCATAATTATTTGTAAGCCGCCATCTATACCAGTCTGGGTGATGCTCTTTGGCAAGGGCTAAACAATGGAGTTCAAGAATCTGATTCCATTGAGTAGCCACATCAAGGCCATATATTGTTTTATTCATTTTTATCCTATTTTTTTATTGATGTTTTTAGCTTTGCTATTTCCTTTTTAAGAAATTCAATTTCTTTTGCCAATTCTATCGCAGAAACTAATGCCGCACCGCCATAGTTTACTGATAAAAACCCATCTTTATCTTCAATAATGGCTTCTGGTAATAATTCACGCAATGATTGTGCTGAAACACCAGAATCAGATAATCCGTTAGATTTTCTATCAAAAATACCTGATTTTACTTTTGCCAATTTTGCAACAAAATTTGAAGTAACAGATCGCCAATTAGTTTTTAATCGTTCATCAGATGTTGCTGTAAATGCTACCGCTGTATAGCTATTGCCAGTATTTAAACCATTTGCAGTAGTCGCAGTAGTGGCTGTTGCCGCATTTCCTGTGCATGATGTTGATGAACCATTAATGTTCATCGTTTGACCACTAAGAAACGATGCTAATGTTGATGCGCTATAAGAAGTCCCCCAAGATGATCCTGTTGATAAAGGAATTCCAGCACCAGGATAAACAGTTGGGCCAGTTGCTCCGCTATAACCTGAGTAACCGCTTGCGCCTGTCGCACCAGTAGCACCATTTTGCCCAGAATAACCGCTATATCCTGATGCTCCAGTTGCTCCATTACTGCCATTTATTCCAGAATATCCTGAGTATCCAGAATAACCACTTGCGCCATTTGTACCGTTTATGCCTGAGTAACCACTTAAACCTTGTGCGCCAGTTGCCCCGCTGTATCCGCTATATCCAGATGCGCCATTTGTACCATTAATTCCAGAGTATCCGCTGTAACCTGATGTCCCAGATTGACCGATTGCGCCACTATATCCGCTTATACCGCTAAAACCAGAATACCCAGAAATACCGCTATATCCTGAGTAACCGCTATATCCACTTACACCAGAGCCGCTATACCCTGATATTCCCGAGTATCCACTATATCCAGAAATTCCAGAACCAGAATACCCGCTATAACCGCTGATTCCAGAATAACCGCTGTATCCAGAAAATCCAGAACCAGAATACCCGCTATAACCGCTGATTCCAGAATAACCGCTGTATCCTGATACCCCGCTACCAGAATAACCGCTATAACCTGATACTCCTGATCCAGAATATCCAGAATAGCCCGAATATCCACTTACACCAGAACCGCTGTAACCGCTATATCCCGATACGCCAGAACCGCTGTAACCGCTAATCCCTGAGTACCCGCTATACCCGCTAATTCCAGAAAATCCACTTGTTCCAATTGCTCCAGAATAACCAGAATAACCACTAATGCCAGAGCCACTATATCCAGAATAACCACTTACGCCAGAGCCGCTGTAACCGCTAATGCCTGAGTATCCAGAAAATCCGCTGATTCCTGAGTATCCAGATGCTCCATTAATTCCTGAGTATCCACTAAACCCTGATATTCCAGAATACCCTGATTGGCCGTCAATTCCGCTGTATCCAGAAATGCCCGAATATCCACTATACCCGCTGATTCCTGATCCACTATATCCTGATGTTCCAGACTGACCATCTTGTCCAGAATACCCACTAATTCCTGAGAATCCGCTGTAACCTGATGCGCCATCAATACCGCTATATCCAGACCAACCAGAAATACCAGAATATCCAGATGTACCTTGTGCGCCAACTGCACCGCTAAAACCAGAATAACCTGATGTTCCAGATAAACCTATTGCGCCAGAATATCCAGATATTCCTGAGAATCCAGAATAACCAGATACACCGCTTCCAGAATACCCTGAGAAGCCACTATATCCGCTTATACCGCTAAAACCAGACCAGCCCGATATGCCGCTTCCAGAATACCCAGAAATGCCGCTAAAGCCGCTATAACCACTTATACCTGATTGCCCAATTTCCCCGCTAAATCCGCTAATGCCAGAATATCCGCTATACCCACTAATGCCGCTATATCCGCTATAACCGCTAATCCCGCTTGCCCCAGTTGGGCCAACAATTTGACCAACATTGTTCCAAGTTGATCCTGTCCATACATAAAGATCACCATTGGAATCGACAATATAAGCATCATTAGGATTGTTGCCAGTAGCGGGTAAATCTGTTGGTGTTGCAACCGATCCTTTAATGTTAATGGATGTACCTTGTTGGCCGCTGTATCCGCTAAATCCAGAATAGCCAGATACACCAGAACCAGAATACCCAGAAATACCGCTATATCCTGAGTATCCAGAAAATCCGCTAATTCCGCTAAATCCTGATTCGCCTGAGAATCCAGACCAACCACTTACGCCAGAACCAGAATATCCAGAAAAACCTGAGTATCCAGAAATTCCACTAAATCCAGACCAGCCACTTACGCCAGAACCGCTGTAACCAGATATGCCAGAAAATCCGCTATATCCTGATGTTCCAGACTGGCCAACTGCGCCTGAGTATCCGCTAATACCTGAGAAGCCACTAATACCAATTGCGCCTGAGTACCCAGATTCGCCGCTAAATCCAGAAAATCCAGACCAGCCCGATACACCACTACCAGAATATCCAGAAAATCCTGATTGCCCAGATTGACCACTATATCCAGAATATCCGCTATACCCAGAAATGCCACTAAATCCAGATGGGCCAAATTGACCTTGGTCAATAGAAATTACATTGGCTGGTTGTGGCGTTACGGTTACTTGAATATTGTTTTCATCAATAGTTGTTACATTAATATTTGCCATGATTATTCCACAATGATGCCATCTGAACGAACTAGGAAAAGCAAGAAAATGATGTAATCATTTGCTGGAGTTGACCCGTTTTCGGGAAAGCTGATTTTAATTCTTCCAGAATACCCCACGCAATCTGTGGCATTAATATCTAATTCTGGATCATCAGACATCAATCCCCATGTAGATGAATCAATAACTAATGTAAATAATCCATTGGTTGCTGAAAGATTGGTGATTGTTAATGAAACTGGGCTTGGAGTTGGAGAATAATCAGCAATATCAAACTGTAAGCCATAACGAGTATCGGTAATATTGGATACTTCTCTGCGAATAATCTGAGCATCAATGGTTGCGCCAGTTAAATCAACTGGAGTTACATTATCTGCGCCAGTAATTACAAGATTCCAAAAGGTCGCTTGATCCCATACAAGTTCACCAGCAATAATTGGATTGTTAAAACCCGATACCTGGGTTAAGGTGTTTTTGTTAAAAATTGCCATGATTTTCCTAAATCTCGGTTAATAGCCCTAGGCACTCCCAGAAGCCGCAATCATGTATTGTTTTTTGTTATTTTACTTCAATACTTGCCTTCAGCAAATACATTTACAAATACTGTGCCATCTTCCAAGGCTTCAATTTCATGTAATTTTCCAGCAAGAAGGTTTACAGGGGTTGAATCTTTATCGGTAATTACTGATTTTCCTTCTTGGGTTAGCTTGCAAGAACCATTCATGCAAATAGTGGCGTGGGAGTATGCATGGCTATGCATTGGTATTCCTTCACCTTTATTAGCATGATATACCCTGACAGTAGCACCATCATAAGTCATATCATGTTTAGGTTTTACAGAAATTACCATTATGCTATTGTTGTTGTGCCAGTTGTTGTAGCTTGATTGGTTGCTGGTTTAGCTACTTCAGGTGGTGTTGAAGGTTGTGATTGATTTGTTGTTAAAACCGTTCCGTCCCAAGTAAATCCAATATCCCCAGCCCCAATAACAGTATTTATTTCCCATGAATATGGAGTTGTTGTGAAGTTAGCAGTCCAAATTTTTGCAGGAGTTGTAGCTTGTGGAATTAAAGTAATATCAGTTGGAAGTGGTGTATCCCAAACTTCTATATTTGTTACAACATTATTTTCAATTAAAAAATAGTTTTGAGCAGTCATTTTATTTTCCTATTACCATTCAATTAAAACAATACCTTGCGTACCAGCAGTACCAGCTCCGCAACATCCACCTGCCGAAGCCCCAGCTCCACCGCCACCAATAGTTACAGATAATGTGAGCCCGGGCGTTAAACTAGTTAATAATGCAATAACATTCCCGCCTGTTGCACCAACATACCCACCCCCAGCAGCACCACCACCGATTCCATAACCAACGCCACCGAAACCATTAGCACTGCCAAAACCAAAAAGTGTTCCAGCCCCCAGACGAGTTCCTACAATATTAATTACTCCCCCACTTGCACTGCCGCCAGTTGCATAAGATCCAGTTCTACCGCCACCACCACCGCCAGCGGTTACTGTGGTTATACTTTGTGTCCCAGAAGTTAAAGTTGTGTTGCCCCCAGAAGACGCATTATTAACACCATTAGCGCCACCGCCACCGCCACCCACAAGAGTTGCTTTGATAGCAGTAACACCAGCAGGGATAGTAAAAGTTCCAGACGATGTAAAAACTTGACCTTTAATACCAGGAATACCAGCGGTTGCCGCAGTTGTTTGAACAGTTGAATCTGGAAAAGTTACTCCGGATGTTCCGATTGATGTACTCATATTTAATTAGCTCCTAAAATTAAGGGGTACCAGAAGCGTTCATTGACGCTAAAGTGGTAAAGTTGCCAGAAGAATCTAGTGAAGCAATTGCTGTAGGCCCATAATAAAAATACAGTTTACCGCCAGATTCTTTAACTGAAAAATCAGTTGTTACTAATTGTGTTGCATTTGTAGCAGTTGTGGATGATGAAACTGCGCCATTAACCGCAGAACCAGCCAATTGTCCAGATGAATTAACATTATTTGCTAAATTAGCTAAATTAAGTGCCTGTGTCATACTGCGCCTGTCCTGTTAAATGATTGTTCAACTAATATATTTAAATTGCTGGTCGGTGTTTGTGCCAAAGTATAACTTCCAGTTGTAACGGAAAAATCCACAGTTTCCAATAATAATACCCCATTATTATATAGGTTAAATGCTAATGGATTAAATGTAAATGGATAAAGTGCTTGTCCAATTGTTGTATAAGTATCAGTATTGGATGGTGTTCCATTTGGAACGCCAAGGTTATTATCTGTCCATTGAATAATTTGCAAATCACCAGATACCGCATTTACAAAACTAATTGTTTGGCCAAATATATTATAGTCTTGGGCATTAATTACCGTTCCATTTAAGAAAAGCAATTCATTGCCGCTTACCAATGTAAACCCTGATGCAGTATAAGAGCCAACATTGCTTAATGTGGCTGAATTTCTGCTAAATGAATTGTATGTTCCAGTTGATGTATTGACTGAAGCAAAAGAAATAATTGTAATAATATCGTTTGCAGTTGCACCAGTTGTTAATGTAACCGTTCCAGTTGATCCACCAGTATCAGTAAAGTTGGAAGAATCTAAGAAACAACCATTTCTAAACACAAAACAGTTATTAATTAAGTATTCAGAACCTCTGGTAACACTAAACACAGTTTGCCCGCTAGATGCAACAAAAGCAGTCATTGTGTAATAAAAATTATCTGGCTGGCTAAATCCTACAACACGACCATATGTATCAATAGTTAATGTTGCAACTGAGGATGTAAGGGTTGGTGCGCCGCCTGGGAAACTAAGCAATTGTGCCAATGATGCTACAACTTGCCCCTGTGGATTATTAGTAATAGCAATTTCACCCGTTCCAACTGTGGTTGTTCCAGTTTGGATCAATTGTCCAGTACGAGCATTAAGATCAATTACATTAAATCCATCTTGTAAACCTTGCCAAATGGTTGGATCGTAACTTGGATCGGTTGGAACAAACAAAGCCGTACCAGCGGATAATGCCGCATTTCCTGTGGCAAAACTTACCAAATCATTGCCACGATTGCAAAACAATAAATAATTTAATGTTCCAGAACTTCCAAAAACAGGGCTTGCTGGATACCATGTGTAATCTGATGGGTTGGTATCAAATGTGGCCGCTGATGTGCTTAAAATGCCAAAATAAGTCTTTCCTCTAGGATTTGAAGAAAAACCAGAACCAGTTGCGCTTGTCGCATAAGCAATTGATAAATAACGCTGTGAATATTGAAATGTTAATGGTGTCCAATCTAATACACTAGATGCTGGGCTGTATGCTGATTTGGTCAACGAATTAACCATTCTACTAAAAAAATACCAATTTCCAGCAGGAATTCCAGTTAAATTAACGGTTGGCATAACCACGCTATTTCCATATGGAACGCCAGCGGGTTGAACTGCAGTTGTGCCAGCCAAAATCATTTGTGATGGGCTTGGATTTGAATAGGCCGAATACCAAACTTCAGCGTATTGAACAATGCCAATTGTGCTGGTTGTTACTTGAATTCCAATGGTGGGAATAGGCAAATTATTAAGATTGCTTATAACAACTGGTGCTGGCACTACGCCAAAAATATTTGGACTTGGCAAACCGCTATTAGGCAATGGATTATATTGAGTAATGGAAGCGTCATTAAACACCGTTGGGTCATATGCTTGCAAATTCAATGCCACAGTAATTGCGCCATCTGCGGCAAAGTTTTGCTCCACTTTCATTACACGCATTAGTTTGGCAACCCAGCCATAATTGGCGTTTGTAAGCGTTACGACATCGCCCGCTTCCAATTCCAATCCAATGTAATTCACGGTACATTGAACCATCAAATCAAGTCTGGCCGCTTTCAAAAAACGAGTTGCAAGCAATTGGGCTTGAACATCATCATTCACCAATGGCAATTGAATTGTTTGGCTGTTTGCTGGCTCATTGGGGTAAAGCAAACTTGGATCAACTGTGGTTAAGTTAATAGTGCTTGTGTTAAATGAACTAAACAATGTAATGTCTGGAAATTGACATTGAGCAATGTTATATGTATTACTAATATCCAATGTCTGAATGGTAAGCGTTGAAACCATATTGGAATCATCAATATCCATTGCAACTGTATATGTTGGTGATTGAGTAATCACCGACCATTGGCCATAAATTTGATTAAATGTAAGCAAGCAATCGCAACAATTTGTCATGTTTTGTAAATTTTGCATGACATTTTGTGTTGTATCGATTACGCCATTAAATGTAAATCTTGGTTGCGTTAATGGAACGCCAAGATAATTATTAAAAGTAATAGTTTGAGCACAATAAGTGTTTAGCGTTGTAATGCTTGAAGTGTTTATTTGTGCTGTTGGTACTGCGCCACCATAAACAGTATTTGTCAAATAATCGTAAATACAATCGCCAGGCGCATTTCTTGAATTTATAACTTCAAATTGAGTTTGTGCAATGCCAGTCACTCCAACGCTTGAATTATAAGTAAGATGAACAATAGCAAAAGCCGTGTTGGTCATTAATTTGCTTGAATCCCATGTGTAAGTCAATCCGCTAGATTGCATTACGCTAATTGCAGATTGGCTACTGTTATATGGGCTGTTTGATCCATTGCTATATAAATAAATATTGATATAGCCGTTAATGTTGGTATTAATTGCGCCAGTTGATAAATCTTGCAATCCAACTACTTGTGGCGATGATGAGCCATTTACAAATTGATAAATGGTTGCGCCAGTTGATACGGTTGGATCGATTGCAATAGAAAACTCAATAACCTTGGTTGATGGGTTTGTTCCGCTTACAAAATAAACAATTGCATTTGAACCATTGTTAAATGTTAGGGTTGCGCCAGCTTCAATTGTGATGCTTGGCGTTCCCGTATAGGTTATTTGGTTTCCAGATATGCTTGCGACTGTGATGCCCGATGAGTTGTAAGAATATCCAGAGAACAAGCAAAAGCGGCCACCGTAATTAACATTGCCAAAACTAAAAGTATCCGTTCCATTTCCCGTAACCTCTGATAGAGCTAAAACATAATAAAGTTGTTGATTATCTGAAGATATAGAAATGTCAACAATAGTTCCACCAACATAGCAATCACCATATACAACTGGCAATTTATTGCTTGTACCTGGCTGAATCTGTAAACTTGATCCCGTGCTTAATTGGCTTGGTGTGCTTGGTTGTTGTGGGCCAAGTAATTTGGATATAACAGCAGATGCCATGAGAGTTAATCCCATTGGCAATAAGAATTGCATACCAGGTATAAAACTGGCCGCTGTTAAGACTGCGCCAACAATTGCTTGCATTTATATCTTCCAGGCTGTTTGGTGCTTAATTGCGCCGTATTTTCCAAAATCAGAATCTTCAAAACTAGCAAAATGTATTTCACGCACTTCGCCAGATTTAACCATTTTTTTTCCTATTTCCATAAACTTCTTTAATAATGCAACCGCTGTTTTTTTGCTTTTGCTATGCCACATTATTTCTTGCAAAACAAATACATTATCTAACCAAAAACAAGGATTTTTAATTGCAACCAAAAACCCATCTTCAGCAATTAATACAAACCCCAAACCCGCATAAATCATGGAAAGTCTTTTATTAACAAAATCTTCAGACCATTCCGATTCATTCAAACTAACATTAAACTGCTTTTTGTAACAAAAATCTTTTAATAATTCCCATATTTTATGGTTATCAAACTTGTTGGCGTAACGGATCATAGAACGCCAGCAGAAGCCCCAAACGCATAATAGATGGTTGAAATTGTTGCAACACGATTCATTGATGTATCGCCAGGCGTAAAGTATTGCCAGCTTGCATCATTTGTAAACCGACCAACAATTCTGTTTTGCAAAATCATTTGAATATTTGCCGCACTAACAGTAATGTTTGCAACAAACCCTCTGGCTTCTTCATTCCATGTTTCGCCAATAGTAAAGGTATTTACAAACCCATAAAAGTATTGATATAAACCGCCAGTACCGCCAGTTGTTATAAGGTTACCAGATGTATCAAAAAACCCTTTCCACATGGTAATTTGTGCGCCTTTAATATCTTGGCCAAGAACCCATCCAAGCATTGCTGTGTCAATACCATTCATTACAATGGTTGTTTGGCTTGCGGTAGATTTAATATCTCGTTGGACTTTTCCAATATTTACCAATTGGCCAAGGCCGTCAAAAGGCTGGCTACTTACTGCTGGAACGGTAATGGATGATGGGGTTGTTGCAAACATAAATGTTTCAGAACCCGCAATAACTTGAACAAAATCCGCATATCGAATATTGTTTGTGTTTTGTATTGGTGTTATTGGTGTTGTCATAATACCGCTTCAAATGCCTTAAATGGCCCAGACCATTGAATAAAAGAATCGTTGGTAATTGGAATTAAAGTATATGTTGGATATTGTTGCAATATTACTGGGAATGTAACGCCAGTATATGTATTGCCGCCCATTGCTTGAGTTGTGCCATATTGACCAATTACCGCTGAAATTCCAGAAGATAAAGGGCCATCAATTAAACTGCGATGAACTGGAATTGTAATTGTTCCAGATGATCCGCATTGCACAGTTGCAGTTGCAATATATGTATATTGACCAGCTTGTATAAAGTCACCAACAACAACCGCATTATATGTAGGATTCGCAGTCGGAACTCCAGTAAGGATTAAATTTGTTCCAGAAGATGATGTGCTAAATGTGCAAGCTGATATTTGGCTTGGGGTTAATTGACCTTGATATGAAATATAGTTTGCCCAACCAGTTGTGCCAAAATTTAAATATTGGGTAAGCGATTTATCGTATTGACGCAAATTCGCCAATAATGCACGGCTTTGGCTGTATTGCAAATAGCTGTTTGGTTTAAAAGTAAACTGAAATGGAATAACGGTCAAAATTTCGCTAGTGCTGATGCGCTGATTACGGCTGATAACTTGGCCAACCATCCTTTGATCGTTAATGGTTACCGATTCAGATGCGGCAAGAATATTATTAAGCGTTGTTGTCATACATTACCTTGTTTGCGGCAAACTGCGTTGTGCGTTCTGGTATGCTCCCCAAACTGCGTTTTGATTGGCCGCTAAAAATTGAGTTGCTGATTGTGTGTCAATTGCAGACATATTGGCAATATATGGGCCGTTGTAATGTACCGCTGGGCCACCAGAACCGCCCATAACATCGGCAAGTTTGTTATTTGGGATTACCGTACCGCCTGTTTGTGGAACAACTATTTCTGGGCCATTTTCACCTACTATGGTTGGCATACCCGCAGTTAAATCACCGCCACTTGCCATTGCTGGAAGTTGAAACGCTGAACCAGAAAAAGAACCACCAGATGCGGGGTTTGTAAAAGCATTACCGCCGCCGCCAAATAAACCACTTAACATTCCACCAACACCGCTAAATACTTGGGTCATTGCGGCTCTGGCTTGGATCATAATTAAACCTTCAATCATGTTATCAACCAATGATTTAAAATTTACTTTTCCATTTTTAACAAATTGAGCCAATGCGGTATCCATTGCGGATGTTAATACTTGGAACGATTGTTGCCCTTGTTGTGCGGCGTTTTGACCACTTTCAACATATTGATTAAATGCTTTATCCCAACCATTGCTAAATGTTTGTTGTGCGGCTTGGCTTTCTTGAACTTGAATGGCTGTTAATTGCACATATGTGCCAGTTAATTCATAAACTTTTTGCCGTTGCTTTTCAAGATCATCAATAATGGCTTGACGATTCGGGCCAGCAGGAGTTGCTTTTTCACGCTTGTCAATTTCGCCCAGCATTTTGTCACGATCCATAATTACTTTATTTATGGCATCGTTTAATTCTTTTTGATTTTTTGTTAAATAAACATCTTCTTCTTTTGCTTTTAATGCTTCAAGAAGTAGTTTTTGTTGATTTTCATATTGAACGCTAATTGCTTCGACTGCGGCCTGTTGTTTAGCAAGTCCAGGCACAACATCACGATTGATATTTACTTTTTCTTTTGATTCTGTTGCTTGTGGTGGCATTGATGCTTTTGCCACAAATTCTTGGTATTTTGACCAATCCAATTGCATATTGTTAATAGCATTTTTGGTGTCATTTTCTAATTGACCCCACATTGCTGGATTGGCGGCATCCCTTAATACAAGAACTGTTCCTTTGACAATATCCCACAATTCCAAAACATCAACTTTAATTGCCGCAAAAGTAATGGCCGCACCAGCCGCAATATTTTCCAAAACTTTACCAAAAGTTTCCATTGCGGTACTACTTTGAGTTAAATCATCATAAACCAGCTTTAGCGATGGAATAACGGCTTGTGTAAAAGTTAAGGTTAATTTTTTGCTGGATTGCTCTAGTTTTAAAGATAATTCATGGGCTTGTTGAATACTGGCTGAATATTTATCAAATTCGCCTTTAGATTCTTCCATGTCCCGATTAAGGCCAACAATATCCACGCCTTTGATGCCACGCCCAAGCAATTGAAAAGCAACGCCATTGCGTTCAGCAGAATCGGACATTTTCGCCAAACCAGAAATTGTTTTTTCAAACAAATCTTGTTCTGACAATGTTCGTAAGTCATTTAAACTTACGCCAATTTTGGCAAATGAGTTTTGAACCTTTAAATTGCCGCTAACAGCAGATTCTAATTTTTGAGTAAACCCAGCGTATATACGGCTGGTATCATCTGCTTCGCCGCCATTCTTGGCAAGTGCTTCTGACAACTGCAAAACAGATGCCGTTGCAACATCGTTTGCTTTAGCTGTTTTTTCAATGGAATTTGCAAACTCCATTGCCTTGTTTGTCATTTCCGCAAATGCGGCAATACCAGCAAGTTCAACCAGTTTTTCTTGGAAACCATCTAGCAGTTTTTCGGCTTTGTCGATGCCTGATGTGAATTCCGCAGAATCCAACCCTAGCACCACGCCCAAACTTGCTATATTTGCCATCTATTTTCCTTTGAAAAACCCTTTTGGGGCATTGGGAGCAAGCATCGCAAACGCTAATAACTGATCGCTTACTTGATTCCTTTTCGCTTCCTCTGATAATGGGGGATACAAATAATCATATATATTCGGTATTATAGCTTGTAAATTGTATGGAGTTTTACCTTTTGGCAACATTGAATTAAAATGTCCCGCCGTTAAACTTCCCAATATTTCTATTATTCCCCGATTACCAATAAGGCCATCCGCATACATTACACAAATGTCTGCAAATGTTTCTTCATCGATGGTTTTTGGGTCTGATCCATGTGCCGTTAAATAGGCTTTAACTTGCCTACGGATCGACCCTATTACTTTCCCTTGGTTGCTTTATAACCTGGAGAAATGGTATTGGTAATGCCTTCAATAATTTCAAGTTGAATTGAGAATGGGAATAATTCTTCAATCATTGAATATGTAATAGTATTCATATCAAAATCGGCTTGTTCTGGCACGATTAATTTGAACATTTCAGTAATGCGTTTTTCTGTAATAACTTTATTAATTGCAGTTTCACGCATTGAACGATCTTTAATAATCACATCATTATCTTTATATTGAATATCTGATTCTTTTTCAAATTCTTCTTTTTTATCAATAAATGGCTTAGATAATTCTTGATAATACTTTTCAACTAATTCATCATCAACAACTTTAATATTTTCGTTGATGGCTTCATATTCCAAAGTGGTTGGAACTTTTACTTTAAATGTATGGCCATTCATTTCAAATGAACGAACACGCAACATTTCTTGATTTTCTAAAAACTTCTTGCCCAGCGCATTTGCAAATTGATTCATAGTGTTTTTCTCGCTTGTCTTGCTTTATATTTTTCTAGGGATTGTTTTAAAGAATCGCCCAGATTGGTTGTAATAACAGTTACATTTGATTCTAATGCTGGTCTTAAATATGGTTTTGCCGCTACTTTTGCCGTTCCAAACTCCATTGCAATTGCTCTGGCATCGCTTTGCATTTCTGTTTTTGCGCCGCTTTTTGCGCTTTTAAATGTCCTTCTGTGGCCTTCTTTGCCAATATAAGCTGTAACTTTACCAATCACAATATCATTTGTGCTGACATATTTTGACTTTTTGTCCCGTGAAGTTGGTTTTCTGGTTTCAATCTGAAGGCTGGCCGCTAATTGGCCAGTATCTCTTGGAACTAATGTTCTGGCCGTTTCCAAAACTGTTCGCATTGATAAACGAACGGAATTTCTTAAAATGTTGTTTGTATCTTTAGGGCCAAAATCATCTTTAATCTGCTCTAGCAATTCTTTAAATTCTGTAATCCCAACACCTTCAACCCGAAAGTTTGTCATTTTGGTTTAATGAGATTATTAAATATTGAATTATTAAGAGATTTTACAAAAGATGTTATTTCGTCTGGGGACATTGAATCCGCATGACGGGCCGCAATTTCATACGCTAAATTAATACCCATTACTTTTTGTTGTTGAAAACCAAACCAATCCTTAACTCCAGAATCGGCTTGGTTTACCAAGTAACTAAAATAATTTGCTAAGTCTGCGTTATCTTTTATTGTCGGCATTTTATTAAGTGTTGTTTGACCAGCCATATTGGTTGCCACGAGGATGAATCGTGAATGTGCATTTCGCTTCTTGATTTGGTGCTGTATCAATAGTGAACTCAGATACACGGCCAGTAAAGGCATATGCAACTGTGTTTGCGCCATCAACAGCGGCAATAACGAATGTACGATCAATAATTCCGCTGTATGCATCGCTACGCATTAGCAAAAGACCAGCATCAGAAGGATTCCATGCGGCAACAATGCTTAATGAAGTTGGCTTGCTTTGCGTAGGAATAACATCAGATTGACGGCTACCAGCAACATAAAAGTTTGCGGATGCGTCATCTTGACCAAATTTAGGGATAGCTTCAACATTTAACTGTTCGCCAGCAGAGCCACTACCATTAGCAACTGTACCAACAATGGAATCAACTTCGCCTGTCCATGTGGACAATTGAGTAAGAGTTAATGGGGTTGGCGTTGTGCCAGTTTGACACCATAACGATGCCGAAAACCCAGGTAGAACTTGTGCTGGAAGTGCCATTTTAGTAATTCCTTAAAATAAAAGTTAATCAAATTATATTATGTTGGAATGTATAAAGTGCAATCCATAACAATATGGTTCAACTTTACCGTATCATCGTATGTATTATACAACCAATGCACATCGGCTTTTGATATTTGGAATCCAGTTGACCCCCCAAATAAACCGCTGTAACCATGAAGCGATTGTAATATGGAATTGCTTATATTGAAAGCATCGTTCATGTCTTGGGCAAATGTATTGATTTGGAATATTGGTGTATCAATACCTTTTACAGTTTTGTTTGAACCCGTATAAACAGGCTGGTGAATATTGCGTAATTGCCAAGTAATGAACTCAGGCTCGTTAGCAAAATTACGATTAAAATTGGCGTAAACAGGCACAGGAGATACAATACTAGAAAGCTGGTATTGGATCGCTTGGGCATAGTTAAGCGGGTTATTTTGAGTTGTCATACTTGCGTTGTTGGGTTATTTCTATAAACCAAGAAAGTAATATTCATTTTATCGTTACTTTCATATACATCACTAATACGCCAATCATCACCACGCCAGCCAAATGAATAGCCAACTTGATTTGTGGCCATTGCAACTGTATTTGGTGTGTTATTTAATACAAATTTTGCAACATCAGAATAAATGCGGTCATCTTTATTGATGTGCATATCATTCTTAATATCTAATACTCTGGCACGGGTCTGAAACCAAAGGGTTATATTGGGTACGGTTTGGCCAACGCTATCAGTAGAAATACTGACATTGTTCACATTTACGGTTTCAAACCGAACAATACCCATTAGAACACCAGCGGTTTGTATGGCCGTAATAATTGCTCTACGCCAAATGGTATTTTGGTCATATTACCCATAACAGTATCGCTACGATTGTTATATAAATGCGTCAAAAGCAATAAACCAGCTTGTTGAATAACTGGATATTGAGCATAAGGACTTGCTCCTGTTGTGTATTGAACCACAATAGGATTGCTCATTATTTGGTTTACTTCTTCTGGGAATCCAGTAGCAATAACTTGGTTGCCAGTAGGATCATAATAATATGAAGTAGGCGAAAGCAAAGTAAATGTTGGCGGCTGGTTTCCATTCCAATATCCAACGGAATTAATAACCGTGCCAATTTGATTTTGATTGTCTTGGCTTACTTCTGGCAAATTAAGTAGTGTTTGTGTGCCACTCATGCCATTAAAAGCCCCATAATAGACTTTATAGCTAATTGGGAATATGGACATACCCAAATAGTCCTCGATGGCCATACGGGTGGCCAATTCAAGGCTGGTAAGGTAATCGTCTTGGCTAGTATCACCAAACAAGTTTAATTGTTCGGTGATTTGATCTAGAGAAAGCCAAGGAGTTTGAATATCTCGGCTAGTCTGCTCAATCTTTTCATAGCTAAAGGGATTACGAGCCGTACCTAAATACGGCCCATTTGTATAACTATCTAATGGCATATTGGCCTTATGATTCTAAACGAACACCAGCAAATACATCACGAATTGTAGAACATACACGCTTTTCAGCATACAGAGTTACTGTACCTGGTTGTGTTTGCTCTAAACGCTGGATGCTAAATTCTTCGTGATCCACAATAGTTACAAACTTATCCCAATTAGCCAAATAAACAGGGAACGCACCAGAAGCAACGGTCTGCATATATGGGTTTGGAACAACTGGGAATCCAAACACATGAGCAACTGCGCCACCATCAGAATCGCCAACTTCAACAAACAATGGCTGACCAGTTGAACTTGTTAGTTCACGCAATGCAAGAATGGTTGATGGATGCATATGCCAAGAAGTACCTGGCAAACTCCAATATTGGGCTGGCAATGCAGATGCTAAAGCGGCAATATCGTCATAAGCAATTGCTCCACCAGTTGCGGTGTTTACAGTTTTAACTGTATGCAAACCATTAGTTGCGCCAGAACCGCTTGTACCAAATGCCGCAGTTGATCCACTTGGATAATAATTTAAACCACGCAAACCATTTGTAGCACCAGTTGATGTTGTGCTAGAGCCAGCTTGATCGTTGTTTTGAATCATTGAAAGGGCTTCTTGCTGGCTAAATTCCAGCATCAAGTCACCAACAATAGATGGATCAAGATTATTAATATCTGACATTACGGCAGTACGAACAGGCAATTGGGCTGTAATTGCTTGCAATGGAAGTTGCCAAAATGAAGTGGCAATGTTTGGAGTACCAGTATTCACATTTACTGGATAGCCCCAAGGATTTGTGGGATTAGTTGCATTACCAGTTTTTACTACAAAAGCCTGATCTGAACCAATCGTGGTAATTTCACGGCTTGCAACCCGCAACGGGTTAGCCATACGCAAAGATGCAAACGCATCATCATAAATAACACGACCACCAACCCCAGAGCCAGAGCCAGTAAGGGCAGATGCTTCTTTTAAATTTACCTTAACCTCTTGACCGTTTTTATCGGTGAGGGCTGACTTGATTGCTTCTAGGATTAGTTCGTTTTTCATATTTCTTCCAAAATCGATCATTATTTCAATTCTAACGATATTTGATCGACATTATCGCCAGATAAAAAAGTCTTTAATCTATGACAATTTGCACATAAAGTTTGCAAATTACTTTCAAGATTATTCTTTCTATCACCATCTTTATGATCCACATCTAATTGACACATATGGATGGGCTTAAATCCGCACAACTCACAATAATTCTTTTTGAATATTCCGTAAGTAAATCCAGACCTTTTTTTCTGTTTTCTACATATCGAACATTCATTTCTATATCTTTTAATGCCCTGGGAAGTCAGACCTTTTGACTCCCCAGGTTTTCCACAATGTTTACATTTATGGCGCATTAAATACTTCTTTGATACTTAGCTTGTTGCTGTACCAGTAGAACGATAAGCAATGATACTGAATGGGTCTACATTTGATGCGGCCAAACGCTTCTCACCATAGAATGTGATGTAACCAGGCAATGTCTGGTCATATCTACGCAATACCATGTTCAAACGATCAACAATGGTATGACCTCGTTGCCAATCACCGAAATACATTGGGAATAAACTTGCCTTTGTATTGCCAGAGAATTCGCTTGGGTTGTCAAGGTACTTATTAACAACAACATCGAAACCAAGCATACGGCCAACAATACCATCTTCATCCATTGGATGCATTCTTTCGAAAATTGGTGTGCCGTTGCTATCTTTTAAGCCACGAATCTGTGCCAAGAAAATTGGGTTTACCAAGAACTTCGCTGTTGGTGTCCAATATTGTTGTGGCAGATTGTAGATAAAGTTAATGATGTCATCATAGGTTACATTAGCCGCACCAACTACATTACCGTTGGTAGTGATTTGGTCATATACGGCAAGGCTGTTCAAACCGTTGCTTGTAGAAATACCAGATGTACCGAAAGATGCAGTAGTGATTGTGCCGCCAGTATAAGAAGCATTAGCACCGTATGTAGCGTATTGGTTCAAACCACGCAGACCTTGTGTTCCACCGTATGTATTAGGTGAATCGGTTTGGTCATTGTTTTGAATCATTGATTGGCCTTCAACTTGGCTGAATTCCATCAACATATCATCAACCACATTGGCTTCCAAGCCATCGATGTCATCAAGAGCCGCAGTACGGATCGGGAACTGGACATTCAAATCTTGCAATACTAATTGCCAGATGTTTGTGTTTTCAGTTGTAGCTGATCCGTTGTTTTGAACTGCATAACCCCAGGTAGCCCCAGAATTGCCCGTTTTGGCTCTAAATTGATATGTAGAACCATCAGTTGTAACATTACGGGAAAGACCACGCATAGGGTTAATCAAACGCAATGTATGGAATACTGGATCGTAAGCTGTACGACCACCCACATTGTAACCGCCACCAGTCAAAGCTGAACTCTCGGTTAAGTATGCTTGATATTGTGCTTCATCTTCAAACATCTTGAGTTCTTTTTCCATTGAACCTTTTTTAGCAAACTTTTTAAGTTGCTCACGAACCATTTTGTTTACATCTTCTTTGATGGATTTAGATGGCTTGATGATGGAAGGTGCGGCATGAATTTCAGCAACACGGGCTTCAATAGTAGCTAATTTCTCAGCCATTTCAGCTTTAGCGGCTTCAATAGCAGAAACAGCTTCGGTTTTTACTTCTTGAATCTTAGATTCGTTTGATGCTTCAATAGCATCTAACTTTTCAATGATTTTATCAGACATGATTTTTCCTTATTTAATGCGCTTAGATAATGCTTTCAACAAATCTCGTTCCTCTAGGGCTTTAAGAATTGCATCAGCTTCGTTTACCACCGCTTCAAGATCGCCTTGTTGTGGGGCTTCCTTAACAACTTCCTTGATGGCATCACGCCCTTCAAGCAACTTTTTAAGGATTGAAGATGCGGTGGTCGCATCTTTACGAGAAAGCCCAGCATCACGCAATGCCTTCTCGATATTCCTTGGGTTTGGATGGCCTTCACCATCAAAATATTCTAACTTTTGGATTTCAGCATTTGGATTGTTTGGATACATAACAACCGAAACTTCACGCAAACCGCCTTTAGTGATCTGGAAATAACCTTCTTCATCAGAATCATCATCCAATGGCTCGCCATCATCATCAACCAAACGGGCTTCATCAGCATATGCGCCAACTGAAACGCCGCCAAATAGATTTGGGCTAGATTTCAATACTTCATAAAGATCAGAACCAGTTGATGTGTTCATAAAAAGGTTCCCTTTTGCTACCATTCCGTCTTTGTCAAAGTTAAATTCATTCCATTGACCGACTGGCATACCCATGTCATTGTGGTTCAAAAACATTGGCAACGGTTTGCCTTCAGATTTAAATTGATCTGCCCATTCTTGGAATCCCTCTGGCTGGTAGTTAAATTTTCTACCGTCTGCGCCTTCACGCTTGCCCCATGATGTTACACGGGCTTGAATTGCGCCACTAGGACTTGATGATTCTTTGCCTTGTTTTTCTAGGCTTAGTTTTGCTTCGCAAACTAGGGTTAGATTCTGATTCATTAATTATCCCATTCGTAATCGATAGATTTATGTCGTATATTATATGGGATTTCTTAGATTTTACTGGTAGTTTAACACTATTAGTTTTAATCTGCGAATCAAGTTTTATCATGTTTTACCAATATTCATCTTTTTGGTTTGATTCCCACCGCCGCCGCCAGTATCTTGAGGACTTGTTCCTGGAATAATTTTAGCGGTTTTTGTATTAACTGGAATGTTGTCTGCGGATAATGCTTGTGTATTAACTGCGCCAATTTGATCGCCGCCATCCACATTAGCCATATTCAAATATTCACGGGCTTCATTAGGTGTCAATATTCCACCAGCAACACCAGCATTAACAAAGTTCATTTGATCTAATGGTGCGCCTTTTAAGAAGTCTTTAGTATCAAAACGAATTGAAAGGTTTGGATAACCTTTTAATAATCCCATTTTGAATTTTTGTTCAATATTGATAATAATTGGATACATTGTGGTTTTGTAAAATTCATCCAACAATGTTTGAGTATTATTATATTTACCCATTTCCAAACCAAGCAATTGCGCTGGAACTCCAAACAATGCACAAATACGCTTGGTAGTTTGATCTTTCAATTTGCTTGCTTCAGCATCTTGCAAAGTAAGCATATGAACTGGCGTGTATGTCATACCTTGATCTAGCAACATACCTTGGCCTGGCTTACTTAGATCGCTTGGTCGGCTTCCAGTCATGCTTGACCATGCTTCTTTCAAACGGGCCGCAATTTCTTTAAATTTGGTATCTGGAATAACTTGGGTTGTGCTAAAAATACCAGATGGCTTTGCGCCGTTTTGCATTACATAGTTGGCATACAAGTCAATATCAGTATCTAAGGCAACCAATTCAGTTGCCAAAATTCCTTTATTGAAACCAGCAGAACCTTGCCATGCCGCTTCAGTAACATGAATAACTTGATATGCGGCCAATGGCTCATCTTTGTTAAATCCGTATGTTGGAGTTGAAACCCGATATGTAGGGTAACGGGCTGGGCTGGCTTGAACCGTAATTAATGTGGAATCAAGGTTGTAAAGTTCGATTGGAGTTTGATTTGGGTCTTTTTGATCTTTGCGATAAAGAAGCGTAAATACTTCGCCCGCCAACATATACCACATGACCCATTGATACCAGAACTCATATTGGCTTTGAAAGTTGTTTGGCGTTCTTAGCAAATTCAATACTTGCTTGGCTTTGTTTTTATCTCTTGGGCCAGCTTTATCGGATTGAATTGCATTAACAAAAGTGCCATCATCTTGCTCATAAACCACGCTTAACGAACATTGCGCCAATGCTCTAGCGATAATATTCACGCATGACATTACGGTGCTGTTACGGGACAGAACCGACATATCCACAATACGACCAGCATTGGTAGCTGATGCTGTGGTTACATACAGTAATTGAAAGTTTGCGCCCTGTTGTCCACCTTGATTCTGTCTAAGAATCTGGTTTCCCAACATGGTTTGTCCGAAAAGTGTATTGTTTTCGGAAAGGTTTTGGGATGGCGATAATGATTCACTTGCCGTATTTTTAGGCAAATTATATTTATCTTTGTTGAATATATCCATTACGCCCATGATTTTTCCCTTACATTTTCTAACGATTTTACATCAAAAACTTCTGAAACCGAATGAATTTGAAACAAAAGGGTTATCTAATGAACAATGTGCCGCAATAATCATGGCAATAATTCCATCAACCTTGGCCGCTTTATCTGCTTCGTTCTTTCTAACCTTAATATTTCCATTTACATCTTCATAAACTTCGCAGTTACTTAATTGCCATCCTACAAATGGGTTTCCATCATGCTTGATTTGTTTATTTAATATTAATTTTTCGACATATTTGGATGGATTATTCATTACGGCCATACCTTGACCCACTTTTTTGACTGGTATTCCAGCATCATGCAATCTGGAAACTAAACTGGCCGCATTGTACGCATCGTATCCAACTTCCTTAACATCATATTTTTCGGCTTGATTTTGAATGTATTGGCTAATTTCTCTATCATCCATTACATTGCCTTCAGTCAATTTTAAAATACCAGATTCAATGGCCATTTGAAAAATATCTTGATAATGCTTCGGTATTAGGGATAACCCTTCTTCTGGCAAAAAAAATTGAAATTCAGCTTCATAATCTAATTCTCCAAAACGCTTAAATGTGCATACTGCGTTTAAATCTCGTGTTGCCGCCAAGTCAAATCCAATAAACACGGCTTCGGGGTTATCCCTTAATTGCGCTTGTGAATCATCCCAAGGCTGGCGATCAATCCATGCGCTATTGGCACTTACATAGATGTTAAGGGTTTTACAAAGAAATTCATTAAGTGCCGCTGGCTTATGCTTGGCTTCTTCGGCTCTGGCGGCAATGGCATCATCAAACACGCTAATGCCGTGCATTGGATTTGCTTTTGCCCAAGATGCTGGGTCTTTCCAATCATCTTGTGGATCAAGCCCATAAAGCAAGCCAAACCAACGGGGATTATCTTTTGCTTCACCATACAACATAGATTGATACATTGTCATATCTTCATAAAACTTGGTGTCTTTAGTGAAGCTGGCAGTTGTAATATATATCCGCAATGGATTTTGACGGGCAACCATACCCGAATGTAATACTTCAATGGAATTGCGATCTACGATTTGCGCCGCTTCATCCACGATCACGCATGATGGGTTTTTACCGTCACCAGTTTTCTTGGTGTCCCTTGATAGGGCTTTAAACATTGATTGCGAATCGCCAGCTTTTTTGATTTCGTATTTGCTTGGCGCATAAAGATCGGCTGACCACTTTGGCATTGCTTCAACAAATCCTTTGGCCGAATCAAAAACAATGGTTGCCTGTTCACGATTGGTAGCCAGCGTAAATACTTCTGGGCCTTTTTCGCCAAACTGTAATTCGTATAAAGCAATGACGGCGGTTAGTGTTGATTTACCAGCTTTGCGGGGAATGTATAGTATTACATCCGACACCATGCGCTTGGTTAAATCTTTTTTAGAACGAAACCCATAGATGGCGCAAATAAAAAGTATTTGGAATGGTTCTAATATTACTGGCTTGCCAGCATCAGGGCCTTTGGTATGTACCAAAATGGATGCGAACTCCAGCACATGATCTGGGAAGCGTTCATCAAAGACCCATTCCCATTCTTTGTTTTCGTATTGATTTATGAAACGCTGACACGCCAGGCGAACATCCCGACATACATTGATTTCACCTTTGATTACATCTCTTGCGTAAACTATTCCGTCTTGCCAATTCATCTTGCTAGTGGGCCAGCCAAAAATCTTGCCGCTGGACTATTTTCTCTTTTGTTAGTATTTGCTAACCTACTCTTAGGGGTTAATCCCAATTCATTCATTAAGCGAACAATCTGAGTAAGCGTTTTATCACGAACTGTAATATAAGGATTAGGGCCAATAGTTTTACCATCATTAAATTCCGAAATAATACCTTCATTCATAATACCTTTAGAGCATTGAATATACAAATCCATTTGCTCTGCAAGTATGGCCAAGGTATGTTTGTTCTGGTCATCACCTATGCCATAAACATCATACAAGTAATCCGATGTTTCCTGTATGAATCTTGACTTGCTCCAGTTGTCTGGGTTTGCCAACCAATCTGCGTGGGGAATTCTTTTGCTCACATGATCGGGAAGGGTTACTGCGCCAGGGGATTTCCCATCTATTAGGCGCAACTCTGGGGGAAGGTTTGGTCTGCTCATGGGAAGTATTATATACCCCCTTCCAAAATTTTATATTTGTAGAAAATTGTG
>Ga0214246_1000059_pt1 | contig 37036 bp, 58 predicted proteins | sample TroBogypolimnion_41_FD_153084 | JGI IMG/M metagenome (GOLD analysis project Ga0214246, IMG submission 153084) | Freshwater microbial communities from Trout Bog Lake, WI - 29MAY2009 hypolimnion | ecosystem: Environmental > Aquatic > Freshwater > Lake > Hypolimnion/Profundal zone | place: Trout...
TGCCGTCGTATGCCACACCTACTCCTTAGTTTGTTCCAATAAAAAAGCCCCACCGAAGTGGGGCTGGGTACTGCTAGTTACTACGCCTTGGCGGCGTTAAGCAAGTTGTCAATGTCCTCTTGGGTAAGTCCAAGAGCCATCAACTTAGCATTGGTTGCAGCAAGAGCTGCTGCCTTTGCAGCATCCGCATCAGCCTTAGCCTTTGCGTCAGCAGCAGCCTGAGCCGCCATAGCATCACGCTCTGCAATTTCCTCTGGAGTAAGTTCAAACTCCACGACTGCTCCTGTTGAGCAATCTACTACTAGTTTTGTATCTGCCATTTGTTATTCTCCTTGAATTGTTGGTGCGATAAATGTATCTGTTGCCGCATCGTAAGTATCGCCAATGCCAGCGTACTTTCCGCGAATACTGCCTGTGTAACTTGTCTGCACCCAAGTACCGCCGAGATTCTTCTCGCACCATTCCTGAGTATCGGCAACAATTACTCGCGCAACTTTGCCGTCAATTATTTCTGCGTAATATTTCATTATACTAAGTACCTCACAATAACAACACCTGATGCACCAACACCAGTTTGCAATCCATTACCGCCACCGCCTGTGCTTGGCGCAGGGTTGCCCGATGTTCCAACGCTTCCGTAACCGCCGTAACCACCGTTGGAATTTGTGCTTGCACCACGACCACCGCCACCGCCAGCAAAATAAACTGTTCCTGAAACATTTTCACCAGTTCCAGTTGCCAATCCCCAAGAGGAATAAGCAGAAGAACCAACTCCGCCAACACCGCCAGTTGTTGCTGTTGCGTTGCCGCCAACTGCACCAGCACCACCACCGCCGCCACCGCTGCTAGGAGCAAAGCCAGTACCACCAGCATTTCCTTGTCCTGATGTTCCTGAACCACCAGCAGCACCTTGACCGCCACCACCGCCAGAACCACCAGTTAGACCAGCATTTCCACCGCCAGGTGCACCACCGCCACCTACTGAAGCAGTAAGTGAACCAAATTGAGAGTTAGTACCACTGGCGCCTGAACCGCTACCACCGCTACCAACCGTTACCGTGTAACCAGTATTTGCGGTAAGAGCCTGTGCGGTAAATCCTTGCAGACCACCAGCACCGCCACCGCCATAGTTGGCTGCGCCACCGCCACCAGCAACTACGAGAATGTCAGAAGATAATGCTGTGGCTGGGGTAAATGTTCCTGATGAAATAAATGCGTGATACCAGTAAGTACCGTCAGTCTGAATAATGTTACCGCCAATAGCCTTTGGAGCTTTGGTAGGGGTAGTGCCTACGGCTGATACGCCGTATAGGGAGAAGGTTGAGTATTGAACGAAGTTGCCAGCAGTTGATGTAAGAGTCATTGAAGTAATTGCAGAAGTACCAGTCCACAATCCTGCATAAAGATATGCAGTTGCGCCAGTGGCATTGTTTTCATTGACTGCATCGGTGCTTACGCTTTTTTGATTAGAACCTGTGTAGTTTGGAATGTAAAACTCACCGTTGCCAAAACTGTTGGCAGTATCAGTTGATGAGTCAATGACAAATTGAAGAGAGGTAGTTGTTCCGTTTGCTGAACCAGCAGAAGAACCTGTGCCACGCGCCCATAGATATTTATAATTAGAACCAGTATCGCTATTGAATTGCGTATTGAAAGAAGTTCCACCAGTATCAGAATTTCTTGCAGAAAACTTCACAACTAAATCCGTATAACCAGTCTGCGGAATGTTATTGAAGGTAACAGAAGATGTTCCTGCTGCTCCAACTGTAATGCGTTCTAAGAGTACGAGTGTATTTGCCATTATTGCCCCCTAAGCCGCAGTAATTCCGTAGAGTGAATATGTTGTGCCAATTTGCAAAGTACCAACCGCAGTAATCTTTATTGAGTTGATAGCACTGGTGCTACGCCATAAACCAACAATTGCATCCACACCTGCTGATGCTTGATTGCCTCTGCCTAATGTTGTTTTGTAAGTAGTAGTATTTGAATAATTCATAATATGAACTATATAATTTGTTGCACCAGTTGTAGTTGAAGTTGCTTGCCAATCTAAGTAAATATAATTTGAACTTGTTGTGCGGGTAGAACCAGCAGCAGAAGTATTTGCATAGAGATTGGTTTCGGAATAATTAGTTCCAGTATCTCCATTAAATTGAATATATGTATCGCCTGATGTTGAAAGAGGATTGCATACCAATATCAAGTCCGTATAAGTAGATGGGATACTTGAAAAGGTTACACTTGAAGCAGTGCTTGAAAGAGTCGTTGTAAATATCGGAGTATATGTATTTGCTGCTGCCATTTTATTTCACTCCGTAAAGTGCGAATTGAGAATACTGCTGAATAGCCGTACCAACAGGAGTTAGCGTAATGCTGTTGATTGCGGCAGTTGATTGCCACAGTCCTGATGTAAACCAAATCTGCCCATATCCGCCACCGTTATCATCAAATCCCGAAAGGCTACGAACAGTTTTATATTTATTAGTATTTGCGTAATCCAAAATATCTAATACGCCTGTTCCAAATATGTTTGATGCTTGAGTATTGCTTGTTGAAGTTCTAAAAGCCAACGGTGTGCTAGAAGAAACATCTGCCGCTGCCGGCACTGTTGAGCCATTTCCATAAAGTAAATGGTCGGCATAATTAGTTCCACCATCTGCATTAAACATAAAGATGATATTTTCAGCAGTATAGGCTCTGTTGCCTCTTGATAATGCCCGAATTTGCAAATGCGTATAGGTGCTAGGGATGGAAGTGAAGGTAATACTGCTTGAACCACCAGAGCCTACTGTTACAGTAGCAATAGAGTCGTAGGCTCCTGATGGCGCCCAAAGGTGGCCTGAAATTTGCGAGGCATAAATACCTAGAATGGGTGACATTATGCCAAGTCCCCAATCACTAGCCAGTTATTGGTGCTGGTCTGGATGGCAGAAGCAGCCGAATACTGAACACGAGTCTTTGGCGCAGAGGCTGTAGCACCTGTAGAAGTAATCGTCACACCGCTTCCTTGGGTAATGGTTGTCTGACCAGCACCAGTCTGGGCAAAGTTTAACACAGTACCGATAGGAAAGGCTACTGACGAGTTAGGCGGAATAGTCACCGTGTTAGCAGAAGCGTTAGCGATAGTGACAAGGGTGTTGTTGCCATCTGCCAAGACAAAGGTATAGGAAGCAGTCTGGGCATTGACAGCAAGGGCTGGAGTGATGTTGGTATTGGTCAGTAAGGCTACGGCCATTAGAGTGTACTTCCCGTCGCAATAAAGTCAGTGTTACCTGTGGTGGAGTAAACAGTCAGAACATCGCCTGTGGCAAGTGTCCATCCTGGAGTTTCCGCCAAGGAACTGCTGGCTGGAATGGTGTAGTTATAGAAAAGGTAGTAAGCAGAACCACCAGACTTGGTGATGCTGACACGGATTGAATCATTAGTTCCGCCACGATTGCAGGCGCTGAAGGATGAAACAATTGACCCGTTAGTTGAGCCAGTTACCAGCGTTGTAGACGCTGCTGCTCCTGGCGTTGAGTTACCGAGTACGAGATAGGCTGCCATTACGCCAAGTCTCCAATCAACTGGAAGGTGTTGGTAGCCGTGCAGACGATTGAGGCTGCTGAGTATTGGACACGCAACTTAGTTCCTGTACCTGTGACGGTTGAGGTTCCATCGCCTTGGACGGTTACTTGTCCTGCGCCAATCTGTTGGATGTTGACAATCTGACCTGCGCTAAAGACACCCGCTGGGACGGTTAGGGTGATAGCACTTGAGTTGTTGAGCGTAACCAACTTGGCCGCATCGGCTAGGACTGGGGTGTAAGTAGTTCCAGTCTGGGCATTGATACCAATAGCAATTGTTGGGGCTGTACCAAAGACTAGGCTTCCAGAGCCTGTCTCGTCGCTTACAAGGGCTGCGAGGTTGGCTGAGGTTGATGTACCAAGGAAGGTTGCCAAGGCTCCTGTAACCCCGTGTGCGCCCGCTGAAAGGGCTAAATCATAGTGAGTCTGAGCGTCAGTTAAATCCTGGGCAGAGACGACGTGGCGTACTGCAGCACCTGTGTTGTGGGCCACAGCGGTTGTTCCATTATATCCACGATTGATATTTAAGGTTGTGCCTGATATTCCTGTAACAAGCACCAGTTCCTCAGAGGCTGCGTTGAAATCAACTGCGAGGACAAATGGTGTTGATGGGTAACCCACTGTTGCACCAACAACCATGCTGGTTGAGGTATTAGTGATGCTTGATGTAAGCGTTGTGTCTTGCGCAATAGCGCTGTAGTAACGTGATGGCATTGGCTATCCTCAGTATGTGTAGTGGGTGCGAGGTGGGTACTGCTCTTGAAGACGACGTACTTCCACAAGCAAGCGCTGCTGGTACATCTGTTGTAATACTCTGCCGATGTTGGCTGCTGAGCCAACTGGGTCATTGCCTTGCTGTGCATCGGCTTCAGCAGTTGCTGCTGGGACACGGCCAAGGTCTAGGTACATTGCTGTACGGTATGCAGCACCCAAGACAATTACTTCACGGGCTGACTCAGAGAGTCCAGTCATAGTGAAATCATCTGTGTCGTACTGAAGAACTGTTGGCTTCTTGGTGTAGGTAATCATTACTGGACGGCCAGGGATAATGCCTTCACGGATAGATACTGTCTTACCAGAACCCCAATAGATTGGGTTGGCCATACGGTCAACACGGTAGTGGCGGATTGGCAACCATTCCTTAGAAGGGCCGATGGTCTGCCATGAGGCACCTAGTACATCAATTGCTTCATTAGGAAGCACATAGGTAGTACGGGCTGCTTGCCAGTTGAAAATTGTGTAGAAGGTACCAAACAAATCTGGATAGACTCCATCAATGGCGAGGTTGATATTTCGGCGGATAACACTTCTCGGAAAGGAAGGCGAGATTGTTACACGAGTACCAGCGGTGTGGGACTGTGCGGTTGTGTCACGAAATCCTCTGCCATATTGTGGGATAGTTGCCGTGTTGGTGCTACGGTCAAAGGAATCTACCCAGATAAGTTCATCGTCAATCTCCACCAAACCACGGGTGAGGACTGTTCCATCGGCTACGGTGAAACTTAAATCACCTGATGCCATTGGAGCAGTAAGGTATGTGGCCTGGTCCTGACGATTGGTATAGCCCGTAAGGGCTAGGTTAGTTTCATTGATTAGGTCTAGAAATGTACTCACGATAGAATCCTCGATGCTGCTTCAGCCTCGCCTAAACCAAAGGTTCCAGCAAGAAGGTTTAAGACACCAGGGGTATCTTCGTAATAGTTTTTGCCACCGTTGCGGTAGGCATAGATAAGGTTCAGGACATCAATGCCACGAGTTGCATTATGTGCACCAAGCACGACAGTGCCCCACCTTGTGGCTGCGCCATCAAAATCGTACTGAGGCACACCATTGATGATGGTGCCAGCAAGACGATTCAAATGGTATACAGTTGATAAACTTGTGGCCATTGTTATCCTTTCCTAAAAATTAATTACTTACCGAACTTAGTTCCGCCAATGCCTTCGTAAGAACCGTGAGGGTCCTTTGTAGGCTTGCCTGTCAACTTGTCTGATGCTTTGCCGACCATGTTGCTATTGCAACCGCATTCTGCGCACATGCTACTTTCCACCTTTCTTAGGCATTGCTACCTTCTTGAGATTTGGATTTGCCTTCTTTGCCGCTGGGCTTGCCTTGCGAGTTGATGAAGCGAGGATTGCTCCTGCCGACTCCATTGATACGCCTGACTTCTTAGCAATAGACTTCTGTGCTGCTGCGAAGCCCATGCCCTTCTTTGCTGCTGCCATTAGATGTCTCCTGTATGTTTCAATACCTCAGCGCTCGCTTTGGTAATCTTGTCCGCAGATGGCATAACATCTGCGTTATATGCTGCGCCCAGTTTGTCGCTGGCAGCCTTAGCCTCATTGATGGCTCTCATGGTGGTTCCTGCTGGCTGAATGCCTTCGGCTCTAGCCTTACGGTATGCTTCTAATTCACCATCCCAGCGCTTGGCTGTCATAGGTGCTTCTGCTCTACCTGCATCTCCTGAATTGATATGTAGGTTAGATGCTCTCAAGCATTCAATATAAGATTCGTGATTCTTTTCTAAACAACCTGTTCTACAATTTTCGCCTAGTGGCATCTTTGACTTCCTCAAAAAACTTTAGGTTACGTTGGATACGGTCATTTTCAGGACCGTTAGCCTTTACCGCTTCTTTAGTAAAGGTTATTGCTTCGTCAATGTGCTTGAGATTGTAAGCAGCGATTCCTGCAAGGTCGAAGGCTTTCCAGTCCCAGACTGCTGATTCGTAGCAATAATGGTTGGAGCGAGGAGACTCCAAAGCGTTGAGAGAAGCATCTAGGCACCGCTGCCATTCTTGCTTTCGGTATGCATCCATTGCAACACCGAACTGCGGCTCACCCTGCACGGGAAGAATATCCCTGCCTTTGTCATACCACATACGAGCAGTTTCTTCTTGGCCAAGTTGATGCGCTGCTTCTCCTGCCCATCGGCAAACTGCAGCACTTTCAACATCCCAGCCCTCGTTTTCTAACTTGCTCTCTGCTGCTTTGATAACATCTTCCCACCGTTGGTAGAAGAAGTATTCTCTGCACATATAGGTCCACATACGTGGGTCCTGGGGAAATTCTTTGACTGCCATCTCTAGCAGTTCCAAGTACTGACCACGAGATTTTGTGTTGTCTGGCAAATGCTCAATCATGGCATTGCGTAGGTCAATATCTTTTGGCTCTGTCTTGCCGTACCACACTTGCACTTCGTGGCAAGGGTACTTCCATGTCCAACCCCAGCGGGAATGAATCCTGTCTTTTTCCCACTTGTTGGTATCTGTCTTCATGGTAATCCATGCAGAGTCAGTTCCAGGTTTCCACTTCTTACGAACTTTGTCGAAGAAGCCAGGTTCGGGAACTTCATCCATATCAAGAATTAAACAGGCGTCAGCATCATCTGGCACTAAAGCCAGGGATGCATTACGAGCCATGTCAAACCTGAATGGTTGAACATGAATTTGATGGACAGTTACTCCCAGCGCTTTAAGCGCTTCTTGTGTTCCATCCGTACTACCAGTATCAGCAACGACACGATAATCAGCGCCTTCAGTTGCCTTAGCCCAACGTTCCGCATAAAGAATCTCATTCTTTGATATTGCATACACAGCAATCTTCATGGTATAAGTTTATCACATACCGCCGAGCATTAGTATGTCGTAAAGATTGGCTGAGCCTGTAGCACCCGTGCTACCTGTTGACCCTGTTGCTCCCGTATTTCCTGTAACGCCAGTCGGTCCTGTAGGGCCAGTAGCCCCTGTCGTTCCAGTCGCACCAGTGCTGCCAACAGAGCCTGTTGCCCCCGTGTTTCCAGTTGCCCCAGTCGGACCAGCAGCGCCTGTGTTGCCTTGCGCACCCGTATTTCCCGTTGCTCCTGTGTTTCCTGTGGCACCCGTTGCTCCTGTCGCTCCAGTATTTCCAGTTAGTCCAGTTGAGCCTGTGTTACCTATGGCTCCTGTGTTACCTGTATTTCCTGTTGTTCCAGTGTTGCCTGTGTTGCCTGTTGGTCCAGTCGGTCCAGTAGGACCAGTGTTGCCAGTAGAACCAGTGGCGCCAGTAGCGCCAGTATTGCCGTTAGCGCCATTTGCACCAGTTGCTCCTGTCGGTCCAAGTTGGGTGTACATAATCTGCTCAACGTGAAGATTTACACTAGGGGATGCAGGGCGAGTTGGTGATGTACCTGCCGATACAGCCAACAATTCCATATAAGTATTTTGTGATGACCAATAGAACTGAATGTAATCGCCAGCATTTACGGTTACTAAATCTTCAATGTTTGCAAGCACTTGGTTATTAACACCAGCAGTTGTAAAGACTGCTGTTGACTCGGTTACGGCTGTGCCATTAAGTGCATACCAGACGTTAACCTGATAGTTGCTTCCACCGCCTGTGGTAATGAACTGACCTAAAAGGTTTACTGAATAAATTCCAGCATAGGTAAAAGTTATCTGACTGCTTGAAACAATACTTACACCGCTTGAACCAACATTGGTGTTAATTGTAATAAGATTTGCGCTAGTAGCGCCAGCGTTGGTTTGGGTTGTAGTGTCGTAAAAGTTTCCGTAGTAGCCTAAAGCGCCACCTGCGCCTGTAGCACCCGTAGGACCAGTTGAACCAGTAACGCTAGGACCAGTGTTTCCAGTGACTCCTGTAGGCCCTGTAGGGCCAGGAACGGTGCTTGCAGCACCTGTGTTACCAGTGTTACCTGTATTGCCCGTAGCGCCTGTATTACCCGTTAATCCAGTAGGGCCTGTAGGGCCTGTTGCACCTGTGTTTCCGATAGCACCTGTCGGACCTGTGTTTCCTTGGGCGCCTGTTGCGCCTGTATTGCCCACCGCTCCAGTAGCACCAGTATTGCCAGTAGCGCCAGTGGAACCAGTGTTACCAATAGCACCTGTATTACCTGTAGCACCTGTCGCTCCTATCGCTCCTGTGGCACCAGTAGAACCAGTTACTCCAATTGCTCCTGTGGGTCCAGTAGACCCTGTGCTGCCAACAGCACCTGTTGGGCCAGTAGAACCTGTGGAGCCTGTCGTTCCAGCCCCTGTACTTCCTGTGTTACCTTGGCTTCCAGTAGGTCCAGTCGGGCCAGCGCTACCTGTAGAACCTGTTGCACCGCTTGGTCCAGTTGCTCCAATAGAGCCAGTGGCTCCTGTATTTCCTGCTGAACCTGCTGCTCCAGTTGAGCCTTGTCCGCCTGTACTTCCAGTGGCTCCAGTTGCACCTGTGTTACCTGCCAATCCTTGGTAGCCCTGAGGACCTTGTGGGCCGATAGGGCCTAATTCTACAATGTCAAGTTGGCTAACAGCAATGTCATAGACATTTGTAGTGATGGGAATTTCAACAATGGAAATTGTGTCAGGAGTAGTTGTCATTAGTGAGTCACACTCACATTCACGATGAAGACACCCTGAAGAATTTTATAGACAGTTCCGTCTGTATTGTTTGTAAGATTCAAGTCGTACTGATATGTGCCTGCTGGGAGAGCAGCAGTTTGGGTGGCAGACAAATAAAGGTTAATGCGGCCATCAGCGGCATCAATTGTTGCCCCACCTGCAGAAGTTGAAAGTTCAACAATCACAGCAGTGTCTGATGCGTAGCGCACCTGCATATCTGCTGAGTAATTTGTAAGGTTTACAGGTACTCCGCCAATCTTCCAGACTGGCTTGAGTTGGAAGGTTGTGCCCTGATAAACGGTGAGGTTGTATCTACCTGGATTCATGGCTCCCCTTAAACTGTCGTAATGTTTGCGCCGTAACCAGCGTTAATCAAAATTGTGCGTTCCACATCTGTGATGGGATATATATGGCCACCGAGGTAGTAGTAGTCAGCGGCTAAGACTTCATCTACTCCTGGGGTACGGACACGAGTTACTACTGTTCCATTGACAAGAAGCGTGTCCCCACGGGCAATACGGTAACGCCAGAACAGTCTTCCGAATCCGCCTGGAGTTTCATCAACTGTTGGTGGTGTGAATTGGTATCCCATGTTTCTCCTTGTTAAGGGTTAGCCCCCGCCCGAAAGCGGGGGACTAACGACTACTTCAATTACGCAGTGTGGATTGAAGAAGTTGACTCGATACGAACAAGTGATGGCTCACGGTAACGTGCCCATCCAAGTACGCCGTACCATCCGATTGGACGGAAACGCATCAACTTATCAACGACTGGTCCGAAGATAACATGTGGCTCTTCAGCAACTGCTTCTGCAAGTGCTTGCTTACCAGCAACGAGTGTACGGAATACACGTACGCCACCTGTAGCGTTAACATATGAAGAAGTACCAAAAGTACCTGATGCAGAACCTGCACCTGTACCGTCAGCGAAGTTAGCCATACGTGGAGACTCAACGAACATAGCACCTTCGTATGTTCCGATTGTTCCTGGCCAGAACTCAGCAGCACCTGTCTCTGAGTACTTGTGGTCATCACGCCATCCGCCAAGACCTGTCTCAGCACGGAGGTCATGTGAAACTTCTGGGTGGATACCAACCCAGTAGTACTCGCCCTGACGTGGGACAGCCTTGTTAGCGCGGAGTTTAGCAACTGCTAAACGAATGTCGCGTGACTTGATTGTGTCGGTGTTAAGGATTGACTTCTGGGTTGTACCGTTTGTGTATGTACCAGCAAAGGTAGATACAGCGTTACCGCCTACTTCAGCAATTGCGTTTGTTCCGCCGATAAGGGTCTGGAGTGCAACTGTGTCAAGAGAGTCAGCCATGTTGAACGCGATGATGTCAGCGATTGCTGGGTCAACATCTGAAAGTGAGAACAACTCCAACTTACGTGTAGCAAGAGAAGCGTTACCATATTCATTAAGTGTTACAGAAACCTGAGTTGTGTTTCCAAGTGCTACTGCATCTGGGTCAGTTGTTTCTGAGAGTGCTGTTGTTGCAGCAGCAAGGTCTGTGTAAATCTGGAAGACTACTGAAGAACCTGGCATTGCCTGCTGTACTGGCTTCTTGTCTGCGACATCGCGGACGAGAGGAACAGCACGAAGTGCGAATTCGACATAACGGTCATACGCGGTCTGTACTAGGTAGTTACCTAGTGACGAGCCAGAGGTAATGTCTGTATATGCATTTGACATGCGTCACCTTCTTTCTTTAAGGTTTGTGCGGATGGATTAGTTAGTTGCCTCTAAAGCGCTGGCTTGGTAGGCCTGTTAATGCATTAAGTTCATCAAGTGACTTAGCACCCGCAATCTTCGCAGCCAGGTCCTGGTCACGAGTTGGGGTTGTTGCATTTTGTGTAGCAGCGTTGATGCGCTGATACGACGCTACGTTTGCTTGCTGTTCTTGTGAGGCTTGAGCAGCCTGTTCCGCTGGCTTAACACCAAAAATATCTGCATTCTCGGCAAGCCAAGCATCAATCTGCTCTGGCGTTGATACGTCGCCTGGTACAAATTTGGCGACCTTATCTGGTACGCCTTTCTGTGCCAATACTTCCTTGACTGAGCGTGAGCGCAAGTCGGATTGGATAGCGGCCAATTGTTCCGCTAACTCCTTCTTTTCTTTCTCTGCTCGCTTCAATGCCTTGCGAAGATTCGCAGGACCATTTGCATCTTGAGTCTCTTCGATATCATCGAAGTCGTCATCTTCATATTGGTTTGCCATGTGGCACTCCCTTTTCGTTAGTTGTGACGCAGGCCGCAAAGTTTCCCAGGGGAAGGAAGTTTGGCTCCTGCTACCAGTCAGTGGTACGCACAACGGATGCTGGTCAGTCCGTGTGGAATCTAGTTATTACGAAATGCCTTCTTCACTACCCATGAGGCTTCCCTTGCTTACGCCAGAGGAGCCGCCAAATGGGTTTGCTGCTGCGGCCTTGAGGCGGTCAAGTTCTTGTTGAGACTGAACTGCGCCAGTGGTGCCAAAGGTTGCTGCCTGAAGAGCGCTGCCTACTGAACCAGCCTGTAGATATGCTGGGTTGGCTGAGGCTACAGACTGAAGTGCAGCCTGTTGCTGAGCAATATTCTGGAAGCCTTGTGCTGCCTGGGCTTGAGTGATGCCAAGTGCAGTCAATTGCTCGCCATAAGATTGATTAATGTTTGCGCCATAGCGTGATGCTTCAGCACCAATCTGAGCAGTTGAAATCTGTTTCTCGATAATTGGTGTAGCAATGCTTGGGTCAAGAACGTGGGCAATCATGTCGCCTTGAGTCAAGCCATAGAAAGCCTGAAGTTGCTGAGTGACAGCAGGGTCAGTATTTTCGATAACCTGCTTGGCTGTATTAGCACGGCTGTTCAACTCGGTAGGACTAATATCGTTTGTAAGCAACTTGGTGAAAACATCTTTGTTAGTTGCAAAGTTATTATTCAAACCGTATGAACCGAGGACCTGTGCGTACGAACGCTCAGTAGCAATATATTCTGATGGGCTGAGGACTGGAAGCCCTGCAGCCATACGAGCAGCATTTGCTGGGAAGCGTTGCTGGAATGCTACAGCAAGTGGGTTAGTGCTTTTTGGGTCCTGAGCCATTAACTGAATAGTGTCGGCTGTGTAGCCCTGCTTAACAAGGTCAGTTACTGCACTAGCAATATCTGCACCTAGACCCATGTCAGTAAATGTCTGAGTTAGGAATGTAATTGCGTTTTGCTGAGAGGCTGCGGCAGCCGCTTGAGCCTGAGCGGTTTGTGCTGCGGTAGCGGCAGCCGCTGCATTTGCAGCGTTTGTAGCAGCATCAATTGCTGCCTGCTCTTGAGCAGTTAGCCCGCCAGTTATGCCAGTAGTTATTGGAGTTTGTGGTGCTGGCTGGACAACCATGCCATTGGCAGCCACGATGCCACCAACCTGTTTTGCTGTTGCTATGGCATTTGCTGCTGCATCTGCTTGCGCTTGTTTTGCTGCAGTAACATCAGCAGTGCTTTTGATTGCGGCAACAGCGGCTTGCTCCTGAGGTGTTACTGGAGCGGCAGTAGCACGAAGTTTGTCAGCAAGGCTTTGAAGGCTAGCAGCAGTAGGCAATGTTGCTGCTGGCTTAGCAGCAGGCTTCGGTGCAGCGGCAGGCTTAGGCGCTGGAGTAGTAACTTTCTTTGTTGTTGCCATTAGGACATCAACCCCCATTGACGAAGAATGGTGCTACCTACATTGCTTAGGCTATCCATTGCATCCTTACTTGTTGCCCATCTTGGGTCCTGACGTACTTGCTTTTCAAACTCCCAAAGCGGCATACCTGCTGGCTGAGTTGGGTCATTTCCTTGCAAACCTTTTTTGAGAAGGTTGTCGCTCAAAGTGATTGACGCTGGGTCAATGCCAAGAATCTGTGAGTAAGCAGTGATGTATGGAGATGCGATTTGCTTCATAGTCAAACCAGCATCAATTTGGTTGGACCAAGCAGGAAATGCGCTTTTAGCATTAGCCTTGATTTGGTCAGTCCAGTACTGCTCTGTTGTAGTTCCTTCAGCAACTGATTGTGCTGCCTGGTTAACCCAGTCTTGGTTAAAGTTACCGCTATAATCAGCATTTGCTGTAGCAATGTTTTGCTTAGCATTTGATGCAATACCACCCTGGATGGTAGTTACATATGGCTTGCCAGTTGAGTCAGTGCCACGGAAAAGTTCTAGTGTTGCAGGAGATGTAGGGGTAAGCCCTAAGTCATAAGCCTTCTGAGCAATAGCGGTAAGGTTTGCATCGCTAATCTGCAAGCCTTTAGCGATTGCTTCCTGGCGAAGTGCTGGCAACCAAGCGGTTTGAATTTCACGTTGGTATACACCAGGCTGATTAATCTTTGTATTCTCATTAGAGAAAATTGTAGGACTTGTATTTGCGTAAAACTCTGTATTGTAAAGAGCGTTAGTCGCAGCGGCGTAATCGCCCTTGAGGTATAAGTCACGTACTGATGCTAGTTCTGGGTGTGCTGCAATCATTGCTTCCGTAATGGAAACAATCATTGGGTCCCCGCCTGCGGCGGCTACCTGTGTAGCGGAAGTATCTGTAGTTGTATCAGCCATTTGTCAACCCCGTCGTCGCTTGTGTTCCGCCACGCATAGCGGTGTCTAGCCATGTAGCAAATCCAAGATTCTGCTCACGCTGGCGTTCTGGTTGGTACTGTGAAGATGTAAGCAATTGCTGTTGAGCAATCTGCTCTGGAGTCAAGTCTGGGCTTGATGTAGTTGTTGCTCCGCCTTGGCCATAAACTGTTTGATTGATACTTCCAGGTTGCTTATTGGCAGCGGTAATAATTGAGTTAACTTCATCCTGGGTTGCAAGACGGCCAATCAACTTTACATATGTATTGTTAATTGCTGCTGTCTGAGCCTCTGGGGTATATGACTCTTTGGTTGTAGTTGTATAAGTTGTAGGCTTATTGCTTTGCTGTTCCTGAAGAATCTGCCAAGGAGTCTTAAGTTGACCTGCTGCGTATGACTGAGCAGATGCATCGACGAGTTGTCCCCAAACAGTTTTTGCTTGAGACACTTTCATACCGCTTGCAGCGGTAAAGTCCATTACCTGGTTACGCTCATCAGGCGTCAGGTTAAGCCACATCTGCTTAGCCTGGGTAGAAAGAATTTTCTTTCCATTAATATAGGCATATGACTTAACAGCCTTACTTGCTGTTGGTGTCAGACCAGACAAAGATGCTTTAGGGTCAAAGCCAGGTATTGCTCCTGGCGTAGTTGTACCTGTTGTTGCACCGATTTGTGGCGCATTTCCGCTAACCTTAAATGGAAGTTTTGAGCCTGGTGTACCCATTACATTGTTCCTTTCAGGCTATCGTTTACAAAGTATCTATCAATGATTTCCTGAAGTTGTGGGTTCCACAATCCAGAAGTGTCATTTTGTAGGTATGAAATCCATGCTTGCTTGAGTGCAGTTGTTGCCTTAGCAGCCTTAACTTCTGGGCTATTAAGCGCTTCAACTACCTTATTGCGTTGAGCAATAAATGTCTTGGCTTGCTGCCAGAAATCATTAGAACCATTTTTATCCATAAACTTTTGGTTGCTAATAATGTCTTGCAATCCTTTTGCCATGGTGTATGAATTGTCGCCATTGGCTGATTTCTGATATTCATTCCACCACTCTGGGCTGTACTTAGACAACTGAGCAAGGCGGGCATCCCAGGCTGCTTTAACCTGTGGGTAGTCTGCAATGCGAGCCTTTGGATTTTTTGTTTGCTGACGAAGTTCATCAAGCAAGTTCTGCTTATCATTACGATAGGCATTCCACACACGGTTAATCTGAAGATTTGTTTCGTACTGCTCTGGTGTTAAAGACTGGCCATTGAGGATAGTATTGCCAGGAAGTTTAGTGCCTGGGTTTGCAAGGAACTTCTGCACCTGTGGGTCTGGGTCCCCAGTGATATCTGCAGTAAGAAGCCCTACAGCCTTTGGGTCAAGTTGTTCTAGTTGCTTTGCAAGGTCAGTGTTGTTTTGCCATACGCGGGCGTAGCCCTCGACAGTTGGAGATATGAAGGCTGACTTCACACTACCGCGGTAAAGATAACGGTCTGCTGGGAATGCTGAGCCAAGTACTGACTGCATCTCAGACTGTGCCTTATTGGCATCTCCGTTATACTTCTTAAGAAGAAGTGTCGCATAATCCTGGAACAATTGTCCTGGCTTATCTTGCTTAGGAGCCATACCAAAAGGTGAAGCAAAGCGCCAAAGGGCACGCTCTCCGAACCAGTTCTTTGTTTCCTGCATAACTGACTGCATGGTTGGCTTTGGACCAAGTTTCATTTCATATTTAGCCATCTGGTAATCATTAACCATGCGGTGGATTTGTAGGAAATCAGCGCTGGAATCATTACCCATGAGGTACTTTTTAGCATCACTAAGCCATGTAGGAACAAAGTTAGAACCTACATTGGCGTCAACACCCATTGGGAATAGGCTGTTGTAATCCATGCCAGGAATGTGGCCAATTGTATTATCAATAAGTCCCTTGACAATTTGTGAATTGTCTGGGCGGAACTTAGTTAATTCACCAACAGCCATTGTAGTAAGCCATGATGGACCAGGAAGGTTGGCTAGGAAGCCAACTGCTTTGGTGCTAAGGCGAATGCCTTGGCTACCAAATAGGCCCATTTCCTTTGTGCCAGGAATGACAATGTATGCAGCATCGTCTACATTGGTAACTGGGTTTCCATCTTTATCTACGCCAAATGTTTGATACATGCTGTTGTAGTTACGAAGCAAACCAGCCATGCGTTCTGGGTATTTAATACCCAAACGACCAAAACGATAAAGGGAATTTGCTGATGCAGATGGAAATGCAGCGACAGTACGAGCAGCATAGAGTGCACGATTCTGACGACGAATGTTATAGAAAACTTTGCTTGCTTCATCAAGCGCTTCACGGTATGAAGCCTGGCGTAAAGCATTCACAGAATCTGCTGTTAGCGGTACGCCTTGAGAATGAAGAATGTTGAGTTTCTTCTCGATAACAGTAGCAAATTTTTTATCAGCCCAAATCCAACGATATGGATTTTCAGCAGAAGCAAGATACTTCCATGCGTGATTCATCGCATCTTGAATCTTTTCAGCACCAACCTGGACTTTGCCAAGTGTTGCTGCTGATGCGTAGTTAATATCTAATGGGTGAATTGGAGACAAAACATCAGTCTTGTCAGCAAGAAACTTCTGTAAACCTACAGATGTAACGTCACCTTTTGTGGCATAAGCACGGGCTGCATCATCTGGCAAATAACGCTTAACAAAATTGATACGGTCATGGACAATTGACGTCATATCTGCTGGGGACTGAAGTCCAAACTGACGCATGTAGGCTACGCCTTCACGTGTCTTAGCCCAATCATAAATAGCCTGGTCAGACTGGCCACTAAGAACTTTATCTACAAGCGGGTCCCCGCGCATTTGGCGGTTAACAACGTAAGCAAGTTCCTCAAAGTAGATTGGGTTATTTACATCAACAACGCCAGTTGGACCCTTACGAGCAAGTAATCCTACCTTTGAGCCAGTGCGAAGTTCTCCCATGAAACTCAGTTCCTGGGTATCTTCGTTTGAGAATTCACTACGAAGTGCTTCACCAAACTTGTTTGGGTCAAAGAGAGATTCAACGGTAATGTTGCGTCCGCCAATATTAAGGACGTGTGGGTCCTTAGAACCATAGAAGCGTTGCTTGTTTGCTTCGCGTTGGGCAAGATAATCTGCCTGTTCTTTGACGGCTGTACCGCTTTTAGCGGCTACATTATCAAGAACCTTCCAAGCCTTTTCAACTGCTAAGTTACGCTCAGCAATATCTGGAGAAAGCGTTGTGATGTTACCAATTGCTTTTTGAAGAAGAACCTTAGCAGAGTTGATTTCTGAACCATAGTTACCAGAAACTCCTGGTTGGCTACTAAGAAATTCAATACGACGCTTGAGGCCAGCAATTGAAGGAACACGCTCAACAACGCCATAGTTTTTGGCAGCAATATCAACCTGTGCTTCAATGCGAGCAACAAGATTTTGCGCTTCTCTTAAATTAGCCTTGATTGTTTCAAGGTGCTCCGCCTTTGCAGCAGGAGAAAGTTTATCTGTATTAAGAGCGTCTTCATGCTCAGCAAGAACCGTATCAAGATGGTCAGTTGCCTCAGCATAACGGTTAAATACGTTATCTAATTCTTGGTTAACTGCCTTGAGTTTTGTTGTGCCAAGTTTGTCGCCAATTCGCATTGATGCGGTAATGATGCGATTCTTGTTATTCTTAATAAAGTTAGATGCAGATGTGCCAATTGTATCTTCTGCGTACTTTGTACCCATTGACAAGAATGATGCCGTCAATGGTTCGATGATGCTGTTCTTTGGAATGTAAGCAGGACGGCCAAGTACACTCATTGAGAATAACTTATTCATTCCTTCAAATGCGCTATGAGCAACACCAGGAGCAGCCTGGGTAAGTGTTCCAAATGTCTGCTTCTGCGTAAGCATATCCCGTTCAATTTTGCCCCATGGCAGCATTGGAATAGAGTCTGCTAATTGACGCTGGGTCTGTGGGTCAACAATGATACGGTGTCCAGCGGCATCAAAAGCAAAGCCATCACGAGATAGGCTATTATGCGTTTGAATCATCTTATCGCGGGCTGCATTGACAAATGCCTGCATCTCATCTTTGTTATAAAAGCCAATAGTTCGACCAAGGTCAAAACCAAGTTGCTTGTCAAGCGCATCAATAACCGCAGCCTTTTCAGATGGTGTTGGTGCATCCATAAAGTCTTGGATTACTTTATTGCGGTAATCTGCTGCAGAAATTTTAATAGGAATAGTGTTTCCACTAACTTCTTCATAACCAATGTGAATTGGAGTATCACCTTTAGTGAATGTGCGGATGTCATCAAACATTGCATTGATTTCATCAACGCCATCCCAAGGACGAGCACCTGAAAATGTGATATATCCGCGTGGCTTAGATGTTCCAACAAAACGAATAAGTTTTGTTACTGGACCCTTAAGGCCATTGCCAAGAATGGTTTCACTGGCTCCGCCAATACCGTTGAAGTCACGAGTTGTAGCAGCGGCCTTCAACTCATCAATGCGGGTATTTAACTTACCAATTGTATCGCCAAAGAACTTAGGGTCAACTGGCTTGTAAGCATTTCCAAGCATCTTCATGTCTCCGCCAGGAGTCATAAAAGCATCATAAATTTCTTTGTGCGCTGGGCTTTCAGCAATTGCTGCATCAAATGCAGCCTTAGTGCGAGCAAGTGCATCGCCTTCAAATACTGGCAACTTTCCAGTTGCCGCTACGTTACCAGCAATAAATGAGTTGGTGTCATTAAGTGCCCACAAGTCATGCGGTGCTGTATTGCCAAGCGCTTCAATGGCTGGCATATAGCCCTTGTCAGCAAGAAGAAGATTCTTAACAACAGTTGGATTGCTTGCCTTTTGAATAAGCGCAGGCAATGCCTCATTGTTGGAATAGTCGCGTACCTTATTAACGATAAGGTTCATGTCCTTTGTATCAGCCAACTGCTGTACATCTGCGCCAAATACTGTAGGCGTACCCATCATTTGCTTAGACTGGACATGAACAATATGTGAGTCTGCAAGTGCATCTAACTTAGCAAGGTCGGCCTCTGAAGCAATTGAGGTTGTAAGATTTGTAGCCTTTAGCGCTCCACCTACTGCGCTTTTTGCAAGACCAGTTACCCCACCCATGGCAACATTGCTGAGGACAAAATCTCCAGCACCAGTAAACCATTTACCTACTGGATTGTCAACAAAGTTTTTCTTGATGTCGGCATCATTCCAAAGGTTTACTTTTTGAAGATTTACTCCGCCATCTTTGAGAAGGTTATCTGCAAGTTGACCAAATGGACTATCTTGAAAGATGCTGCTTTTAGTTAAAGCCTGAAATGGTGATACTTTGGCAGAACGATTGTAAGCCTTCTGGATATCAGATAGTTGAAAACCATCTTGATATAAAGGGCTATTAACGTCTGTCAACAATCCAAGTGTTGAAACTGGACGTGTTATAAATTTAGATGTTGCAGCGGCAACTGGCTTAGATGCAGCGAGTAGCAGGTCAGAAGAAGCCTGTGGAGCGGTTGGGACTCCAGCAGCGGCAATAGCCTGCTGCGCTTGACCTTGTAAAGCCTGTACGCTCTGAGGTGCCTGTGTACCTGCAACTTGTTGTGCTCCGATATTTGCGCCTGCCTGAGCAGCGCTGCCTACAAAGCCAGAGGCAATGCCTTTAATATCATTAAGAATACTTGACCAGAGTGACACTACTTAGTACCACCCTTCTTCATAATATTAGAAAATAAATTACCTTCACCACCTGCAGGGTCTGTGTCGGTAAGTGCGCGAATGAATGCGTCTCTGTCATCTGTGGATTGCCAAGGCACCATAGCAAGAGGAATTACCACTCCTGCATTCTCATAACCAAGGCTATTAGCAAACTTGTCAATGTTGTCGAAGATTGTGCCTTCTTGCCATTGCTGCATTATTGTGCCTGCTTAGTTAAATAATTAACAAACTTTCTGTATGAATCTGGTACACCAGGAATGTTTGTTGCAGCCTGAAGGTCTGGTAAGTAACGTGCAACCAATGCAGTAACTTCTTGCTGACGCTGGTCAGTTGGCTTTGGAAGAATAAGTGCTGAAGAATCAGCACCTGGTCCTGCATCAGCACCGTGGGTGACAGGCTGTCCAGGCATTTGAGATGGTACGTCAAGTGGCGTTGCTTGTGGGCCTTGTGCAGGTTGTGGCATTGCAGACTGTCCGCCTGCTTGTGCCGCTGCTGCGATAGCAGCCTGAGGCATTGGCTTGGCAGACTGGCCTTGCGCCATAGGCGCTGATGCTTGTAGGTTTGCCAATTCTTGCCCATCTCCGTAGTTAGGCATACCAGAGATATACCGTTGTGCTTGCTTTGATGCGGGTCCGCCATCGGTTCTGCGCGATAGTGCGCCAGGGCCTGACGTCATTGCTGGCTTATTTGCCTGTGGCATGACTACTCTCCCTCTTTAAGTGTCTCAATGGTGCGGGCGGCATACTCGTGGAAAGTCTGTTGCTCCTCCACAAGATTAGCGTGTGTCTGAAGCATTTGGCTTCCAACCTTCAGACCATCTGCAATATCGTTAATGATGTTTGCAGTTACTTCAACGATAAGGGCAAGAACATCGAACTTGGTTACCCTTGTTGCTGCCTCGCCCTCGTCGTCTAAATGCATTGTTACTTCATTGGCTTTCCAGCAGTTGTACCAGTTCCCTTGGTACCTGATGGCTGCTTTGTGTAAACGATGTTAGATGCGCCTGTCTTGGCTGGGCCAGACTTAGGCTGAATCTTTGTCTTTTGTGTTACTGCATCAGATGAACCATGTCCACCCTGATTTTTTGGTGCAGGAACCTTTGTAGTCAATGATGACTTCATTGTTGCCATTTTGTATCTCCTATAGGTTTGTTTGAGTGACAGCCAAAACGCGTTTAGACTGGCTGCCTTCTGATAACTCCCGCAGATAATTGCGCGTTACCAGAAGATGAAAGTCCTGCAAGTAGTGTTTGCAGTGCTGGACGGCCACCAGGTGCCATACCTTCTTGGCCTGGAGCAACACCCTGCATACGGCCTGATGCTTCTAGGCCAGGTGGGAGTTGTCCACTAGATGCCCCAGCGGGAGCCTCGCCTGGAGCGCTTTGCGCTTCTTCAGGGGCTGCACCTGCTGGGGATTCTGGTTGTGGTTCTGGAGCGAAGGCTTCAGCGACTGTCTCTTCAATCTGCTTGCCTTCTTGTCGTCCATTGATAATTGTTGCCATTGCTGACAAAATCTTTGATGGGTCCTGACCCTGTGCAACCATTGCAGGAAGTGCCTGTGCATAACCTGCTACTGCTTGAATAAGAGCGTCGCGTAGTTCTTCAACTTCGACTTTCTCTTCTTCCATGGTGACGTTCATTTCCCATGGCATCTGACGACGAAGGAAGTCACGTGAGATTAACTTATCACCTCGTGCTTGGAGTCCAAAGACAAGAGCACGGTTAGGGTCAAGTCCAGCCATAAGGCCGTATGTAACATCACACCAGTAATCGCCCTGAATATCTTTTGATGGCGTGTAGTTGATTTCGTAAGGAGCACCAGCGTTAACACCGCGTACTTCCTTTGTTACATCACCAAATAATTTTTCATCCATCATGAAGCAGAGGCGCATGACGTGTCTGAATGACTCAGCAAATACAGCCTGCGCTGTCTTGACCTGAGTATCAAAGCCACCCATGAGTGCTTCTACGCCACGGCCTGTGACGATAGAACCTGACTGCTGACCTAGGCGGCCTTGTGGGTAACGTGAACCAACACGAAGTTCCTGGTCAAGTGTTGCAGATTCCTGGAAAATTCCATTAGGAATATCAATACCAACGCGACGAATCTTCTCTGGGTTAGCAGAACGAATGGTTGCGTCTGGACCCATCTCAAGGACGTTAACGTCATTAGGCATTGCAATTGGAGCCTGTACAGATTTTTGTGCTGCTTCCAACTGGAGAGTTGCAAAGCGTGAGCGTGCAACCTGAACCCACATGATGTCATCAAACTGACCACGTTGGTTCTCATCTGAATCTACGCCTGGGCGGATTGCGATGACAACTGGAATCTCACCAAGGAAATTCTTTGCACGGTCAAGAACAAGATTGCTACGCTCAGGGATGAAGAGGATTGTCTCATCCTTGTCGGTGTAGCGGAATACTTCAAGGAGACGCTCAGATGAGCGCTTCTCGTATTGACCACGGATAACTGGCTCGTGCTCAGGGAAATCGTTACAAAGTTCGCGTACTGTCTTCTGGTAGCGCTTGGTGTATGAGCGCAACTTGTTGAAGCGGTCATACTCTGGGTATGAGCCAATTGGATTGTCAATGCGAATCATTGGGCGATTGTTTTCAAAATCAGGCTCAATGATAAATGCAAGCATTCCAAATGTTACATAGCGGTCAGCGCCTGTGTACATCTGAGTTTGAAGATTGCAAGAGTCACGGTAGCCAGCAGCAATCATGGTGCGCTTGTCAGCACGCTTGCGTGCACGGTCAGAGATAGTATCTGTTGTGTCGCAGTTAAATGCTGGAAGTGGAGCAATAACTTCTGCTACGTCGCGTGCTGCAACGTCAATGAAGTTAGCCACCATTGGTTTAGGAAAGTCTGATGAGAATAGTTCAGGGAAGACTTGCTGAATGTTACCCTGACGGATAGACATGAGGTCAGTCCAGCGAGCATCACGAGTATGGTAGTGGTCACGCAGTTTGCGTACCTTGATACCTAACTCGTCAATATCTATTGCCATACCACGTGCCTCCGTTAGTTACCATCTCCTCTTGGAGTTTGGCGTATTCTTCTAAATTCACAACTCTGCGTTGTTTCTGCTGACCACGTGTGAGGAATGGATTCTTGATGAATGTATTTCCGTATGCACCCAGTTGGTTGATATAATCGCGCATCTGAGTCTCTGCAAACCATAGGGCCATTGGTCCGTCTTGCTTACCCTTTGTGCCTGCAGACCACGTAATCAATTGCTCGATAAGAGCCTTGATGTGTTCGTTATCGGAACGAGGAAACTCCAGGAGATTGGAACCTTTAATGTGTTTGCCTTGGTTGTCCATCGTTCCGAAAAGTGGTGCCATAGATGCAACGCCGAACTCGGCGTCCATCTTGTTCTTACCTGTGTAGTGGTCAACAAGGCGAATGCCTCGTGACGCAAGAAACTTGTTAATCTGTTCGTCTTGAGTCAAGAACAACTGGAAGGCGTTCTTCTCAATTACCCATACCTTTGGCTTGTACTTTTCAGTCCAAGAGAAGATAAGGTCACGAATCTGTGCTGGAGTTGGTGCTGGCATCCGTGCTGCCTCAAGGAGGTAGCGCTTCTGATTTGTGCGGTCGCCTGCCATGACAACTGCGAAGGTATCACCAGACATTGCTGGGTCCATACTTGCAACGATGTATTGGTCATTGAGTGAAGCAGGGTGGCCTGGTGCGCCTGGGATAAGCGGTCCAATGGAGCGCATACCTGCGACAGAGCCTCGTACACATTCAGGGCTAAAGATTGCAGTTGACTCAACATCTTGCTGCTGGTAAACCATTGCCCAGGTCTTTGGGTCTAAGACACCACGACGGCGCTTGAGGTTTTCACCATCCCAGCGAGGATAGAGTCCGTCAGCATCAGGCTGTGTTTCATCTGCTGCCCAAGGGCGGTCAGACTTTGGCCAGAGGGTTTGCCAGTCTTTGGCATCATCTGAAAACTCTAGAACGGCTGGCATAGCCAGATAGGTCCAAGGGCTGGTGCCATCTGGATAGCGGTCTGGGTTACGCATCTCACGATACATGTCCAATGGGTCAACGCGTGTACCTACTACAAGAATCTTGCCTGTAGGACCAACACGGGTAATGACTTCCTGTTGAATCCAACGAATCTGCTTTTCGTACTCGTTAGCGTTAGCCAAAGTCACACAGTCATCGAGGATGATGTAATCGGCACGAGCACCGTAAATTTGACCACCGATACCAAGAGCCTGAAGCGTTGGGTCTTTTTCACCTGAGTCGCGTTCGATGTAAATTGCGTCCTGGGTCCATTTCTCGGCGGTAGCCTTGAAGCCTTCTACTGGAGCGTAGCGACGCTGGAGTTCAATCCACTGCGGAGCAGTCAAGCGCTGCTTGACGGCGTAAAGGAATTCTTTGGCCATCTGCTGGGTCTTGGACACTAACTTGATTCTGACATTTGGGTTGGTCACAATCAGATACGTCACAAAGTCAATCGAGACGGTCATGGATTTCGCGTGCTCTGGTGGCATGTTGCAGAGCACGTAATTCTTAAAGCCAGGCTCATAAATCATGTTTGGATGGAGCCATGCTGGCTCCCCGTCTTCCAGCAGCGAAATGATATTGCGTTGGTGTGGGAAAGTCATGGAGTTAAGGTACTTAAGACGGAAATCTTCAAAAGAAATATTCTTGTCGTCATCTGCCACAACGCCCTTGCGTTTTTGCAAAACGCGGGCTAGGTCAATCGCTTCCTTAAATTGTGGGTCGGAAGCGCGGTAGTACTCATAGGATTTGACGGATTTGCCTACGGCGCGGCAGGCGTCCTCAACTGTGACGCCTTCCTCAATGAGATTGATAAGTCTTTTCTTGGCCTCTGGGGCAGGAAGCGTGGCACCTGGTGCCAGGCGGTAGTCGCCTTTTTTATTAGCCATAAGGCGCGGACCTTCGTTTCCTAATGGGTTGAAAATGAGCAATTGGGGGGCCAATAGCAATTGGCCATAATTATCCCACTGCGAAGCATTGCCTATGGGCAACGCTATGGGGTTGGTAGGGGGCGCCCTGAAGGCGCCATATGGGGTAGGAGGTAACCGACCCTAAGGAGGTTACCGACGCTCTCAAACAGTCTCCGCTGTGAGGCTCCGACTGTTGTGAGAGCCGAACGGAAGGGGCTGTTTTATTTTATCCCCTATATATATTAAGGTGGGGATTTTACCGTTTATCCCGCATTGAGGTGTGTGATGTTCGTCACATACTATAAAAGTGCTGGTCAGAGCCTATATTTAGAAAAAATATTTTGGTTGATAGTAACGGTAGGTAGGCGCCGAGATTAAAAACCCTGGGGTTGCGATAGTCGCTTTATCGACTTTCCGACGGCAAGACTTATCCCTAGCCCCCACAGAATTACTCTCTCAGACCCCACAGAATGCAGGGCATTCCTACCCGTTCGAGCCTCTTATATCGCCGTATAAGGGCGAACTTCTTACCTTCTAGGGCGTTAGGGCAAGGGTTCGAGGCGTGATGGGGGACTGTCCATTCCTCCACTTTCCCCCACTTCGAGGCCTCCCGATTCTGACCCGATTCCCTAACCTTGAGCCTCCTCGACTCAACTCTTATGCCTAGCACTCTCCCCGACAGTCTGCCAATTGGTTGAACTTTCAACTAATGACCATTTGAGCGTGGGAAAGTATGACCACTAAATGACCATTTCCACCTTGACACGCCTGTATCAGGCGCGTAATCTTCTCTATATCGGGGGCAAGCCCCGAACCTATGGAAGGTGGAAAGTATGAAGTGGGACAAGAAGTTAGAACACAACTACCTCGGAATCATTCAGCGCACAGTTGAAGGTACAACTAAGGCGCATGCCTACTACTACATCAAGCAAGCAACGGGCTACTATCACGGCTATGTAGTCGGACGTTATACCTTCGGCAAGACTATCGACTACCGCGAATGGTTCTCGACTCTCGCTGAGGCTCGCGCCTTCGCTAAGGAGGTAGACGAGAGCACCCTAGTAATTGAGGAGGTGCGCGCATAATGGCAATCCCTGTCTATCCCTCAATCTGCCTCGCTTGTGGCGAGCCTTGCCTAATGTATGTCCTCAACCAAGATTGGTGCCTAGAGTGCCTCCTCACCGCTAAGAATATCCTCACCCGAAAGGAAGTCGCATAATGGAAACAAAATTCACTAAAGAAGAACTTTCTCTCATTTATTCCGCCCTATTCCACGACTCTCAAGGCACTTGGGGAGACGGAAGAAGGCAGGAAATTCACGCCCTGCTCGGGCGCCTCGATTACTACCTAGCCCGCGCCTATGTCGGAAAGGAAATCGCATAATGAAGCAACTACTCGCCGTTCTAGCAATAGCCCTAAGCCTACTCGCCATCGGCTACCGCGCCACTCACACGCCTATCTATGGCAATTGCCACCAGACGGCAGACGGGCAAGTGTGCACACTCATCAAATACGTGTCGAATCGCTAGGTGCTTGACGATAGGGCAGGGGCTTAGTATCCTGCTCTATAGCCGAGAACTTCTCGGATTAACGCCTTATGGAAGGGGCTAACAATGTGTGAAAAGTATGAAGGTTGGACTAACCGCGAAACTTGGGCAACGAATCTGTGGCTAGATAATGACCGCGGGCTGTATTACACAGTGCAAGAAATGGCACGGGAAGCAATTCTTAGCAAAGATGAAGACCAAGAATTCGCTTGTTCAACATGCTTGGCAGAGAACCTTGAATCTCTCTTTGATGAAGCCTTCTCAGATATTGCAGAGATGAGCCAAGAAGGACTCAACATGCTGAAAGATATCGGCTCGCTCTATCGTGTGAACTGGCACGAAATTGCTACCAATATCCTTTCAGAACTTCAGACACAGCAGGAGGTCAGCGCATGAAACTCAGCACCTACGAACGACACATTAAAGACGGCAAACACTGGAACGCTGCAGGCTTCTTAGAAGCCCTGCACCGTAATGGGGTATCGCTTGAACACCTCATGACCAACGACTGGGACAATTCCACGCCTAGAGTTTACCTAGAGGTAAGCAAGGGCAGAGTCTATAAAAGATTCAGCGATTACGACTTCGCTAACGCTCTAAAGTATTACCGTGAGCAGGTGAACGCATGAACGCCGAATGTGTAAAGGGAAACCACTCTAACTGTCCCGACGCCTTAGACGATACTTATTCTTGCTCTTGCCCTTGCCACTTAGGGGCAACAGCATGAGCCTCGACCTACGCCCCGCCTATGCTGTACGCCTAGAAGGTGGCTCTATTGAATACATCCCCTACTGTGGGGACTGTCTCGTACCTATCAATGAATGCACACACAAAGGAGCAAAATAAATGGACACAAAACTGCCCGAACGAATTAACGCCATGAAGTTAATTTCTTACGACGTGCAACAAATAGCCGAAACTCTAATGGCAGAACAAGAATTAGTAGCGCACGAGATAACTTTAGAAATGATTATGGAAAGAATTGAAGCATGGGTCGAGGAAGATTTTGCTCATGATGTAGCGGATAGCACTATCTATCAAGATGAAAACGGAGAGGAGATAGAACTATGAGCAACGAACGGCTGAATTATTGGAGGCTCTTAGCCGAGCAACACGAGTTGGAAGTGCAAGAAGCGACCCGTGAGGCGGATATTCCCCGCGCTATTCGTGCCACTATGCAGATGGCGCACGCGCTAGAGCAGGCAAGAATTACGGACGAGCGTGGCGAGTAGTTGTTACTCGTATGACTTCTACGGGCAGGAGTGGCTGACTCATTGCGGGTCTGGCTCCTGCTCGTGGAATATCTACACCCCGAACTTGCGAGAGGCTAAGCGCCTTCGCCTTAAACACACGCGCCGCGAATGTGGCAACGGATACTGAAAGGAGGAACAAGTGAGCAGAACTCTTACCGAGACAATTGGCGAGCACGCTACCAACGCACTACACGAAGCGATTCGTATTGCGTGGCAGGCTGGCTACGACCAAGCACTTATTGACATGCAAGAGCACGAACAACACATTAGCCAATTAGTGGCTGAAGATATCGGGGAATAAGTGGACAACTGGCAGGAATTGGGAGCATGCTCAGGGACAGACCCAGAAGCATTCTTCCCAGAATATAACCGTGACGCCAACACGCAGAAGGAGCAGATACTAGACGCCTTGCAGGCGTTAAGGGTCTGCTCTACCTGCACTGTATCCGCTGAGTGCTTCGCCTATGCGATGGCACATGATGACTCAATCAACGCTGGGATATACGCAGGCACTCTCGCATTTGAGAGGCAACGCATAGCCAAGAAGCAGGGCAGAGTCGTCATCTCAGGAGGCGCACCACGGTTAGAGCAAGCAATCAGGCGACACGCTAATAGGCAACAAATCGCCGTTCCCCCGTTAGGAGTAGAGCCATTAAACGAATCACTAAGAAGGCAGCAGCAACGCTCAGCATAGGAATTGTCCTAGCGAGCGCAGTAACGACCCTAGAGGCGGATAGGAAGGCGATTAAACGCCATCCTAGAACCGCTTTACTACCCACTGTAAGCCAGTTAAAGTCGTGGACACAGAAGCAGTATGGCAAAGACGCCATTCAATTTGAGTGCCTCGATTTACTCTGGACTATGGAATCCCACTGGAACTATAAAGCAGTGGGAGCAAAGACTCGCCAGGGCTTGGCATATGGAATACCTCAAGCCTTGCCTGCAATCAAGATGAAAGACTCAGGCGCAGACTACTTGACTAATCCCTACACTCAAATAAAATGGGGCTTACGTTACATAGAACTACGCTATAACAACAACGCCTGCTGGGCGTTACGTCACGAACTCAATAAAGGATGGTATTGAATGAGCAGTGGAAATAATGTACGAGAAATGGACTGGACCTGGGAGTGCCCAGACTGTCGTCATCTCAACGAAGATGTAACTGTATTTGTGGACGGAGTAGATGATTACGCCAACGCTACCTGTGAGGCGTGTGATTACGAGACAGAGGTCAAGGTATGAAGGACTGTTTCTGCACCAAGACCTACCAATGCCTCGGATGTGAGAGGCAAGAAGAACGCAAGCAGGCTATTGCAGAAGGCCGTGCACTCACTCGCAAAATTGCAGAGTGTGGCACTCGTGCTGGATACAATCGCCATCTTAAACTGAAGGAAGAAACCTGTGCTGACTGTCGTCAGGCGCAGAAGGAATCGGTAATGCGGGCACAAGCAAAGAGAAGGGCAGCATGAACAGAAACGGAAACAAACTAACGCCTGCAGATGCAGCACTTATCCTGGCAGAACTGGATAGAATTGCAGAACTTGAGGCACAGATACCGCTACGCAAGATAGAACTAGCCAAGAGATTTAATGTAAGCCAGAGCACTCTCACTAAGATTCGCAATGGCACCACATGGGGCTGGCTAAGGGAGCAGAAATGAATGAGCCAATAGTATTCGTAGCCATCCTGGCCAAGCAGAAGGAAGCAATGCTCCCTGCCTGGCTGGAATCGCTGAGCCAATGGGATTACCCAAAGGACAAGATGATTCTCTGGGTACGCAGTAACAACAACACAGATGGCACTGAGGCTATCTTGCGCAAATGGGTTGAAGAGAATGGCAAGTGGTATCGCTTTGTCATTGAAGACTATAAGAACATTGACGCACCAGTGCAGGAGTATGGCGTACATGAATGGAATCCTGTGCGCTTTAAGGCGCTCGGTGCCCTACGTGAGGCCAGTGTTGAGGCTGCTTGGTATGCAGAGGCAGACTTCTACTGGGTTGTGGATGTAGATAACTTCGTCAAACCACATACGCTACGCACAATGGTAAGTTACAACCTGCCAGTGGTGGCACCAATGCTGGGCAGTGCAGACCCAGAGCAACCTGCTTACTCTAACTATCATCTCCTCGCCAATGTGCGAGGCTACTTCCTTGATGACATCCGCTACTACCAGGTACTCAAGCAAGAGATTAAAGGCTTGATAGTCTGTGATGTGGTGCACTGTACCTATCTCATTCGCAAAGATATTCTCACCAAGATTCTCTATGTGGATGGCACTGATGACTACGAGTATGTCATCTTCAGTCGCAACCTACGCAACCTGGGCATCCCGCAGTACCTGGACAACCAGGAAATCTTTGGCTATCTCTCAACGCGTGAGAACCTTAAGGCAATTCAGGAGAAGATGAATGGCAATTAAGCCAACGGAATTAAAGAAGTTGGTGGCGCTCCTAGATGAGGAAGCGCCATCGGCTGAGTGGTTAGCCAAAGCAGTATGGGAATTGGTAGAAGAACTGATGGCGCAACGCACGCAGTATGTTGTCTACGCCATCCACCCAAGCCTCAATATCGTGCAGGCAGTTGGCCCATATGCAACAAAAGATAAACTGTTAAAAGATTATTCAAAGCGTATTCATGCTTACGACAAGCACTCTCGTGCTATCATTGCAGAGTTAAAGCATCCAAGTGTGATAACAAAGGATTAACACGGAGTCCGTCCTTTCACCGTGTTAATGGGCCAGTCTCCTCAGACCTTCCACTGAGTTGTAGCGGCAAGACAAAAGCCTCGGCGTAAAAACCGAGGCTTTATCTTTTAGGTACTTCCCCTATACCTAAATCTGGTGTAGTCCGCCTGCAGTATCCTTATAAAATCCATAACCTGTTGGCGTTAGTGTGAATGGTGTAGGCACAGCCTCAATGAATGAGTATGGAGCCTTGCCATTGACATCATAGAACGATGGGAATGTCCAATTGGGTGCAATAACATCCTTGCCATCACGTGAGACAATTCTGTAGAGCAAGCCACGAACATGGTCTGCTGGCTCTAGCAACCAGGTACGGCCCTTGCTATCTGGCTTAGATAGGTTGGTAATAGTTGGGTCAACCAACATCTCAATGACTTCATGGAAGACAACTGTTGCCGTGCCCTGCTCGTATCTATCTTTAGATAGCACAAGATTCTTGTAAGAGATGCCCTTACGGAACTTACCCAGCGGTGCATTACGGAATGACCCGCCTAAGATGTAGGCAATAGGCTGACCGTTCAACACTTCATGGTAGCCGTAGGCTTGCAACGACTGTGGGAAATGGTCCACAACACAGACGTTCCAACCATTGGCTGAGCGTGTGTTAGATGAAACAACAACTGTCTCTTCTAGGTTCCACGCCTGCACTACTTGATTAACAAAGATGCCCAGTGCCGAGCCAATACTGGCAAAGTCTGGCGCTGCTAAATACTTTGACTCATTAACAAATGTAATCGTTCTCATCTTACCGCCTCGCATTATCTGTTGAATAGAAACCTGACGCATTAAAACTTACTCCTGGCACTGTATACATACGCCCCATCGTTTGATTACAGCATACAGGATTGTCCGCCTCAGCGTGGATGCTACGCTCCACAGTCTGCTCGCCACCACAGATTACACAACGATAGTCATACTGCATCTTTACTCCGAAACTCTATAGAAAAGAACCAACAAATAAATAAAATATGAAACTCTTTATAGTACGGGTCAAAGTCAATACCAAAGCCCCATAACGTACCAATACCTGTAAAGAACTTAGGCTTGAGCATGGTCGCCCCCTATCGGACACTTATCTACACAATTCCACACTAACTCCATGTAGGCCTTGCCTTCAACCTTACGTATCTCAGTATAGCAATCGGCATCATGGATAGGTTCTTTCATTCTTCGTCCTTGCCAAATGGATTAGGCCCACCCAATGACTCCGACAGGCGCCTAATGGCGCCATCTACCTTGCGGTTGGCCGTGGTATCTGATACAGACATAGCCTCAGCCATTTCCTTATAAGATAGTTGGTCGAAGAATCTTAGTCGTAGTACCTTACGGTCCTCCTCCGACAGGCGGAGCAAGCAACGACGAATATCAAACAACTGGATAACATAGTTGCCACCCTCGGCAGGGTTGCCCATGTTCGATACCTTCTCAGCCTCAATGGGTGAGGTAGTCTCGACATCTTCATTGAGTGCATAGGGCAGCAAGTCCTCGATGGTGGCACTGTCGTAGTACTGCTCATCTCGAATCTCATAGCCCAACTTCTGTGCCTTGATGCGGCGACAGTACTTATCAGCGTGGCGAGTAAGCGTCTTGCCTAACTTCTTTACACCCATCTTGTACTCGTCAGTACCTGGCTCATGGTCAAGCCACTCAGCAATCTTATCCTGGCGACGCAGAATCCACACAGTTAATTCTTGGACTACATCCTGCACATCAAAGTATGTATGGTATCTACGATGTACCTTGCGGGCTACGACAATAGCAATCTCGTGCAAGTCTTCAAAGGTTGCGCTCATTGCTGCCTCATCAAATACGCCATAAGTTTCACGAGAATATTCTTGCCTTCAAAATAACCCAGGCGAGTATTGCAATTCATGCACAACAATCCTCTCACCTGCATAGTCTCATGGTTATGGTCAACTGCCAATGCGTGTAGTTTACCATCTTTGGTGAGATTCTCAGGCTTTTCGCAGATGGCGCAGACGCCATTCTGCTTGGCAAAGATAGCCTCGTACTCTTCAACAGTAATCTTGTAGCGAGTCTTGTAGTTGTGCCTACGCTTTGCCTCGTAAGGTATCTTCTTAGTCATTAGGATGCGCTCTTATCTCCGCTTAGGATTCGCAAGGCCCAGTCAAGCCCAGCGTTAAAGCCTTCCATCCAATCAAAGTCTTTAGACTCCAATGGAACGCTTGTCTTAGCCGCCTCAATCTTGTCCTTAACTTTGTTCAGGTCCATTACTTCGGCCACTTACCTCGCTGAACCATGAGTGCAATGACAGCATAATTAGCCATGTCCTTAAATGAATCCTCAACAGGCTCGTGTTTAGGAACCGAGCCATTGCGATAAAGATTTTTAAGACGCTCAAACTTATCGCCAATACGCACAAGCAGGCCATTAATAGGACCGCCAAAGGCATTGTTAATATTGCCAGGACCATAGTCCATCTGCTTCGAGATAAGGAGGTTGCCGATTTCATCCATTATTTCCCAGACAGCGGACGCGAATTCGGTATCTGAACCAACAACTGGTTGCTTGTCTTGTCCAAAGAGATAACTTTCAGCCCAATTGACTGAATCAATTTGATTGCTAATTCGATGTCCTCGCTCATTCATCATCATTCTCCTCTGGTGCAAACACACCTGCGTAGTAATAGGACTTGTCTTCGTAATTCAATATGTATCTGTGCAGAAAAATACCATCTTTGCTTTTCTCCTGCAGGTCAATCTCATCTAATACCCAGAGCATCTCAGGCACTGGCGAGCCATCCTTTGGCCCATACATAAACGTTGGGTATCTAGTTGCCACGCTGAATCTCGATTAAATCATTAATGGTAATCAAGAATCCCTTGCTTGGATTTGGTTCAATTTTATTGCTGATGGGTCTGCCATACTTATCAATGGCTTTCTTCAAGTCATCTGTTGATACGATGATGACCAAGCCTTCAAGAACAAATGCCCATCTATCTGCCTTTGTCTTCATCAAACCAGACTCAACCCAGTTGTAGGTAGAGCGAGAATAGAATGCTGTCTCAATGTAGATGTTGCCAGTCTCAACCCAGCGCCTGTCTCGCTTGACCTCGACAGTTACACCGCCAGTGAGAATCTCACGGACGAGGACTTCACCTTCTCGGCCATAGGCAAAATCTAAATCAAAATCTGATAAGTCACCCAACTTGTTCAGCCTCTTCTTCTATCTCTCGCAAGATGTACTGGACTATCTCTGGGTTTTCCTTGAGCATATCTACCACGTGATAGCCAACGATGTCGCAAACTTCTTCAACATCAAAGCGCTTACGCATAGACATTGGTGTCTCAAAGATAATGGCATGAGTAATCTCGTGCATAAAGACACGAACCAGTTTATCCTCTGGTAAATCAGGGCGTAATTCAATGGTATTAATTTCAGATGTGGTGAGGCCATATGAATCTTTATCTTCAAGGGTGTACTTAATCTTATATTTCTGCCCAAAGATTTTGATGGAGGTAGGCCGCTTCATGCCGCTAGTCGTTCCTCAAACCATGAATTACCATGCTGTAAGTATACCTCATTCACGTCCGTATTGTCGGGTAAGTGAATGATTTCGGCTTTGTCTAAATCTTCCTTGATTCTCTTGGCAAGTTCCTGCCCAGGATTACGTCCATCCTCTTTAACATCGTTGTCTGCGAAGATAAGTATGCGCGAGTACGACTCGAATAACTTAGGAAACCAGGGTTTCCATTGAGATACACCAGCCACCCCAACGCTAGGTATGCCTGCGCAACCCGATAGGATAATGGTATCAATCTCGCCCTCGCATATGGCAATCGTATCGCTCTGCTTATGCAAATCATTAACATTAAACAGGCCAATCTTTTGACCCGTAGGCCAAAGATACTTTGGGGTACCTTCATCTAATCTCCTAAACTTGATACCCACCACACCAGCGGGAGTACGATAAGGGATGGAGAGCATACCTTCAGCAAGTTCATGGCCAGCACTAGGCTCCACGACGCTTCCAAGAAGGAACGTACGGCTTACTTCCTGACTGATGCCTCGTGCCTCTAGGTAAGAGGCTGCCCGTGGCGTTAGATTGTTGGAGTACCTTTCGGCTGCTTCCGTGAGCAATAGCCTCTGCTTTTCGTTTAGCATCTTTGAAATCCAATCCTTCCTTTGCTTGCACTAATGTGTATACATCTCCGAGCACCTGACAGACGAGACAGTTATATGCCTGGTTATCAAGGTTATACGCTGCGCTGCTGTGGGTATCATCATGGATGACACACTTGCAGGCTATCCACCCATGCTTGTCTATGACTGTCAGGCCATAATGCTCAAGCACTGCGCCAAGGTCAGGCTTAGATACCACCTTGTACTCTCAACCACTGGTCTAAATCTTGGATGACCCATGACTGTTCAAGCCCTGCCATACGGCGTTTGACGATGACATAGGCAGGTGGCACAGCATCTAGGTTGCGTGCCTTGGCGTAGTTAAAGGCTTCAGTTGTAGCCTCGCGCCAGAACTGTGGCAGGTCCATCTTGGCCGTTGCCTTCAACTCAAAGATATACGGTTGGCCTGCAACAATGCATACGACGTCACCCTCATCGTCTTTGCCTGCCAACCGTAATCTCTCTGCATTCACCCCTTTAGAGCGAAACCATTTGAGGATGCCTGTCTCAAACAAAGCACCTTTGCGCTTATTCGCTGCGCTCATACATAAACTCCTCTACTGGTACACGCCATCCATTAATAGATTCGTCACGGTACTTATCATTCATAAAGTGACGTGGAGTAATAGAACCATAAACCTCAACTTTGGTGTAGTACTCTTCATCTAAAATCTTTGTACCAATAATCAACTTGTTAATATCTTTAAGCCAAAAAGGAATTGCTAAGCGAGTACGAATTGTGCGAACTTCACCCAACTCGCCAACATCTGACAGATTTTTTCTTTGTGGGTGCAACGCATTTGGATACCAAGGCACTGACCATGTTGTGTTGTATCTCTTTGCTGCTGCCCATTCAGACACATTAGCCCTTACGCTGGCCAGTAGGTCATGCTCAAGCCATCCCGATACTTTGCCTTCAGCATAGTTAGGTTGGTCAGCAGAGCCAAACTTAGTTAACCAACGCTCAACTGCAAGTTGGGTGCAGACGCGAACCTCATCTTTGTTAAGTTCAACTATCATTGCACGCTTCTCCAACTCTCGGCTATCTGGTAGCCCTGCCTATCGGAATACATGCTCATTCTACTGGCGTCAGCCCACAAAGTTACGAAGTGGTCCCCAGTTGCAGAGTGTCGTGCGAATCTATTCTTAACTGCAGCAACCCTGAACTCACCTGAGTGTGGCACCAATGCCACAGTAAGAATCATTTCGGGTAGTTGTGCAATCTTGCCTTGGATAGCCTTACGGCTAGGTGGCATATCGGCTTTACCTTCAGCCTCTGAAGTGTGATGCAGAAGTAGAACAGCAGCATCAGTTTCACGAGCAATGTGGTGCATAGCCTTGGCAATCTCACGAAGGCCAGACCATTCATCACCCTGCATAGAGACAACGTTCATTGCGTTGTCCACGATAATCATATGGGGATACTCACCATATGCCTCGCCGTAGGCTCGGATTGCTAAGTCAATCTCGTCAAGTGTTGGGCTTGGTGCGAAATCAAATTGCAGATGGCTGATGCTTGCTAGTTCTTGTGTGTAGAAATCTTTCCCCATCCCAGTAAGAAAGGCTTCTTCAACGGTAGACACTTGGTGTCCTGTTGCCATGGCTGATGCACGGATGGCAGTGGTGTACGCATCTGTATCAGCACTGATATAGAGCGTAGGTACTTTCATCTGCACTGCAAGCCATAAGGCGATAAGTGATTTGCCAGCATTTGGTTGCCCAGCAATCATAGTCAATTGTCCTCTGCGAAAACGTATCCCTTCGCTTTGCAACGAAGGGAAAACGTCTGGCAGTATCTGAAAGTCGTGACTGCTATTGGCTGCTGCTTGGGTGAGCGACAGCATGAGTTACCTTAGCGAAGGAACTTAGGAGCGCACTGGTCTGGTGTGCCTTGTGGAGATGGGCAGAACCAGCCCTTCCACTCCTTGGCAGCACCTGGCTTGCTGGTGCGATAGACCAACTTACCGTGCTTACAATGTCCTTCTTCAATGACTGATGACTGTGCTGGTGCTGCTACTGGTGTAGCGCCAAGGCCCTGTGCTAATGCACGGGCTGCGCCTGCTGATGAGAGTGATGCAGATACTGAGTTAATCAGTGCTGCTGTGTCCTGAATGGTAGACAGGCTACCCTCAAGTTCTGCACTATCTGCTGCGTAAATGTTAACCAATGTTCCATCAGACAACTTAAAGTTGACTTGGAACTTTGTGTTTTCGTTTGCTGCCATTTGTTTCTCCTTATTTTATTTCTGCTAGTGGGTCGTAAATCTGTGCTAGTTGTCCTCCGACTGCGTAACAATATTCCTTCACACCGCAAGTACCGCAGGACATTCCAATGTTAGGCAAGAATATCTCTTGCTCTAAGCCTCGTGCAAACTGAGCAAACAATTCTGTCAGTAGTGGGATTGACCAACGGTCAAGCCCAACTGCCTCAATGAACTGTGCTTTACGTGCCGAGTAGTAATAACCTTTTGATGGGCGGATGCCAAACTGCATCTCCATCATGGATGCATAGACACCCAACTGCAATGAAGAGTCAGGCATATAAGAGCCAGTCTTGAAATCCACCACTGCCAATTCCCCAGCGGGGGTGACAACTATAGCATCTGCAAAGGCTTTGATAGGTACTTCACCGAAGTTATTGTTGAATTCAATTTCAACACCTGGCACATTCTGTGGAGAAACCCATATCTCAAAGTGTGATTCTTGCCAAGCATTGATGAAGTCAAAGAACATCTTCTTGCCGTTCTCATCCCACCAAGCCTTGTTCTCTTTGTCAGGATTATCCTTGGTGGCTCTTCCACCACGACGCCAGTCAGTTGGATTTGTACCAGACTTGTTTTCCGCTTCGGCAATCTGTTGAATGAACGACTCATTCCACATCTCATCCCACATCAGAAGTCTCCACAATTCCAAAGACAATCTCAACTGCCTTCTTCATGCCAGCAATAGTGGCTGGGTTAGTTTCAGTCTTGATTGCTTCCTCAATCTGCGCTGCAAGATTGCGTCGCATAATAACTTCAGCCTCTACGAATGACTTCATAAAAGCATCTCGGCTAATAATCTTTGCGTGTTTGCGTCCCATTCTTAATCCTTATCTATCGGCGTAACAACTGTGGCAAGGCTATCGCAAAGGACACATCGGGCGCTAGTCCCGTACATTCCAATTTCAAAGTCAG
>Ga0214246_1000063_pt1 | contig 35752 bp, 43 predicted proteins | sample TroBogypolimnion_41_FD_153084 | JGI IMG/M metagenome (GOLD analysis project Ga0214246, IMG submission 153084) | Freshwater microbial communities from Trout Bog Lake, WI - 29MAY2009 hypolimnion | ecosystem: Environmental > Aquatic > Freshwater > Lake > Hypolimnion/Profundal zone | place: Trout...
GTGCCAATACTGTTCGCCACTTAATGAAAGACGAAAGAAGCCTTAAAGCTGTTGATGCAGCTATCGCATTTGGGGAGGGTAAAATAAGTAGAGAGGAGTTGAATACTTCTGCTGCTGCTGCTTCTGCTGCTGCTGCTGCTGCTTATGCTGCTTATGATGATGCTGCTTCTGCTGCTGCTGCTGCTTCTGCTGCTGCTGCTGCTGCTTATACTGCTTCTGCTGCTGCTTATGCTGCTTCTGCTGCTGCTGCTTCTGATGCTGCTGCTTATGTTGCTTATGCTGCTTATGCTTATGCTGCTAAAAAAGAAAATCAACAATTAACAGCAGACATTTGTAGAAAGTATTTACCAATAGAAGTTTGGAACATAAAATAAATAACCTATGCAAACAGCAATGGAATGGTATTTTGAAGAAGAGGAAAAATTTAGAAGAGGGCAAACTAAACACCTAAGCGTTGGTCCAATACAAAAAAAAGCACTTGAAAAAGAAAAAGAGCAGATAATAGATGCACATATTGAAGGTCAAAGAGTTTTTGATAAATATCAACATACTCAATGGACAAATGACCAAGCAGAACATTACTACAACCAAACCTATAACCAAAATAAATAATCATGAAAGAACTACTAATGAAATTAAATGCTTGTAAAGATGCAAGAGAATGGGCGGGTGATAAATCTTGGGAAGAGATTTATAATACTTGCCATAGAGGAGATTGGCTTCTTTGGTTATTCAAAAGAACTAATCCAGATGACTTACAACTATTAACCTTAGCAAAAGGGCATTGTGCAAACACAGTTCGTCATTTAATGAAAGATGAAAGAAGCATTAAGGCGGTTGATGCAGCCATTGCTTTTGGTGAGGGTAAAATAAGTAGAGATGAGTTAGATGCTGCTGATGCTGCTGCTTTTGCTGCTTCTGCTTCTGCTGCTGCTGCTTATGCTGATGCTGCTTCTGCTGCTTCTGCTGCTTATGCTGCTTATGCTGCTGCTTATGCTGCTGCTGCTGCTTCTGATGATGCTTATGCTGCTTATGTTGCTGATGCTGCAAAAAAAGAAAATCAACAATTAACGGCAGACATTTGTAGAAAGTATTTACCAATAGAAGTTTGGAACATAAAATAAATAACCTATGAAACAAGAAGAAAAAAAACCAGTAGAAATAACAAGATTAGAAATAATAAACCATGCAAAGAATGATAAGCCTTTTGGTAGGTTATTAACTTTGTATAAGGAGTTAGGAGATTTTGAGGTATTAGAAATAGTGTATCAAGATGGGAAAAAGACTTTAAAGATATTTTTAGATTAATATTATGAGCTGAATAATTTATTTATTTGGCTCACTTTGTTACAAGAATTATTAAAAATTACCTTTACTTTATTACATAACTACTCAAATAAAACTATGAAAAAATTAAAATTAACTACAGTATTATTATTTTTAAGCATTATTTCTTTTTCCCAATCTACTGAAATTATTTACAAAAAAGAAATAGGAAGATGGAATGATAGTACAAAAACTTGGTTTTTTAAACCAATAGAATCTACTAATTTCATATTGTCAATGAAAAATTCTTTAATTATAGCTTACGATGAAGATATAAAAGTCATTCATGCAGGTAAAGTAGTAGGACATGATTCTAGTAGTATGCATTATTCAACACAATGGAAATCTGTTGATGAAAAAAATAAAGATTGTATTTTTTCAATAGTTGATTACTATAGAGCAGGATTTATGATGATTGTAATAGTTTACAAAAATACTTGTATAAGATATTATGAAAAACCTGGATCGTATGTAAAAGAAGTTAAATAAAATAAAAACCCTCCCTATAGAAATAGGGAGGGAAATTAACTCATTAAAAACCATGAAAAACTGAAACTACATAACAAATTTAAATTAATTTATTTAAACTTCTATTTTTTTTATTTGAAATTCTACTTCTTCGTAATATAAAATTAAATAATCCTGGCATCCAACTTTCATTTTTTCTATACACATACTTGCACATTTCTTAGCCATAATTTTATTATTGCATATATCTAAGTAAGATTTATATATAATATTAGCAAATGATTTAGCAGTATTTCTATTAATATCTATCATGATTTTTATTTTTTAACTGAATTTCCGCCTCTAACTTTGGCCAATAACTGAAATACGGAATACTCTAACTTGCCTATATTCTGATACCATTTAGCTAAATAAGTTTCTTGATCTTTTAAATTCATTTTAAAAAATTCCTCCGGTAGTTTGTCTATTATATTCATTTTAATTAAATTTTTTATTTATTAATTGAACTTTAAATCTTGTTTCGTTTATCATTGCCTTTAATTCTCCAATAGAAGGCTTATAAACAGTTCTTCCTAACTCTCTAAGGTATTCTACTGTTCCGGTTCTATCTTTCTCTAAATGCAGCTCATATTCGTCAAGATTGCCTAATTTATATTCATTACACTCTTTACAAGCTGGTTTGCAATTATCAGAATGAAATCTTGTTGCTAAATTAGCACGAGGTATAAAATGAGAGTTCTGGGATTGCTTCCAATGCATTACCTTTCCGCAAGTATAACATTCTACATTACCATTCGCATCCGCATCCTTAGTTCTAATATAAACTGAAAAAATAGAATCATAATCATCTATTAAGTTTTGTAAACTTTCATTTTCTTCACTATCTTCATATATACTCATTCTTTTTTTAGTAGAAGATATAGTTGAACATTGTTTGCACTCTCCTTTAGAGAATATGTAGTCCAGATTCCCACAGGTCTTGCATCTCTTTTTCTTTGATATTATAGTTGAATTTCTCATTATTTTTTTTTAATTCGTCAATTAATACATTAAATGATATTATCAATAATACCACATAAAGAACAAAATACTTAAACATTTTTTATTATTTTACAAAGTTTATTATTTATATATCTATAATAAAAAACAATTCCATCTCTTTCAACTTTTATTTCGCAATTCAATAACTTAGCTAACAAATATATATTTTCTGAATTAATCATAATTGACTTAATTCTAATTGATCTATTATCACTTGCTTTTGCTTATTATTTAATTTATATAAAATATCTAAACCAATTCCATCTATTACAATTTCAACGCTTGTTAGATATACTTTTTCCTCATCCTCGTTAAACTCATGCCTACCATGACATTCTTCAATTCTAATTGGATGATGAATAGTTATTAAATCATAGCCTACTAATATTTCCATATCAGTAAAATTACCTCCTATTGGTATTATTTCTGTAAAATGCTTTGATGTCGTTTTCATGGGTTTAATTTTTTTATTAAAACAAAAATATAAAAAAATTTTATAAAAAAAAAATTTGTAGATTAAATCTTTATATTTTACTTTGTGAAAAATTAATACAAAACAAATGAGACATGGAAGTTTATTTAGTGGTATAGGTGGTTTTGATTTAGCTGCTGAATGGATGGGATGGGAAAATATATTTCATTGTGAATGGAATCCATTCGGACAAAAAGTTTTAAAACATCATTTTCCAAATTCAATTAGTTATAATGACATTACTAAAACAGACTTCTCTATTCACAGAGGAAGTATTGACATCCTTACAGGAGGATTCCCATGCCAACCATATTCAGTTGCAGGAGGAAATGCAATAGTACCACAAGTAGCATTTGAAATTTTTAAAGCAATAAATAAAATATAATAAAAATGGAAAAAAAAGAAACAAAAGATTTAATCTTAGAAGAAATAAATAAGCAAGAAAGAAATCTTGCTTGGTTAAATAGGAAAACTAAAATTCCATATCCAACTTTGTATTCAATTTTTATACAAGGAATAATTAATTTATCTGATGAAAAATTAAAGATAATTAATGAAGTATTGGGAACTAATTTTAGTTTATAATTATAAATACAAATATAATGGCAAAAGATCCTGCATTTTTATTTTACCCTAACGATTGGATTGGTGGGACTATGGGTATGACTTTTGAAGAAAAGGGTGCTTATATGGAGCTTCTTATGTTGCAATTTAATAGAGGTCATATGACCGAACATATGATAGGTCTTACGATAGGTCAAATGTTTGGTCGTATTAAGGACAAGTTTATTCAAGATAAAGAAGGATTATGGTATAATGATAGGTTAGAACTAGAAAAAAACAAGAGAAAATCATATGTTGAATCGAGATATAACAATAAGTCTGGCTTAAATCAGCATAAAAATAAAAAATCTATTAAAAGTGGTCATATGACCATACATATGGAAAATGAAAATGTAAATAATATTAATACTCTACATAATAAAGTTAAACAAGAAGAAAACTTTTTAAAAGAAAAAACTCAAGAAAATGGAAAAACAAATTACATCAAGTATGATCAATCACAGGGGGAACATTATTTGGATAGGAGAGTACGAGAAGCTAGAATCCAAATCGCTGAAATGGAAAAAAATAGAAAAGGAGATATTCCAAGCTAGGCAAAATGGATTAGTAATTTCCGAGATAGATGAAAATGTTTTTAAAGCCTATTTTACAGATTTGATATACAGAGTTTGTGCAATTACGGGAATGAATAAGCCGCCAACTGAATTTGAATTTGATTTTTTAGTACAAGAGTTAATGGTTTTTTTAAGTGATTGCGGATTTGGAAATTTATCTACTGAGGAATTTTTATTAGCTTTTAGGCTTAATTGTAGCATAATTTTGAATTATCCTATTGGAATGGAAAGCAACTGTATTAACTTGGTAGGTGTAAATGCTAATATAGATTCCTTTTCTAAAGTATTATTCTCTTACACATTGCTTAGAAATAATTTAGATTCAAAAATTAAAAACCATATTGATGGATACTGAAAAAAACTTTAACGACCTGAATCAAATAGAAGGACTACAATTTATCCCTGTTAATGAAAAGAAAGTTCCTACAGTTAAGAACTGGCAAACAACTAAAACCAAATATGATTTAAGTAAATCTTATGGTGTCGGATTAGTTTGTGGAGATATTTCAGGAAACTTAGAAGCATTGGATTTTGATTGCAAGTATGATTTAACAGGCAAATTGTTTAACGATTACAAAAGAATAGTAAATTCTTATGATAAAGAATTGTTGAATAAGATGGTAGTTCAGAAAACTAAGAACGGAGGTTATCATTTTATTTATCGGTGTAAAAAAGTAGAAGGTAATTTAAAATTAGCAAATCGTGAAACTACATACGAAGAAAAGAAGAAAACATACGACGATACCTTAAAATTTGAGTTACTAAATAGTAAATCACAAGAGGATGCTTTAAAAATCGCTGAAAAGGCATCTAATAGCGACAAGGTTCGAGTATTAATTGAAAGTAGGGGAATTGGTGGGCAAATAGTTTGCTACCCTACAAACGGCTATAAATTGATTTTTGGAGATTATTATTCAATTCAAGAAATAACTCCAGAAGAAAGAGATTCTTTATTTGCAATAGCAAGGCAGTTTAATTCTGTTTTTGACGAGGTAGTAATACCTAAGTCAGCTAAAATATCTAAGACAAATGGATTATCTACATTTGATGATTATAACGAAAGGGCTGATGTAGTTTCTTTGCTACAAAATCATGGATGGAAAGTAGTAAGTCAAAAGGGAAATAAAACACATATGCTTAGGCCTGGACAAAGTTCTGCTCAAACAAGTGGAAATTACGATCACGATAAGAAATGGTTTAGTGTTTTTACCACAAGTACGGAATTTGAACCTCAAAAAGGATATTTACCTTATGCTGTTTATGCTACTTTGGAGTGTAATAAAGACTATTCTTTAGCGGCAAGCAAGTTATTTCAATTAGGTTTTGGAGAAAGAAAAGAAGTTGAAAAGCCTAAGAAAGATTATCAAAGCACTAGAGTTATACAGTCAAGAGTAGATGTAGAGGATGAAGATTTATCTTTTTTGGCAACACCAAAAGATTATGATGATTATTTGCAACAAGTTATAGATGGCACTTTAAAAATAGGTTTAACTACAGGAAGTCCTGCACTAGATGAGCATTTTTTATTTAAAGAAAATTCATTTGTTAATATAAACGGTATAGATAACGTTGGTAAATCTGTTTTTGTTTGGTGGATGCTATTAGTTGCTTCCATGTATCATGGATGGAAAGGTATAATATTTTCAAGTGAAAATACTTTAGGCGCTTTTATGAGAAAAATGATTCAATTTTATTGGGGTAAGTCTTTAACAGGAAAGTACCCTATGAATCCATTAGAATATAAAATTGCAAAAGAGTTTATAGAAAAACATTTCATTTTGATTAAAGCACAAGAAGATTTGTTTAACTACAAGGATATTATAAACATGGTTAAGAAAGCTAGAAAGAAGTATCCTGATTTGAAATATGGTTTAATAGATCCTTATAATTCTTTAAAAATAGATTTAAGTGGATTTAGCAAATTAAATACACATGAGTTTCATTATGAAGCACTTAGTGAATTGAAATCTTATGGACAACAGTCTAGTTTTGGGTGGTTTGTTAATCATCATGCAGTAACAGCAGCAGCTAGGGCAAAGGATGGAGAAAAGAAATATCCATTAGCCCCAAATAAGGCAGATACGGAAGGAGGCCAAAAGGTTGCAAATAAAGCGGATGATTTTTTAACTATACATCGTATAACATCTCATCCTACGGAATGGATGGTAACAGAGGTTCATGTAAGAAAGATAAAAGATACAGAAACCGGAGGAAGGCCTACATCTATGGATTGCCCTGTAAAATTTGAAATGTATAGAAATGGATGTGGGTTTATAGAAAGATTAGAACAAGGAGGGCAACCGGTAGATCCAATTAATAGTTGGCATTTGTTACAAAAAGATAATAAACAAATGAAAATTCAAATTAAACAAGAAGAACCTAAATTAAACTATAAACCTATGGATATTGAATCTTTTTAACAAATAGTTATAGTTAGGTTTATTAATTTTGAATGATTAAAAGAAACGATAGATGATTAAACAAAGACCTGTAAACAATGTAATTAATCCATTGTATGAAAACTATTCAGTCGCATTATACGATATGAATATTGAAGATGTAAAAGAAAGACATAAAAGGAGGTTAGTATTTGAAAAAGCATCTCAAGCAGCCAATTTCTTAGGTTATATACCAAGTAAGTTTTATGAAAGAATAGGCGATGGCAAAATTAAAAAATATGCTTTTCATCAAACAAGTAAAAACAAATTTGCAGTAAGGAGGATTACAATATGAATACAATAAAAGATAATTTAAAAGATATAATAAACATAATTGGTGAAGATATAGAAGATTTAAAAATAAAGGATATTGAATCAATATACAATAAACTAACAAAATCAAGGGGTATATTGTATGATTATATTATTTCTTATAGAGGTTTTCAACAACCAACTTTGCTTTCTGATAGTATTATAAAATTTTTTGAAGAATACTATCCAGTTTACAAAGCAAAAAATAGAAAAGTAGAAGTAGTAATATCCAGGTATGCATTCTTTTTTATGATGAATAAGTGCGCAAAAATGACATTAAGTGATATAGGAAGTCATTCGGCATTTAATCATAAATATGACCACACAACTGTTCTGCATGGTGTTAATACTTTTTTAATTAGGTATGAAGTTAAAGATGATTTAGTAATGAATATTTTAGAATTTGCAGAAAAAATATTAGATATAAGATTTGATCAAGTTATTAAAGATGTTTTATATCATAGAGATTTAGTAAACAAATAAAAACCATAAATATGTCAAAAGTAGAAATTAAAAACGATTGGGCTAAAGCCATTTACATTCTTTATTTAAATAAAATGTCCGGAATAAGCATGGCAAAGGTATTAAGCAATCATGAGCCTTCTTTTTATAAATGGCAAACCAGGCTTTCGGAAGTAGAAAGAGCTAATCCAAAATTAAGAATATCAAGAACAAGGGTTCATTATAAATCAAAAATGGATGGTAAGTCTAAAAATTATATAAAATATACACCATTAAGCCCTGATCCATATATTTTAAAATTAATAAACGAATTAAACGAAGGTTTTAAATCAAAAACAAATTCACCAAATAAATAAAAAAATATGATAAACACTCAATTAATAGGATATTTAGGTCAAGATTGTCAAGTAAATAATATAAATGGCAAAACGGTAATTAATTTTTCTGTAGCGCATAGCGAATCATGGACAGATTCAACAGGAGTTAAAAAAGAAAAATCAATATGGGTGGCTTGTTCTTGGTGGGCTGACAATACAAAAATAGCTCAATATCTAAAAAAATCTACTCAAGTCTACGTTGAAGGATTACCAGAGGCAAAAACATATCAAAATAAGGCAGGAGAAACAATACCTCAGTTGCATTTAAGAGTAAAAATGTTACAATTATTGGGATCAAAAAAAGAAGAGATATAGATTTTTTTTGTTTTTTTAACAAAACTTTATATAATTTTGTGTCGGAAGTTTAAAAAACCTTCCGACATTTTTTATGGCTAAAAGCTCAAGCAATACCCAAGAAATACCAAATGAGGTAGTAAAAGAAGTTTTAAAGCAGAATAAAACTAAAATTAGAAAGATAAGACCGGATCATTATCTTTTTAAATTAACAGAAAAACCGGAAATTAAAGAAGATGGATTTCATGTAGGCGGTGGTTTTACCGTACTTGCTAAAGTAGATACTGTACTTTGGGCATATAAAGAAGATGAAGAATCAAGAGATGGAGATCCCGTTCCGTATAAATTAGACGAAGAAATACCATTCGGCCATGATTATTTTCAACCAAGAGATATTAGATACGTTCCAAATGTATCAACACCTTTTGTAGATGAACAAAAAGGTATTAGAGAAAGAGAGCCAGGTCAGATACATCCTATTTTAGATAATGATAAAATTGCTCAAGAATTAACTTTTAGTCATGGTGAATTAAGAGTTTCAGGAACAAAGCAAAACTTGGTTAATTATCTTAGACTTACTAATCAATGTAGAAATCAGCATCCAAATGCTAGAAGGTTTAAACAAGTTAATAGCACTTATGAGCTTATTGATTTCTCATACATAGATGAAGCTAAGGTTAAAAAAGGTCAATTAAAAGAAACCGCATACGATACGGCAAGAACAGCAAGATTAGAAGAAATGTTGCCTCATGCTAAATATTTAGGAATACAAATGAAAACTCCAGATGGAGTAGATAGAGATACTGATAGCATTAGAAGCGATTATAAGGATAAAGCTCTTTCCGATTCTGAAACTTTCTTAAATTCATTTAAAAATCCTAAAATTAAAATAATATCTCAAATAAGAACCCTAGTTGAAAAAAGTGAGATAGTATTTAGAAATGGTAATGCTTATTGGGCTAAAACGGATACTACAATTAAAACTTTAGACCCTTCAAAAGACCCATTTGAAAATTTAGCAGAGTTTAGTCTTACCGAAGATGGAGAAACTTTTGCAAATAATATAAGAGGAGTTATTTCTAACTTAGAAAGATAATTATATAAATTACGCTTAGAAATAGTGGCTCTAAGCGTGATTAAAGCCCACGACAAAGGGGATTAAGTAGCCACTACTGCTTAGTCCCTTTATTTTTAAATATATATGATATGCCTTCTGAAATAATATATGGTATAGAGTGTAAAACACCTGAATTACCTTCTTTTTTGCCAAAAATAGGAGATAATAAATTTGTAAGGACTTCTATGCCTAAATTCATGAATGAGGTAGATAGAAATAAAGAAAATATTCCTATTTACAATGAGCAACAATTAGAATTCATTAATAAAGAACTTGATTATTGCGATAAAGGATATTGGTTTTATAATAATCATGAACTTACTTACATAACAGGTTTCTATTATTATTATCTTAATTATTGGATATTAGAAAATGGACTAAGACCTGAATACAGGGATAGCGATAGAAGATTTTTTTCATTTTTCCAAGAATGCTATAATGATCCTAGAATTATAGGAATATTAAGAGGTAAAAAACGTAGAGAAGGTGCTAGTAGTCAGGGTACTTGTATAGGAACTAAAATAGCTACATTTTCTCCTAATAAAAATTATGGAAACGTTTCACTTAATGATGATTATGCCGAAAAGCTATATCAAAGTATGATATTGATTGGTTTTTTTAATTTGCCTGAATTTTTAAGACCAAGATTAGATTCTAGCGGAACTAATAAAAAGAAGTTGCATTTTATAGAAACTCCCAAAAGAGGAGATAATGGATCAAGAAAAATAGAAGGTTTAAATTCTGAAATAAACTTTATGCCTACTATGCTTAACAGCTATGATTCAACTCGATTATCCTTTTTGTTGGGTGACGAGTGGGGTAAATGGGAAAAAGTTGATATAACTAGGTACTTTGCAGTAGTTAAGGAATGTGTTAAAATAGGAGCTAGAAAAGTAGGTTTTATATACGCCCCAACAACTTTAAACCCTCCGGATAAAGGAGGTAATAATTTTAAAAAATTATGGGAAGGGTCTAATCAATTTGAAGATGGTAAATATTCTACATCTACCGGCATGGTTAAATATTTTCAAAGCGCATATGATGGATTAGATGGATTTATAGATGAATTTGGAAAAAGTGTTATAGATGAACCAGATGAAGAAACATTAAATTTTTTAATTAAAAAACAATTAGAAATACCGGATGTTTCGGAAAGAGTTCCAACAGAAAGTTTGATATTAGGAGCGAGAAAATATCTTGAAGAAGAATACGATAAATTAAAATCGGAAGAACAAAAATCAGATTTTAAGAGAAAATTTCCTATAGTAGAGGATGATATGTTTGATTTTGGAACTAGCTTTTCCCCATTTAACACAGCTAATATAACAAATAGGGAACTTGAATTAAAGAACTTTCCTGTGCCTTTAAGAAAAGGAATTTTAACTCATAAAAAACGTATTTATACAAATAATATGGGTGATGAAGATACCGATTATTGGGTTGATTTTGAAGATAATGAAAATGGTAATTGGTTAATATACTCGCTTCCGAAAGAGCCAAATATGTTTGAAGTAGATAAAGAAAAAAAGATATTAAAAGCTACTAATACTTTAAATATTTCAATAGGAGTGGATACTTTTCGTTTTGATACCACAAAAGAATTGGGATCTATGGGTGCTATATGTGTAGGAAAAAAATTTGATTTGTCTAAATCAACTGGTGAAGAAGGTGGTGAAATAATGGCTTTGTATGTAGGGAGGCCTAAGTTAGTAGAGTTTTTTAATGAAGAAATAATGAAAGCCTGTTTATTTTGGGGAGGCAATGCAACAGTAGAGCATGATGCAGGCCAAGAATATAGAACCTATTTTAGTAATAGAATGAAAAATATTATGAATCTTAATTGTTTGCCATTGCTAGGAAGGAAGCCAAATGAGGCTATCGATCCAAATAGGGAAAATAGTGTAAAAAGTATAACTACGACATCATCAGCAGACCCTTATGTATTTTCAAAACAAATTTCATTAGCTCAGATATATTTTGAAAAATATTGTCATAAAATATTCTTTTTACCAATACTAGAAGATGCTAAAAGATTTAATCCGGATAATCGTACAAAATCGGATATTACAATCTCATTTATGATGTGTTTGTTAAATATGACTGGAGAAACTAAAGCAAAAAGTATAGAAACTAAGACATCTAAAGATAAGTTTATACCTCAATATAAAGTGAAAGGAAGTTTTTCATATTGATTTTAACAAAAAAATGTATCTTTGACGATGTAATTATATCTTATGGAAGAAAAATCTTCTAAACAAATTGTTAATTTTGACGGTTTTGATGCCGCTTTGTCGATGCATTTTGAATCTCCTCATGAGAAACGAAAACTTTCTTATGGGTTAAAACTTGCAAAAAACTTTTGGGGTAATGTTTCAGTTGGTTATAATTCTTATTATGATTTAAGAAATTCCAACTGGGATAATAACAGAAAGTTTTCTGCTGGTAAAATAACCCATGACGAGTTTAAAGACTTATTAGGTATTCAAGGCACTAGATCATTTATCAATATAGATTTTGATATTGCTAAAATATTGCCTAAATATAAAGAGGCTCTAGTTGCAGGATGGATGGATAGGGATGAAGAACCTACTGTAAAAGCAACAGACATACTTAGCGTACAAGTTAAGCAGCGTGAAAAACTTATGGCTAAGTTTAGAATGGCTCATAAAGAGAAAATTGCTGCTGCCGAACAAATGGCCGGAAAGAAATTAGAAACGGGATTTACTCCGGAAGATGAAAATGAATTAGATATTTGGGATAAATTAGAAAATAAACTTCCAGAAGAAGCCTTTTTTAAAAAAACTATTAAACAAATATTTGAAAACAATGATAGCGATGTATTAAAAAGATTAGATCTTTCTGATTTAGTTGAAGTCAATTGCGCTATTTCTAAAATAGAAAAGATTGTATCTTATTCTAAAACTTTAAGTAATAGAATTAGATTAAGAAGATGTAAGCCGGAAAGATGCTTTTATAACATATTTGAAAGCCCTATAGGAAATGATATAAGAATAATTGGAGAGGCTTACCCAATGTCAATATCAGAAGCAAGAAGAAGATTCCCGAAAATAACAGAAGAGCAATGGTTTAAAATAGCTGAAAAAGCTCAAAAAGCCTTGATTCAATCTCAGCCACTAACATGGACAGATAGTTGGATTAATACTCCTACAAGACCTTATGATGATTACTCTTTTATGGTATTTGATTTTGAAGTTAAAACCGTAGATAAAGACTACTATGTAAAGACTGAAAATCAATATGGTAATACAGTAGTAATACCTAAAAAAAGCAAACCAAATCCAACAGGTAAGCAAGAAATAAAGGGAGAAATTATAGATAATGAAAGATATAATATTTATTGCGGAATATGGGCAATAGATACAGAATTTATGATGGAATGGGATGTGGCTTCTAATATGATTAGGCCATATCAAAATGGTGTTGATGCATTTATGAATTACACTATTGTAATGCCAAATGCAGACGGCACTTATCAACCCTCATTGCTTGAAAGAGGTATATCAAATGTTAGAGCAATGGCCTTATACAAGTTGAAGATTTCTCAAATGGTATCTTTAATGAAGGCAGATGGTATTTCTATTGATATAGATGGATTGCAAGCAATAGATTTAGGTAATGGAGAAAAATATGATAAACTTACCTTAAAAAGAGTTTTTGATCAAACAGGCGAAATATGGTGGGATAGTGGAGATACTACGGGAACTGGATTAGAAAGAAAATCAGCACCTCCGATTAATCCTCATTCAAATTCAGCAAATGTAGCTCAGATAAATACTCTTATTCAGCTTTACAATTTTGAATTGCAAAATTTAAATTCGGAATTTGGAGTAAATGAAGATTTCTTAGGTGGGTCTGTTTCTGCAAAAAGAGGAGCAAAAGTTAGCGATAATCAAATAACAGCAGCAAATAAGGCAACAGAATTTTTGTATAGACATTATCTTCTAAAAAGAGAAATGGAAGCTACAAAAATAGGATATATGCTTTGGGATATGATAGTTCTTGAAAGCAATGATTATAAAAAAATGGCAGGTATTAGTTCTGATATGATTGATACCACTTTTGATATTAATTGGAAAATGTCATCTAAATCAGACGATAGAGCTAAACTTGGAGAATATATACAAATTGCCCTTAAAGAGCAAATAATAGGATTAAGCACAGCCGCAAGACTTGGAGAGATTGACGATCATAAAGATGCTATATTGTATCTTGAAAGAATGGAAAAGAAGGCTAGTCAAAGAGCGCAAGCGTCTAAGCAAAATGATATTCAAATGAATGCCCAAATGCAGCAGCAGTCATTACAAATGAAAGCTCAAGCAGAAGCAATGATAGAACAAGCTAAAGCTCAAAGAGAAGCTAGTACGGAAAAAGCTAAAGGAGATGCAAGGGCTTATGAAGAAATGGTTAAAATGGTTAACAATGTAGTAATTAAGTCAATGGAAACAGGTGCGCCAATACCGGTTGAAATATCTGATTTAATGAAAACAATACAAAATAATGTACTTAATCAAAGCATAGTTAAGCCAGCCCAAAAAGAACAAGCCGAGCAACAGGCGGCACAACAACAAGCTCAAGCTCAACAAATGCAATCACAGCAATAAAAATAAAAGTAATTTATGCCTGATGATAAATTAGATAAAGTCGCATCATTAACGGGTAAATCAGAGCCATATAGAACACTTCCTTTAAGTGATTATATTCAGCATACATCTCAGATTGAAGGTGGAGATCCTGATTTTAAAACAATGTTTCCGAAAGAAAAGATGCCCGAATTGCAAAAAAGAAATGAAGATTTTAGAAAAAAATATGGAGAATTTGCGGCAAATAGAGAATTTTGGGGCGATGCATTAATTAAAACAATAGGCACAAGAGGCTTTACTATAGGTTCGTCTATACAAAAAGCGGCAGAAGTAATGAATGTTGATCCAAAAGTTTTATTAGGAAATGCTATGGAAGAAGGGTTTTATAAAACAGCATACGGCAAAAGAGATGCATATCCAGGATCTATTGTTGGTTTAGAAGATTTGCCAAAAGATTATGAAAAATTAAAAAATTATTTACCTGATTATTTAAAAAATAAAATAGAACTACAGGAAAAAAATGGTAGAAAAGTTCCTGTTTTTAAAGATCCGGAAGATATGTTAATAGCTTTAGGCGGTTATTTAAATATGTATAAAGACAAAGTTGAACAGTATTCAAATGATAATAAATTAAAACTTTCTCCTAAAGCGTTAGATTTTTTTACAGCAGCGGCATATAATAGTTCAAAAAATACTGATATTGATAATACTAAAAAAATGATTCAATATTACAATTCAAAGGGATTATTAAAAAATGATAAATTTTTAACAGAAGATAATTTAGCTAAAGATAAATATGGCTCTATATATGAAAATGCAAGAAGGAGATTTGATTCTGTAAATGGTTTATATAAAGAAATTGAATCAAAAAAAGGTGAATTAGAAAAAGTTGCATCATTAAATAAAAGTAATCAAAAATAATAAAATGGAAAATTCTCAATTACAAAAAATAATTGATTTATCTAAAAAGGATAAACAATCGACTGGTGATGATAAAAAAATGGAAACTAAGCCAAATTCAAACGATATAAAGCCATTTGTTAGTAAATCAGGCATAACTTATAATAATCCATTAATAAAAGATGAAAAAACATATTCTTCATTTACCAGTTTATTAGATTCTCATAATAATAATCCATTCCAAACTGCGGAGTATATAGATTCTAAATTCTCATATAAAGTTCATGATCCTAATGAATTAAGAAAAGCTCAAAATGAGCAAGATGCGCAAGAATCAAATAGATTATTTGAAGCATCCGGAGCTAAAGAATCTATATCAGAAATAGAAGATTTTCTTAGATTAGCAGCACAACATAATATAACTTCTGAAAACATAGGAAAATTTGATCCAGGTGCTATATTTCAAGGTATGCAGAAAATGAGAGAAGAAGAGCATAGGCCTAAATATGATCGAATGCATCCTAAATTTTTAGAAGGGGCTGCTAAAATTTTAAAAGATCAAGAGGAAAGAGTAAAAAATGTAAAATTAGGCGATAAAAAAGAGCAATTATCAAATATAAAATTAATTAGCCAAGAAGCTCAAGAAGCTCAAAAAGCAAAAAAATCATAATTTTTTGTTAATTTATAAATTACTCGTAACTTCGTAAAGTAGTTTTAATAAACCTACTAATTAAAATAAACAGTTATGGAAGAAAATCAAGTACCTGAAACAGTAGTAGAGCAAGTATCAGTAGAAGAAGTAGCATCCAAAAGTGGATGGGATTCTTTAAAACCTATAGAAGAATATGTTCCGATTGAGCAGAAAGAAGAAAGCGTAAATAATGCGCAACCTACTCAAGATGCAGCAATAGAACAAAAAATAGAACCATCGTTTAACGAAAACGAATGGTTTAAAACAAAAAGTGGTGGTAAATATGAAAAGTGGGAAGATGTAGAAGCTCTTTTAAATAAGCAAACAGAGGTTGAAAAGCCATCTTTTGCAAACGAAACATCACAAAAAATATATGAAGCTATTTTAAATGGCAAGGAAGATGAACTTGCTGATTATTTTAGCAAAAAACAATTTGTAAAAAACTTAGCTACTCAACCAACAGAAGATGTAGTTAAGGCTTATATACAATCTCAAATACCTTCATTAACGCAACAGGAAGTAGAAAGGTATTATGAAAAGAATTATGGTGTAGATGAAGATAATTATAGTGACGAGATTGATTTAAGTATAGCAAAAAAAGAGGCAGAAAGTAAGTTAGAAAGAGTTAAATCAGATGCATTGAATTATTTCAATAGTCAGTCTGAAAAAGTCCAGTTACCTACTTTTGAGCAACAACAAGCGGTAGTAAATGGTTTTGATGCTGAAAATCCAATTAACCAATCGGTTATTCAGTTTGTAAGCAACAAAGCAAAAGCAATAAGTGACGAAATACCTTTTGAGTATGTTAATAGTCAGAATGGAGCTAATATTCAAGGCAAGATACCCTTAGATACGAAAGCCATCTCTGAATATGAATCAGCCGTAAATGGTAACGTTGCAGCGGTCATAGCAGCTAAATACTTTAAAAATGACGATTTTGATAGTAAAGCGTTCGCTCGTGATCAGTATATTTTAGATAATATTAGCGAAATCCTAAAAGGAAGTGCTGCTAAATCCTACAATGAAGGTGTTCTTTCTAAGATTGCAAAGGACAAAAATATCAGAGTAGATGAGCAGCCTAACAGAACCGGAGCTTCTCCTAATACATCTCAAAATTTAGAGATGGCAAGAGAATATAAGTTCAGAGGATTCCCGTTAGATTTTATCGAAAGCAAATTCGGAGTTAGTGCCGATCAGCTTTAAGGTATTAGTACACCTTTGTGAAAACATTAAAGTCCTAAATTTTAATAGAGTTTATTAAACCTCTCGCAAAATCTATTAAAAAATTTAATAAATATTAAAAAATGGCAACAACAAGTCCAGCATACAGTCAGGGTTCGATTGCTACCTCGCAGTTCAATTCACCCATTTTGTTTAATGATCTTAACTCAAATGATAGATCATATTTTAAAGATTTAGTGTACAAGTTCGGTGACGAAAAATTGTACTCTATGGTATTAATGGCAATGCAGCAGTTCGTTGATACGACTAGCACAGATAACCATACTTTCTACCACTATGAAAAAAGACAATCTTTCCCTTCATTCGCAGTTCAATCTAACGTTACTGGTGGCGCTTCTATCACAGTTACAGTAGGTGCTAATGACTACTATGAAGCAGGAAACCGTTCTCCTATTCGTGCAGGTGAAACTATGTTGTTAGCTTCAAGCAACCAATTAGTTCAAATCGTTTCTGTAAATACAGCAACTCCAAATGCTCATACAGCAGTTATTGCTTCTTTAGATGGTTCTACTATCGCATCAGCAGGTTCAGGTAACGTTCTTGCAGGTGATTTATTACTTTTCAGAGGTGCTACTAACGTTGGTGAAGGATCTACTATCTTAAATGGTATTTCTCCATTATGGGATAAGATTACCAACACTATCACAGAACATCGTGATGATTTCACTATTACCGATATTGCTCACATGGAAAAGCAAGAGGTAAGAGTAGCTGAAAATGGTCAGCCTTACTATCGTGATATTGCGGTTGATGAAGTGAACAAGCGTTGGTTGGCTCAACAGTTCTGGAAAATCATGGAAGGTGTCCCTGTAACTGCAAGTGGTTTAAATGCTAATATTGGTGGTGGTGCTACTAATGGTACTAAAGGTGTTATTCCTTTCGTAAAATCAGCAGGTTCTACAGTTCAATATACAGCAGGTGCGCCTACAATCGGAGATTGGCAATCATTGGTTCGTCAATTGAAATATTATGGTGGTGCTTCTACTTACCATGTACTTTGTGATACTTTGTCTAAACAAGCTCTTGATAACTTCTTCTTCACTCAATTCCATAACACTTATGATATGGTTGATTGGAAGCACTTAGGCGGTAACAAAGAAGCAGCAGTAGCTTATGGTTTTGATGCTTTCCGTATTGGTGGTATTACCTTCGGTTTGTATGATAACCCTCAGTTCACAACTAGCCAAGTTTACAAAAGACCTACTACAATCTCAGCAGGTTACGATAACTACGCTTTGGCTATCCCTCAGCGTCAAAATATCGGAAGAAACGGAGAAAGTTTACCTTCATTGCAATTAGTATGGCAAAAACAACCTAATGGCGAGAGAGTTACTACTTTTGAAACTGGTGGTTTTGCTATGCAAAATAAAACAACAACAATGAACCGTACATTTACACAAATAGGTTACTATGGTGTACGCGTATTCGGAGCAAATGGTTTCGCTCAATTCGTTGGTGTTTAGTAGTTAATTATATATTAAAAAGGAGCGGCACTAATATTAGTGCCGTTTTTTTTATAAAAAATTTAATTATTATTAAGTATATACATACATTTGTGTATTACTTAATAATTAAAAAATAAAATCATGGCAAAAAGTCAACCTGCTAAAAAATCAAATGACACAAAGTTTGCAGAAGCAATGCAAAAAGAATGGAAAACTAGACCTGCTACAATGGAAAAATATGGCAAAACAGCTACAAAGTCTGTTGTAAAGTCTAAGAAACCTTAAAATTTATTTGATTCATTTTTCTAATAAAAAAGCCATCTTAATTAGATGGCTTTTTATTTATTTTATAGCTTTAACGGTACATCTTATATTATCGGAATATATAACTTCCATTCTATTAAATCCTGCGTATATTAAAGCATTTTCAAGTCCTTTTAAGTTGGGATACCAAAAATTAGTCGAATCGTTATCGAAACCATTATTAAACTCCCATACACTTTTATTCCCATAATCATTTTGAGATATAGCAGTTTCTATTAAAGAATACTCCTTAGTGCATTGGCTTAATGCTTTAAGTTCGGTTATTGGATTTTCTACATGATATAAAACTCCATAATAAAGTGTAATATCCCATTGATTTGTTTTGTAATAATCTTGTAAACTAAATTTATAAAAATCTACCTTACTATTTAAAACAGTACGAGAAAATTCAAATCCATCAGTACCTCTTTCAAAATGACTACATCCTTGTAATGGATCTATACCACTAACATTACCTCCTCTTTTTTCTGCAAGAAAACTAAAATACCCATCCCAGCAGCCAATATCCAAAACAGTTTTACCTTTTAAATCTAATGGCATACCAAATCTATTGTTTGCTATATTTTCGGTACAATGATTAACTTCTCCCTTTGTAGTATATACAAGTCCATCATCAGATGTTAAATCAATAGAATGCCACCATTTAATTAATTCTGCTTTTTCTTTAATTTGTTCGTAAGTCATTGTTACTTGTTTAATTTTTTAAAATAATATTCCAAACTTGGTTGATGGTAAAAATCATATCCATTTTTACCATATGGTATGCAATTGGGAGCAAAATCACATAATTCTAGTATTCTTGGTATTTTCATCGCCTCCGATATGTTATAAACAAAACTTTGATTACCTATAAAAAACTTGCAAGAAGCTAATATGTTAGTTAATTCTAAAAAATTATTTATTTTAAGATAAGGTATATCTAATTTCCATTCTTGACAAAATAATTCATGTTCATGCTTAGTGCCTGTAAATAATAATTTATCTTGATAATCTTTAAGAAAAAAATAATTAAGTTGGGGGTTTCTATATCTCTGAGTTCTATTTATTATAATAGTATCCTTATAAGATTCATCATAATCTGTATTAAATATCCATTTCTTACTTAAATCGCAAGCCAATTGAGGGTAAACATAAAAATACCATCTTTGTATAGATCCAAAAGGCATATTAACTCTATATCTTCTTATATCATCTAAATTTATATCTATGTCCTGTCCTTCATACTTTTCAAAAGAGTTAATGTAAGGTTGCGCTTCTATTAATGGTTTTAACATATCAAACATAGGATTATTCATAGAAACCTCCACTCCCTTGTCATTTTTAGTAGGATGAACTGCTCCTTGATAATATTGAGCCTCCTGGCCTATTCTTTGGTAGTAATTAGCCTTTTTATTCTTATCATGGGCTAATTGTTTAACTCCTGCCAAACTAGCTATTAAATCACCTGCATTTGCGCTATGTTTGTATTTTGTAATTTTTGTTAATTCTTTCATAATTTTTATTTATCTTTGTTTCATTAAATTTTAAGTTTTATGGCAAATACTTTTAAAGTAAACGTTTATGAAATTGGTGGATTACCAAGAACAGCTCAAATGACTGTATTCCCTACAACTGGATTTATCGCTCAACCTTATGTTGGTGGTAACAGTTCATTGTATGGTGAATTAATGATTGTTGCAAGCGGTCAAGTTTACGGAGTAGTTGAAACCCCTTCTGCATTACAGGCTTTAGCCGGATAGTAGAAAAAACCAATTTGCACAAAAGTATAGCCCTAATAGGGCTTTTTGTGCTACTGTCTATTCCTAAGTTCAAGCGGAGGTAATGCCCTTTGTGTTTCTTGTTTAATATCTTCATCATTAAGTCCCAACTTCCCTTTTAACCATTCCTGAGCTTCTACCATTTCTCTGTATCCTTTTTGCAAGGCCAAATAGTTAGTAAAAGATTTATCACCTTCTTTAACATCTAATACAAAACTATTAAGACTTTTAGCCATTTCGTGCAATTTTCTATTATTAGCATAAAACATAGCTACTAATCCATCAAAACTTTCAAGAATATTAATTCTTTCTATAAGTTCTTCTTTTGACATATCATTAAGAGTACGCTTTACGGGTACATCTGATATATCCATATCTTTTATTTTTGCCATTGCACAAAACTATATATTTTTTAGTTAAAGAAAAGCTAATTATGGTATTTATTGTGTAAATGCTCTATATATTTGTGTTTTAAATCAAAAATCATGATAATATACTTTTTAGAACAAAATGAAAGCGGAGGACTATCTTTTTACCAATGCTTAATGAAAGATAGGCATCAAATATGGAGTAAATATCCAAAAGCCAAAGAAATAAGTAAACAATTATTTTTAAAATTAAAAGAATTATCTGAAATTAAAAAACCATAAATATGATAAGTCCATTAGATCAAAATGTTTTAATTAAACCTGAGCCAATTACCGAAACAAAACTTACTAATATTGTATTTACAAATCCTAAGCCAGCTACAAGAAAAGGAGAAATCATATCAGTAGGGAAAGATGTAGAATGGTTAAAAAAAGGGGATATAGTTGTATTTGTACCAACTAACACAGTAGAAACAGATGGATTATTCTTGGTAGATGCTTCTTTAACAGGTAAAATACTATTTAAATACAATTAATATGAAATCGATAAAAGGAAGAATGATAGTTAAATTTGATTTACATCAAAAAGATAAAGTAACTTTTGGAACTTTAAAATTATATGTACCAAATAGAGCTGATGTTAATGAAAATATGAGAGAAGGATATCCAACTCTTTCAACGGTTGTGGATGGCGGAGAAACTGAGTTAAAAGAGGGAGATGTTATAGTAAGTGAACATACACTACTTGAAAATACGGGTCAATGGATTGAAAATATAGATGGAATAGTTACAATGTCTATACCAATAAAATCAGATGTAGTTATATATGGTAAAATAGATGAAAAAGGAGATGTAATTCCGTTATTCGATAATTTAGTATGCGAAAGAATACAAGAAGGATTTTCAAGTAGTATTATTATAACTCCAGATATTTATAAAAAAGTAGAAAATAATAAAGCTATAGTATTAAGAGTTAGTAAAAATTCAGATATTAAAGAAGGTGAAAAAATAGTTTATTATAGATATAGCGATTACGAATTGGTTTATTTTATTGATGGAATAGAAAGAAAGGCTATAATGGTAAAAAGATCCGATATAGTAGGAATTGAAAAATAGATAAAATATTGTCAAAATTCCGTAACTTTGATGTATGACAGTCGATTATTGTTATACTTATTTGCAATTTATAGCAAGAAAAAACCAAATTGCGCAAATAACTCCAACGGAGTTCCAATTTGCTATAAATAAGGCGCAGCATGATTATTTTGATTTTCTATTAGGTCATATAGAAAGTTTTAGATACAACGATGCTACTCCTAAAGTAGGATTAGGTATGAGTAGTAAAATATCTAATGATTTATCTCCATTTAAGGTAAATGGTACAACAATATCTGTAGTTTCCGGAGTAGCTCCATATCCAACCGGTTTTCAATACTTAGCATTAATAACAGATTTAAATAATAAAAAAATAGAGTGGATAAGTGATGATAAACTTCCTGCAAGATTAAATGATCCTATTGATAATTATTTAGATAGTGGTAAATCTTTTTATAATGAAATTTCAACAGGATGGGCTATATACGGTGCGGCTGCCTCATCAAGTGTAATAGTTAACTACTATGTTAAACCAAATGATTTAGTTTGGGCTTACAATATTGTATCAGGAAGGCCTGTTTATACACCAACAGGAAGTGTTCAGCCGCAATTCGATAGTGTAGCTATGGAAGAAGTTTTAGGAAGAGCAGCAAGGATATTAGGATTTAGCTTTGAGAAAGAAAATTTAGTACAGCTAGGAGAATCGGCTATAAATAGAGGTGAGTAATGGTAGTAAAAATAGATAGTAAACTAATAAAAGCAGTCGATTATTTTGGTACTACTATGATAATACAGTTTGTTAGAGGTGGTATGTATAAATATTACGATATACCACAAGATGAATATGATGGATTTATAGATTCGGATTCAAAAGGGAATTATTTCAGGCAGTATATAAAAGATAATTACAGATTTACTAAAATAATATAATGAGTACATTAGTAGGTAATATAACATGGGCTAAAGCCATTAGAAGGATTAACCGAAGGATAATGAACGGTTATCCATCTATTGCATCTACTTTGTCTGATAATGAAATAGAACTATATCTAATAGAAGCTATTGCTACTGTTATGATACAGGAAGCTAATACATCAATGCAAATTGAAGGAGTTAGGTCTATTCATGAAGGTTTTATTACTACATACAAGATAACTACTATAACAAAAGATAATACAACTGGATTCTATACGGTTACTTTGCCACATCCTCCTATTGGTATGCCATTAGGATTAAGTATTATTTCTCCATATTTTGCATCAAGTGGTCAAATTTCATTTCCATTAATAGCGGTTCATCCAAATCAAAGAGGAATATATAATCAAATGCCAACTCCGAATTATGGTATTTATTATTGGGTAGAAAATAATACAATGTACTTAGATGGAAGAGGAGTAATAGTTTCAGGATTGGGTACTTTATACATACCAATGCCAAGTCCTAGACCTGCTACTAATAATGATACTGATCCAATTAATCTGCCGGATGAAGCAATGTCAATGGTTTTTGATATGGTTGTTACTAAATTAACAGCCAGGTTGCAGACACCACAAGATAATTTTAATGATGGTAATTATAACCCTGAACAAAAAGAAGGATAATGTCAGCAAATATAAATCAATACATAAAGTTAAAAGATATTGTGCTTTCTTACATAGAGGAAAGCAAGCAGAATGATTCCGCTTTTTTAAGATTATGGCGGTTAGCATTTAGAGCCTTTAAGCAAATGGGATTAAATTCTTTTTGGGCAGTAGAAACAGTTCAAATTAATCTTAATCCGAATAAGACAGCAACATTACCTGATGATTATATAAATTGGGTAAGTGTAGGATTATTTAATGATAAAGGTGAATTTACAATACTTAACGTAAATCAGGATTTAACTACTTATAAAGACTTATCTCCCAATAGATTGTCTGATATAGCATCTCAAGTTGGTTCTACATTAAGCGATTTATTAGCAAGTGATCTTATAGATGATAATAATATTCTTGGAGATGGCAATGGCTATCCTTATCCTATATTTGGAGCGGGTTCTAAATTATTAACAAGCGGAGATTGTAGAGTTGATAATGTTAATAGAGTAATATTGTTAGATCCTAATTTTCCATATTCGACAGTTGTATTAGAGTATTTGAGTAGCCCTCAACAAAATGACGATTATCAAATACCGATGCAATTTGAAGAAGCTATGATTAGCTATCTTAGATGGATGGATAGATATTCTGTTCCTGCAACATCTAAAGGAATGGCATCTCAAAATCAAGCATATGCTTCTCAGTTTGCTTTTCAGCTAAAATTAGCTAAGAAAATGTTTAAACCTGTAAGGTTACAAGAATTAAATTTACAAGCAAGATTAGCTCAACGTTACGCAGTTAAAGGATAAAATATGGCAATATCACAATTACCAATATCGGGAATGATGGATCTTGACACTCCAAATGAAGTTTGGCAGAAGGGAAGGCATGGTTATGCTAGAAATCTTGAATTTTATGGTAATGCAGGTAATTATAAAGCGCAGGTTAAATTAGGTACAACATTGCATTCAAATTCATTTTTACCTACTGCCGGAGTTAATAATATAATAGGTGGAAAATACGATGCTATTAATAAGAGAATTATTTATTTTAACTACAATTCTTTAGGATATAATGGTATTTATATATTTAATACATTAACTGAAACTTTTCAAGTATTAGTTCAAGCATATACAAATTCATCTATTGATTTTTTAAATTTTACCGCTACTAATCCAATTAGTTCAATAGATATAATATATGGAGATCCATATTCATCTTCTTCTGATACAGGAGGTGATTTATTGACATTTGCAGATAGTTTAGGAAGACCTACTAAACTTAATATAGATAGATATTTGGCCGGTGTTTATACAAATATAAGCAGGGATTTTATTGATTTGGCAAAAGCGCCTCCTGTAATGCCTATAAAATGTACTTACGAGAATGATAATACCGTAACTGTAAATAATTTATTAAATTCATTATATCAATTTGCATATACTTTTATTTATGATGATAGCGAAGAAAGTGTATTAAGCTCAGGAAGTATTACTCCATTACCGGCAATAACATTTAGTGCAATAAATACAACAGATAAGACAAAAAGTGCAAGAATATCACTTTATATAGAAACGGGTGATGTAGACGTAAAAAAAATACGAATATATGGAAGGCAAACTAAGAATGGATTAACAGGCGGGTGGTTTATTATAGATACAGTAGATAAATCGTTTTTTAGTATAGCATCTAATTCAATATATAGATATATTTTTAAAAATGATGGTATATATATTACCGCAGATCCTAAATTTACTGTTTTATTGCAAGATTACGTTCCTCAACAAGTAAATACACAGGCTTTATTAGACGGAAATACAATGGCCTATGCCGGTATAACGGAAGGATATGATTATATAAAATCTAATTATACGATAACAAAAACTAATGCAGCGCCAACATTATTTACAATAAATGGTGTATTATTTTTTGCATATCAACCAATTAATAGCAATAATGTAACTATTTATCTTACAGGTGTAGGAACAAATGATGGAACAACAGGATTACCTACTACCTTAGATGCGCCTCCATTAAATTTAACAGTAAGAGCAAAAGTAGGATCAACGGATACAAGTTTTAGTATAACAAATTCATTTGAAACTAATATAGCATCAATACTTTCTGCATTACAATCAGCAGCAGTTACAGCAGGATGGACTGCAGTATCTTCTACATCAAATAGTATAACTCTAAGTTTGACTAATGTAGTGTTACAATCTTCTTATATTTATCAACAAAATGATGCATTAGCTTTAAATCAAGAATTTGCTCATTATCCAAACTCTAGTTATTCATATGGAGTAGTTTATTTTGATAGCAAAGGAAGAACTAATGGTGTTATTACAGATGTTGGTGCAAATGTTAATACATTAGATTATGCAAATTCTACAATAAATCAAATATCTGTTTATTTGTATGGATTTTATCCTCCATCATGGGCTTCTTATTATCATTTAGTAAGGACAAATACACTTACTTATAATAAGTATTTATGGTGGGTTTCAAATGGCGCATATAGTAATGTAGGTCAATATGTAGCTAATCAATATGCTTACATAGGCATAAGTAATATATATGACTATAATCAACAATTAGAATCTGCTGATAATGTTGTTAATTATGGTTTTTCACAAGGAGATAGAGTTAAAATAACAGGTGTTTATAATGTAGCAGGAACTCTTACAAGTTTATCATACGATTATGAAATACTTAACGTAGTAGTTAATCCAATGCTTAACGGATTAGAACAAACAGGTACTTTTATACAAATTAATTATCCTACAGCAGATATAAGTAGCACTTTTAAATTTGATGGATCTCCTGATTTTCAAAATTATCAAATACTTATATATTCACTATCTGAGCATTCTCCGGCAACGGCAACTACAAATAGTAATGTATATTACGAAATAGGACAACAATATAAAATAGGATACAATCCGGGTACGGGTAAATTGTATCATATGGGTAATGTAGGTGATGATACAGTTCAATTATCGGATGGTGATGTATTTTATAGGACTAGATCAGTTCCTACAGGAGCTACTTATTATTTACCTGCCGGTAACTATAAATTTGGTAATCAATTTTCTACATTTTTAATAAATTTTAATAACTCATCTAATGCTGTAACTACATCTCAGTATGTAATAGGTCAGCAAAGCAATAGCGAAGCGCCAGGTAATAATACTCCGGCTATGATACCTGGAGAGTACCCACATTATTCAGATAATGCATTATTTAATAACACAAGTTCAGGGTCTTTATCCATAAGAGTTAGAGGACAATATGTTTTAACTTTAGCTGCAAGTTTAGGTAGTGCTACCACTTCTGGAATTTACATTAAAATGGTTAATTCTAGCGGTACTGAAAAAGTATTAAAAATAGTACCAGAGCAAAAAGTAACACAAGTAAATACAGACTATCCTTATGATTTTGATGCAACAATACAAGTTCCTGCAGGATATAAAGCATTTATAATAGTTAGTAACTTAACTCAAGCGCCAGATTTTTCGGGATTGCCTGATTTGTGGATTAGTCAATTCACCCTTAGATTAGATGTTCTTACAAATATTTCTATAAATGTATATGATTCATCATTTAGTGATACTTATAAATTAATTACTAATAATGATTCAAGAGTTCAAATTCAAGATAGAACAGCTCAACAGCAATTTAATAGCACTTTATTTAGATTTGGTAATCCATACGTTACAGGAAGTACAATAAATAATATAAACAGATTCTATCCAAATAATACAGATGAATTTGATAAAAGTTATGGTAGCGTAGTTAGGATGAAGCAACACGCAAGGCAATTAAGGATATATCAAGAAAGAAAAGTAGGTACAGTAGGTGTTTATTCTAATTTTATAAAAGATGTATCAGGGACAGGTAATTTGATTACTACAGATGCTATAATAACTCCTAATAATATACAATATTATGATTTCGATGGTGGATTAGGTAATCAGCCGATGGGATTAGTTAGTAATGGATTTGTTGATTATATTCCAGATCCGGTAAAAGGAGTTATATGGAGATTAAGTCAAGACGGAGGAGTTCCAATATCTGAAATGTATAAAGTTCAATCATGGACTGGCGCTTATTTGCCTACATTTTTGAAAAATAATACATATCTTTATGGTGGATATTGCAAGATAATTGGTGTATGGAATACTAAGAAAGACCATTCAAGTGAATATATTTTATGCGCACAAGCAGGAACAACGTCTTATGGAGATACTTTAATATTTAATGAGCAAGATAATGCATTTAGATGTTTTGTTGATTTTAATCCTGATTTTATGGTATGTGCGGAAAATAGGTTAGTAACTTTTTCTAACGGTAAGTTATACATACATGATAATGCCACTAATTATAATACTTTTTATGGCAATACTTATCCTGCATCTATAACAATGGTTTGTAATGATGGACAAAATGCTAAAAAGGAATTTACAGGATACGGATATAATGCAAATGCGAAATGGAGTGCGCCTTATGATGGAGATGTTACTACAGCAATAGGTCAATTATCAAACATAATGACTTCCGATATGAATGAAGAAGGTGAAGGAATGTATTATGGTAGTTTTTGGGGAGCGGATGATGGGGCTAATGGTGTAATAGATGGATCTAAATTAAAAGGAGTTTGGGCATCTATTAAACTTAGTATAAACACAAGTGCATTTACTTATATTCAAGGAATATTTATGAGATACTTAAATAGTCAAAAGAATTTTTAATATGACAGAAGATATAGCTATAGGAACTTTAGATATTCAGGCAAGAATAGATGAATTGGAAGTGGCTATGCAAGATTTTGAATCTGTAGATTGCCCATTAATTCATACCTTTACAGATGGAATGTATAGGAGGCAAATTACAATGCCAAAAGGTTCTTTGATTACAAGTAAAATACATTTAACAGAACATCCATTTGCTATAACAAAAGGATCAGTTTGGGTAAGAATAAATGCGGATGATTGGGAATATTTAGAAGCTCCTTATAATGGGATTACTAAACCTGGAACAAGGAGAGTTTTATATATAGAAGAAGAATGTATTTGGACTACATATCATTCAATACCATTCATAATGGGAGAAGATGATAATTTAGATGAAGAAAACAAGTTAAAAATGGTAGAACTTATTGAAGATATAATACTTGATAAAAGAGTAAATCCATTATTAGAACAAAAACAAAATTTATTATTATGAGTTTTATAGCAGCAGGTGTGTCATTAGGAACAGCAGCAATATCCACAGTTGTGGGACTTAGTGAAAAAGCCAAAGCTAAAAGATTGGCTGAACAAAATGTTAGACCAAATAAGCCAATAAGTCCTGAAATGCAGGAAAATGTACAATTAGCTAAAGGATTAGCTAATCAAGGTATGCCTGCTCAACAATATACACAAGCAAAGCAAAATATACAACAAAATCAAGCAGCTACATTAAATGCTGCAATGGCTAAAAAAGGAGGTGCTGCAAATGTGGGTGCTATACAAGCTCAAACAAATCAAGCATTAAGCGGATTAGATACTCAATCTGCTGCAATGAGAGTTCAAAATGTACAAAATTTAATGCATCAAAATCAAGCATTAGCCGGAGAAAAAGAAAAAGCATGGCAATGGAATAGCGCTATGAAATATGAAGAAAATGCAGCGGCTATTAGAGCGTTAAATACGGCAGGAAATGCTAATATTAATCAAGCTATTAGTCAAGCAGGAAGCGCTGCCGGATATGCAGCACAAGGATTAAAAACAAATCCTAATGCATCTCAGGTAGGTACAAACACTCAAGTAGGTACGGGCGAAACTATACAACAAATGAATCCTCAAACGCAATTTAATACAAACTTTGATATTAGAAATAAAGAATTTAATAGCGCTTTTTATGATCCAAATCAAGGCATAACACCAGCAGCGGGGTCTTTTTCACCATATCCTACAACTTTAATAAATGGTTCACAACAAGTAGGTTAATGGAATTGAAATAAAATTAAAAATTTAATATTATGGATGGATTAAATATAGCTACTAAGGCAGGTGAATCACAAGCAAATGTATTAGATTGGAGTGGATTAAATAATAATATAAGTAAATTGTATGAAAGAAGCATACAAAGGGCTAAAGATGTTCGAGATACTTATGATAAAACAGCGTCTATATATGGGCAAATGGCCGGTAAAGTAAGACCTAATGACTTACCATTATTTACAGAAAAGTATAATAAATGGAAAGATGCGGAAATGCTAAAAATGACACCGGAAGTTCAAAAAGATAATAAAAAATATGCACAAGCAGCTCAAGAATCGGCAAAATATTTTGCTGAAATGCAGGCTGAATATAAAGGAAGTACATCATTTACTGAACAAGGATTAGATAGAACTAAGCAATGGGCTACAGCAAAAGGATTGGGATATATACCTTCTAAAAAAGTTGAAGAAATAAATGATTTAGCTGCAAAATCAACATGGAGAGATGGTATGAAAAATGGATATTATGATGTTACGAATTGGATAGCGCCTAAGATTAATTTTCCTTTTGAATCTATTAAAAAATATATGACAGATCCTAAAGGTGGATTTGAAATGAACAAAGAAATAGAATCAAAAACTCTACCTGATGGTAAAATACAAAAACAATATGTAACCGGATATAGAAATGTGTCTAAGTTATTTGAAAATGCTTCCGAATTAATGAAGGCATCTCCCGATGATAAGACATATGGAGGAGTTCATGAATATTTTTCAACGCAGTTTAATGAATTAAGTAAAACACAGCAAGGACAAAACGAAATAATTAATACAATAAACCAGGCAAATGCTTTATTGCCAGCAGAACATCAAATGCCCATTAATGAAGAACATTATGGAATAGCATCAATTGCTCTTAAATATAAGCCTGAAATAGAATTAAGGGGAGAAGCGAAACCTACTTATGAACAAAAATTAAAAGATAGAGATAGAATTTATAAAGAACATAGAATATATGCTCAACAACATCCTATTGCATCATTAGTGCCATCAGCAGCAGTAAACCCTATAAATGATTTATTTGATACCACGATAAAAAATGGGCAAATAGTTCAATTTAAAAAAGGAGGTCAAACTATTGAAGGATATTCGATAACTGATCCCAATATTATAAAAAACACACCGGTTTCGATTGAAGAAAGAGATATTAAAAAAGGAACAACAGAAAGAGTAGATAAACAGCCCGATGATTTAATATATAATCCTAATACGCACGAAGTTCAAGCTATTAGGTACAAAAGAACTGCCACAGGAAAAATAGATAAAACACAGGATGTAGATGTAGCTACTAGAACAGTACCTTATGATGAAATAGCTAAATACTATACAAAGACTACTCCTAAGAATGAAGCAAGAGTAGAAAAGATAACCAAAGGAGCTAAACCAGCTGAACAAAAAAAATTGACAGGAAATAAAGCTCAATTTGAAGAAGCTGCTAAGAAAAAAGGTTTATCTTCGGCAGATTATAAAAAGACATTAGAAAAACAAGGATACATAGTAGAAATAAATTAAAGTTATGCCAGACAAAAATCCTTTTGATATTGATTTGAAAGATACTAAATCTGAATCAACAAATCCTTTCGATATTGATGTTCCATTAAAAAAAAAAGATGGTGGAAAAGAATCAGTTTCTACTACCACTCCGAAGATGGATATGTCTTTTTTGGAATCAGGTGGGAAAACTAGCTTAATAAGAGGGGATATAGCTGGATACAAGGGAGTTCCAAGACAAACTGCAAATGAACCCGAAAGAATAACTCAATTAGAAGCAGCAAAAAAAGAATTTAAAGAAAAATCATTAACTAATACTGCTCAAAGAAGATTATCCGCAAAAGGAATTAAGCCTACCGATGGTAATATTCAGTTAGAAAAAGAAAGTTTAAAAAAAGATTTAGATAATGGTAGTGTTGACTTTGTCATAGATGATAAAGGCCAACCTGCATTGGGTAGAGTTCCTAAATTTCACGAAGCAGCGGTAAAGGGATTTTTTGATGTAGTTTCAAATATTTCTGATGATATTGATTTAATGGTAGCCAAAAGAAAAGGCAAAAAGGAATTAAATGAGGCATTCAAGAATATTGAAAATAGAAAAGAATTAGAAAACAATCTTTCTGGCAATGTTTGGAATATGATGAATGTTATAGATCCAACTAAAATGTCAGCAGCTATAGTTGTAGATGCTATAAGAGCGCAAAAAGAAGGATTGCCAAGAGCAGAGCCAAGTACAATTGGTAAGATTGGTGAAATGGCAGGACAAGTAGTTCCTTATATTTTAACAACAGAATTAGGTATTGTGCCTATGGCTACTATGGCTACAATGCAAGCATTACCGGAAAAAGCTACAGAATTATATTCTAAATATAAAAAACAAGGCCTAAGTGATGAAGATGCAGCAGAAAAAGCTACAGATAATGCTCCTTTTCAGGGCTTTCCTACTGCATTAATGAATTTATTATTAATGAAAGGTGGAGGAGAAAGCGAAGCATCAAAAAATCTATCTCAAGCCTTATATGGTTTATTGAAAAGCTCTACCAAGATGGGGATTAAAGGCGCTGGTGCAGAAGCCGGAACAATAGCAGCAGAAGCAATTCAAGGAGATAAGCCAACTGATATTTGGAATAGATTAACAAATGCTTATGGTAATTGGTTTAAAATGGATTTTACACAAAGGGGATTAATGGAATCTTTTAATCTTCCTAAGTATATCAGATCAGCAGTTAAGGAAAATGCAATACAGCCTGAAATAAATTCATTTATACAACAAGCAATTAAAGAAACCCCAAATAGTAATAATATTGTAAATGATTTAAATAAATATCAAATAGCAAGAGAAAAGGTTGCTAAATATACTCCTACTGATATTATGCACCATGTATCAGGATTGCAAGAAGCTATTGATAATGGTACTGCTAAATTAGAAGAAATAAGGAAAGATAAAACCATATCTCCCGAAATAGTTAGTCAAGAAGAAACGGCCTTACAAGAAAATATAAGAAAGCAATCCGAAATGCTTAAAACGGGAAGAGGAAATGATTATGAAGTAGATGAAGTTACAGGCCAAAAAGCAGGAGAAGAGTTATCTATATCAAGACATTCTGAAATTCCAAGAGAAGCATATGGTACTGAAAATGAAGTAATCACTCCAAAAGGAGAATCTGATGCAGCACAAGTAGGCGAATCATTGCCAAAAGGTACTAATGTAGTAACATCTGATATGCCTCGTTCAATACAAACAGGTGAAATAATTGCTGAAAAAACAGAAGGCAAATTAGAGCAAGATCCATTAATTAGAGAAAGAGGTGAAAATGAATCTCCAAAAGATTTAGCAAAAAGAGTTCAAGAAATAAAAGATAAATATGAAAATAGAAGAGATACTCATATAGTAACTCATGGCGAAGTTATGACAATGATGGATGCTGTAGATAAAGCAGGAGGAGATTTAGATAAGGCAGTGCAAATATTTAATAGTGAAGAAAGTAAGTCATTTGATAATAATGAAGTATATCAAAAACCGGAAGTATTAAAAGAAGAAATAGTACCAAAAGAAGAAAAGACTTTTGCTCAAAAAGATTTAGACAGAGCAGAAGCTAAGAAAATCCATGCTAAGGTTAAAGATATGGAAGTTCCTACAAGTGCTGAACAAATAGCTTTAAGATATATAGCAGAAGATGGTAAAATAGGCAAATCTGTAATAGATGAAATAGCAGGGTCAGTTAAAAGAGCTACATTGAATACAGGAGAAAGAGAAAAACTTTCACAGGAAGTTAAATCAAAAGGATTTTATAGTCCAAAAGAAGAAAAAAGCCTTAGTAAGATTGCTCATGATTTATGGAAAAAAAGTGGCCAAGAAGTTTCAGAAATTGATATTAAGGATGCCTTAATGGATGCTATTAATTCTCATAATACAAGACTAGAGGCTGGTAAATCTTATTTAGAACAATATAGTCCAGAATACGCAGAAGAGCAATATTATAATAAATTAGCGGAAGAAAGAAAGGCGGAATTTGAAGCAGAACAAGATGAATTAGAAAATCAATTAAGAAGTCCATTAGATGAGCAAATAGAAGGAGAGGCATCAGAAGAACATTTAAACAATTTAATACAACAATATGAAGCAGAGTATGAAGCAGAAAATAAACAGTCTTCCAAAGGAGGTGAGGGAGAAGTTACTAAAGAGATTGGCGGCGGAACAAGTGGAGAAGAAGATGAAGAAGGCTCAGGGGTAGAACCGCCAAAGCCTCCTAAAGAAAAACCTCAAGAACCAATGAATTTTGGATCTTGGACAAGAATTAATATAGCCTCATTAGGAGAAGTTAAAGAATCTTTTAGGAGAGTAGGCATAAGTTGGGATGCGAGAAAAGAAAGTGCAATGGAAGATTTAGCAGATAAGGCTAAATTAACAGGAAAAACTTTATTTGAAACAGCTAAATCAAGGATGGATGATTTATTTAAAGGTTTTAGCGGCAAATTTGCAGGATTAGTAAAAACAGCACCTAAGTTTAATATAGATGATCAAATACAGCTACATTTCTTAAAATTAGCTACAGAGCAAAGCATTTCCAAGATAGCAGATTTATTAGATAAAGATGTAGATAATACATTTCTTTTATCAGAAAGGGATAGATTATTAAATACATTAGATCAAACTGCAAGCGTATTACAGGCCATGAGAAGTGAATCAGGGGTAGGATTAGCATATGGTACAGTAGAAGCTATGCTTAGTCCTGAAAATGGACTACAGGTTAGAAGAATGCAAATGATGAATAATTTAGGAGTAAATGAATTAACTCCTGAATTACAAAAATTCACATCTGATACCTGGCAGAAAGAAAAAGAATTATTAGAAAAAGAAAATAATTTAAAAGAACAAAAGTTAAAGGAAGATTTTGAAAATACAATTAAGGATTTACAAAATCAATTAAAGAAGAAGTCCGAAACAGAAAAGCCTAAAACAGGAATATTTAAAGAATCTGGCGAGAATTTAGCAGCAAAACTTAGAATATTAGGCGAAAAGGCTAAAAAATCTGATTTTGGTAAAGCTAAAGGCATAGAAGGTGCGCAAATACAAGGTGTATCTGTAGATTTTAACAAATTTGCCGGTGAAGCACTAATAAAAATAGCAGATGCAGTAGAAAAGGGGGCTGATTTGTTAGATGCTATTTCTGAATATGTTAAAGAAACATTTAAAGGACAAGAAGCAAAATCATTTCAAAGAGATTTAATAAGATTTTTAGAAGGTCAAGGTAGCAGAGAAGATGCTTTATCTAAAATAAAAGGCATAGCAAGTGAAAAGGGTGTTGATTATATACATCCTGATATGGTGACTAAAAATATGATTAAAGACTATGTAAATTCATACATAGGAGAAGTGCCAGTAAAGGAAGTTTTAACATCAGCTACAGAAGGATTAAAAGAAGTATTTCCTAATATATCAGAAGATGAATTGAGAAGTGCTTATTTAAAGAAAGGGGCATTTGAACAGCCAACAAAAGCAAAGGCTAAGTCTATCCTTACGCAAACTAAAGAAACATTAAATTCTATCTCTAAGTTAGAACAGGATATTTCTGATTTAGAAAAAGGTGTAAATATTATTTCAAAAGGTAAAGGATCAGAAAAAGAATTTAGTGATTATGAAAAAGAATTGATTGAAAAGAAAAAGGAATTGATATTAAAGAATAAAGAAGGAGAATATGATGAAAAAATTAAACAACTTAAAGAAACAGGAGAGTTGTTAAAAAGCATTAAAAATAAAAAACCTTCTGAAATAAATGAAAGATTATTATTAAAAAAAGAAGAATTAGATAAAGTAAAAAATTCTTTAGGAATAAAAAATTCATCTATATCAAAAGAAGAAAAATCAAAGATAGTAGAAAGAGGTAATTCTCATAATCAAAGATTAGATAAATTAAAAAATAGCGTAAATGAAGTAGGCGACAAATTGCCTAAATTAAAAGAATTTACCGACAAGTTAAACGAAGATATAAATAAGTCTATAGCTAAGGTAAGTGAACAATCTGAATTAAATCAAGATCAGATTTTAAATGAATCTAAAAAGAAATTAGTTAATATACAATCAGAATTAGAAAGAAAAATTAGTAAAACTATAGTAGGATCTGAAAAGAAACTATTACAAAAACTAAATTCTGAAATACAAGGTGTATTAGACGGATTTAATAGAGATCAATCTGATAGTATTCAAGATTGATCTCTATTAAATCCGTCTA
>Ga0214246_1000064_pt1 | contig 35664 bp, 63 predicted proteins | sample TroBogypolimnion_41_FD_153084 | JGI IMG/M metagenome (GOLD analysis project Ga0214246, IMG submission 153084) | Freshwater microbial communities from Trout Bog Lake, WI - 29MAY2009 hypolimnion | ecosystem: Environmental > Aquatic > Freshwater > Lake > Hypolimnion/Profundal zone | place: Trout...
GCACAAAACAAAATTGAGGGGGTTAAATGAAACAAGAATTAGATGATGCGCTATGCAAGAAGTATCCGCTTATATTTGCACAACGTAATTGGGACAAAATGGACACGTGTATGTGTTGGGGGTTTGAGTGTGGTGATGGGTGGTACGATTTAATAGACACCCTATGCCGTGCCTTACAAGACTACGCAAATACATATCCAGAGCACCAAGTTGTAGCTACGCAAGTTAAATCAAAGTTTGGCGAGTTGCGGTTCTACGTAGATGGCGGTAGTGATGTAACAGACTGGATGATTTCTTTCGCCGAAAGATTGTCCTCAACGATAAAGGAGTGAGAAATGAGTAAAGATTATGATGATAACGAAGACAATGATATTTTTCGCAAAGAGCAAATAGAAAAATTTTATGCGGAAGCAAGACCGTTAAGTGAAAAATATAAACTTCGTGAATTAACTGAAGAGGAAATAGCAAATATTTGGGATGAAACAAAAGATATTTTTAGAAAGCCAAGTATGGCAAGCATACAACAATTTGCAAGAGCAATTATTAAAGCAAGTCGAGGTGAGAAATGACTTTAAGGCTTAAACCATCTTATATGAAATGGACACCAGACGAATTAGCAGATGCTTTAAAAAACTGGTTAGGCAACAGAGAACAACTTTTGGCGGCAGCAAATATGCTACGACAACAAGCACAAGAAATTGAACGCTATCACAATATGTTGCATGATAAAGATGTAGAAATAACAACACTAAAACAAATCATTGATGCAAACAATTTAATGTCAGATATTGGACAGTTTAAGAAAGCGAGTAAGAAATGAAATTAACAGATTTGTATTTATCACTTTTATTGGCAGTAGCCTGGGGACTTTGGCTCGGTTATTTAATCTGGGGGTATAAATGAAAAAAAAATATCGTGTTATATATAATCCAAAAGTTGACTGGTTTGAAATAGAAAAAAAATTATTATTTAGATGGGTATTTGTGCAAGGAAAAGTAATAAAAGAAGATGCTATTAAATTGGCAAAACAATATTGTCAAGGTTTAATAGTTTGGGAGAGTGACAAATGAAAATAATATTCTTTTGCTTTTTAGTTGCTTTATTCATTTGCAGTTTAACTATTTTTTTAGTCGAAAACATAAGGGGAAATGTATGTTAACACCGGATCAGAAAGAACTATTACAAATGGCCTCGAGCAAAATGTCACCAGAAGACTTTGCTAGTTTAGAAAAAGAAGAAAAAGAATTTTATGTAAAACGAGTTGAGGCAGCCATTGCCACCATTCATGCAGTATCGCCACAGAATTTTTTATTCAAATATGTTAAAGGTGAAAAGCAAGATATTGGTGCATTGATGTTGGAACGTAACTTCTACCATGCACCCATTGGCACAAACCAATTTAATTCAGCCAAGTCGCATCAAATAGTTTATCAAAATCATTTAAAGATTAAGGTGGGAGTATGAACAATCATCAGCCAGGTTGGAAGAATCCTAATTGGAAATACACTCCAGCCAAATATACCGACATCGTTAAACGATTTAAAGCACTTGGCTGGATTCCTCCAACACAAAAGAATTAAGGTTTACGCATATTCGGCAGCGGATGGCTTTCTTGGCCATGAGCCTTCTCTGCCGGTAAAGACATATGCTTGTCTAGTTTCTTTTCAAGTCTGACCAATTCATTGTGTTCTTTCTTTTCATGCTCACGCTCAACAATGTAATGGCCCTTTTTACTTTCGTGGTGCTTACCTTCAATTTTGAATTTCATATTGTTCCTTTATTAAGAATATAACCTTGTGCCTGCTTTATCGATAATGAGTGCCTGTTTCCTTGGAATCCCATTCGGCTCATTAGGAATGGAGATATGAGTCCAAGAATCAAATTCCCTAATAATCTGATCATAATCTATATTGGATGCCATGATGGTCTGGATGACTTCATTTGGTGTCATGCCTGGCACCCTAATGTCGGCTGCACAACCTAGTCGATGTTGGCTAGTGTCTTTAGAACCCACAGAATCATTAACCAACTTGCTACGGTAAGCACTGTTAACCATGATTGGTTTATTACCCAATATCTCTTTAACCTTCTCAAGAAATGCTGCCAATCGTTTAAGGTTTTCAATTTCAGCCTCGTTCGGTGTGTTGTCAAATTCTCGGTGACTAGTAACAGTTAATTCTTCTAAAGTAAAGTGTTCAGTTAGTTGAGTCATTATTTTTCTCCAATTTTAATGCCGGTTATTAAACCAATAAATCCGCCAATGACAGTTTGAAAACTTGGCCCAATAATTTTAAATACTTCAGTATCATCGACTGCCGGATCTAAAATGGCATAAATAAACATGAGTAACATGGCCACAATGACACAAACCAATGACCAGGCACAAATTAATAAAACATGATCTTTTACATTCATTTTGAAGCCACTCCTTGAACTTTTTCAAAAGTTCTGAGTCCACCCATACCAAGCATTCCCATCATTAATTGCCATAGATTATCATCTAAGCCTGGCAATGGTGGAATTACAATTCCGAATATACCGGCAATAGTGCCTGATAGTGGCCTCAATAAATATTGGTAGGCTAACGCTAAAGCACTTACCCAACCAATTGCTGGTCTCCATCCTGATACAAATAAAGATGGATTTGAAGCCTCTGCTTTATTGATGTCAGTCTGTGCAATCATCGATGCAAGTTCACCAGACTGTTGTAATTTGATTAATTCCAACTTTGCATTGGCTGCTTGAGCTGGATCTGGAAAGATTCGAGTAATTAAAGTATTACCTAAATCTAATGCTGCTGAAATTGGGTCTAAACTCATTTATCCACCTTGTTATCTAATTTATCAAACAGTTTATCCAAAATGGCTTCCAACTTGTCAAATCGTGCATCGATGTCGGTTTTACGAACATAGTTTGTTGGCAAATCAATTTCTAATTTTTTTAAATCATCTTTAAGTTTTTGAGTAGCTTCCCACAATTGACGTGCAAACCATCCTAAACAAGCCAACGCTGCACCAATTCCAAAGTTTAATAAGTTTTGAATATCCATAATCAACTCTTCATAATAAACGCCAAAGCGTAGTATGGCGGCAAGTTGGCATTAGTGCCACTTACACCAGTTGTGCTATTAGCTACAGTAACGCCTGTAGTTGCTGTGCTTGTTGGGGTTACTGTTTGTGTGTATGGTGTTCCACCATTAGACCCTGCTCTTACTAAAGCAGTTTGATAATCATTGTAATTATGGAAGTGACCTGGGTCAGTTACTGTTGCTGTATGTGTATGGCTTACAACAATCGCATCAGCAGAACCACCAGTTGTACCGACTGCATACGTTGAGCCAGCACCTAAAATAAAAGAATTTCTTAAATCTGGTGTGCCATTTTGACCATTACATAATACCCAACCACTAGGAATTGAGCCTAATGAGCCTGACCAAATAGCAATTAATCCACTTGGCACTGTATTTGATACTGTTGGTGCAGTCTGCAAGATACCATAAAGATTATCATAAGTCTGAATCACATTACCATTGCTATCGCACAATACAAATTTATAACTATAGCCATACGTTACCCAAATCTCTGTGGCCGGTCTACCATCGACTCCCAAGACAATTGGATTCGCATTGGCTACATTACCGGCATTATCAGAATAGGTGGTTAAAGGAGTGCTTGATCCTGCTTGATAGGTATAAATTAGACCACCATTTAAAGGTAGCCCTGTGGTGGTTAGGAATTGGAATCCGTTTCCAATCGGTGAAAGTAAAACGCTCATTTATTCTTTTCCTATATTTTTAAGTTGAATACCAGCACTTGGTGAGACCCTTTTTTCTGCATTTAATTGAGCTTCTAATTCGGCAGCTTCTTTAGCTGATTTGCCTTTTTTAATTTCATATACTTTTCTTGCAACAGTTCCCAATATTCCTGTTTTAGCATTAACTGCACCTTCAGCTAAATCTAAAGCTAAATTTTCGGCTAATTGTTTTTTTTGTAATCTTTCAGTTTCTAAAGCACTATTAGAAGTATTGACAGAATGACCACCTTTGACGTGTTCTGTCATATTGGCAACATCTGCTAAATCTTTTAAATCTATTAAATGCTCTTGTTTAAACATTGTTGGCAAATTATTGGCATAAATTTTATTTAATTGATCAGATAATTGAGCTTGAGATATTTTTCCTGTTTCATTACCTAATTCGCCCTTAACTCCAGAAGCTCTTTTAATTTTATCAATAGTTGCAGCATTTAAACTTTGATGTTCTACACCATTATGTCCAATTTCATTTAGCAGTCGATTAATTTCTACTTGAGGTGTTTGTGGCCCGTAAAATTTATCTAAAAATGTATTTGAAGCTGGGTGAAGATTGCCTGCATTTATTTCAGCTTCTGTTCTTATATCATTAATTGCGGCTTTATATGCAGGTAAATCTTTTTGTAATTGTTTATGTTCTTTAAACGCATTTCTTGCAGCATCATCTAATGGTCGTAAATAAGCTAAGTTTTCAGGCAATGGCATTTCATGTAATTTATCATATATAATTCCTAATCCATGAGTAATATTTCCATCTTTTGATGATCTCATTCCTGCAGCCAATCTAGTTCTAAAATGAATCATGTCATCATAAGTCATTGTGCCTAATGCCATTTGATCTTCTAATTCTTTATATATTGGATTTTCTATTGTTGCACGATACGATTTTTCTTTTTTTAATTGACTATCTATTGTATTTTTTAAATCACTAATATTAAAAGGTAAATTTCCACCATTTGCGTCAGCTAATTTTTTATATAAAAATTCTTCATTAGCATTTCTTGCTATAAAATTTTGCTTCATTTTTTCTAAAGCAGTATTTGCTAATTTGGCAGGATTTGCTTCATATACATCAGGAGCTACAGTCTCACGAATTTTGTTAAACCCTGCAATTAATTTTGGGTCTCTTTCTTCTAATCTTTGACGTATTAAATCATCTTTAGTTCTTTCATTTGTTTCAATCGACATTTTTTTAATATCTTGCAATGCTTCGCCTTCAGTTGGAGTCATGTCAAATTTTGCAAATTTATTATGTCTATCAATAACCTCTAAAGGCAATTCATCAAAAGGTAATTCATCAAAAGATTTAACACCTGTTTGTTTTATTAAATCAGCAATTAATTCAGGTTTTGCTTGATATAAAGCATTTTTAACAGCTTCGCCATTAGCTGTTAAAGCAGCACCGCCACCAATCATTGGTTTTGATAATTCTAAAGGTTCAATAGATACTGTAGGATTAACTGCTTTCTTTGCATTAGCAAATGATTCTTGTAGTGTGCCAAAACCTTCAGCAGCTGGAGTTAATACTTTGCCGGCAACAGAGATAACTGGTTTTGCCACTGCGCTTGCTGCGGTCATTACCGGCTTAGCTGATGGCCCTAATGGCAAATCATATAAACCATGTTTTACCATTTGACCTAATAACTCACCAGGTTCTGCTTGTGAAATTGCTTCATAGGTTTGAGATGGATTTAATAAAGCATTAATTGCCGTTTTGCCGGACTCAATTAATTTATTTTTTCCTTCTTGATGGAAACCTTGATCACCAACAATTGGCATTTCACCAACGCCATATTTCAACATATTGGCTAAAGTGGATTCTTTTTTCCAATCCTCTAAAGACATTGATTTTAAAGCATTAGTAACACCTTCAACGATTGGTTGTAAATTGCCACCACCAGCCTCCCTTGCTCGCTCTCCTTGTGCTACTAAATTGGGGTTATAAAAGCCTGGTTTCCATTCTTCTTGTTCTGGCTCAGAAGTATTTTCAATTCTATCTAATTGCTCTTCTGATGGGATTCTTGATAAATAAGAAGATGGGGTTTCGACTGCTTGAAAATTAGGATCTAAAACAGCATGAACAGGATCCTTCTTTCCTAGTGGTCGATGTATGCCAAATTTATTTAAAAATGACTCTGGAACATTTGATCCAATATCTACTGCGTCAGTATGAAAATATTCTTTATCTGGATAATCATCGGGATTTAAAGGCATATAAATGCCTTTTTCACCCTTTCTATTATATAAATCTTTTTGTTCTTTTCGCGTGCTTACTCTACGAGTGACAGGTAATTCTTTACCAAATTGCTCTTTGTATGCAAGTTGAGCTTGCTCTAATCTTTTTGCTAATTCCGGATTAGTTTCTGGCGCTTCATCAACTTTTGGTATTCTAGAAAGAAAAGAATCATAGGCTCCCATTATTGGTATTCTCCGCTCATTAATGCTTCAATATTATGAGCTTTTTCTGTAAATTTCTTAATATTCTCCTTTGACATTCCTTTAAACAATTTATTTACTTCCAATTGTTTTTCAGCCTCTGATTTATTGGAATCGTGAATATTTTGCAAAATAAAAATATTAGGATCGTAATTGGATGCCCATGCGTTTTTAAATTGCGTATGATTGGCGTTCGCATTGTCAATACCACGCTTTGCTTCATACTTTTCATTTGCTTTTAAAAATGCTTTATAAGCAGTATTGGTGGCTTTAGAGCGCTCAAGAATGGACTTTAAACCACCTTCTGTGATGTTTACATTAGGAGATGCGGCAGCATTAGCATCTCTAGCTGCATCAGTTCCAGCGCCCATAATTCTTGCTTGACGATTAGTAACATCGGCTAAAGACTTAGTTAAAATGTCCAAATCTTCATTGCCTGCAATCCACTTACCACCTGATCTTAATAATCTTTTTGGTGCAGAACCGGCAGTTGCAGATAATTTCTTTTCGGCAGTGTCGATTGTTTTATTTAATTCTTCGGTTTCTTGCCCTAATGAACTATATTGAGATTTTTCTTCTCTTGCTTGTTTGGCATTATCTCTTTGTTGTTCATTAAACAATGGGACACCATTTGCCATTCTGACAGGTGTTTCAGCAGTAATTAATGATGGCTTATTGAAACTTACTTGACCAGTAGGCTGAGTAGCAGGCTGACCAGTAGGTTGATTTACTGGAGGTTGATTGCCTTGATTGGTTGAACCAAATGGGACATATTCATTAGTAGCTTTATTGAATGTGCCTGGCACTCCACCAGCGCTTACCACTTCAGATAATGGTCCTTTGTATTCTTGAGCTGCTTTGGCTGCTACTTGCAATACTTGTGGTCCCGGCTTTGCATATCCCAAAGTTCCAATATAAGACTTTGCCAATTGTTGTGCATTAGGATCTGTTGGAAATTGATTGGCCCAATTCTGAACCTTCTCAATATAAACCTTTGGATCTTGCTCTCCGGATGCACTTAAGCCTGCCAAAACAGTTCCCAATGAACTTCTTTGAGTATCGGTTAACTTTGTTTTTGCTTCATTGGCTGAGGCTTGATTTGTCTTTAAATCAGTGTATTTCTTAATTGTTTCTGCGCCAGTATAGGGAGCCAAAGAATTGACAGAATGAGTGATTTTTTGTAAATCAATTTCACCATTTTGATCTAAATAATTTGTTGGATCACTTGCCCAATTTTGTAAAATTTTGCGTTCATTATTTGCTTGAGTGGCTTTTTCTAAATCAATACCTTTAATTTGGGATTCTATTTCGGCAGACTTAGAGCGAGATTGTTCACCAGCAATCATTGCCGGATACAGTTCTTTAATTTTACTTAATTCATAAGATGATTTCTGAATATTCAGCATATCCGCTAAAGACATTCCCTTAGCCGGTTCTACTTTTATTGCGCTTGTGTCAGTTCTAAAATCAGCCATATTTTATCCTTAAGGTACTGGGCCAACAAAATTAGGGTTAGCCATGCCATTAATGTATTGCACTCCAGATTGGCCAAAACCACCTGGTTGACTTAATCCAGTTCCACCACCTTGCCCAATACCAGATAAATACGCATAATTGCCCACGTTACTTAATCCTCCGGCATAGGCATTAGCTTGACCTACTTGGCCGGCTGCTTGTGCTTGTCCGATGCCTTGCGTAAGTTGAGCCACATTAGTGCCTGTACCAAGCTGTGCATTGGCAGTACCAGCTGCACCTTGATAACCAAGTCCAGCAATACCGGCTAATCGATTATAAATATTAGTTTGGTTTGCGCTGTAATTATTAAATGCGTTTTGATAAGCACCTTGAGCATAATTTTGTGTATAGTCTTGTAAGCCTTTTAAAGCATTACCACCCATCATGCCACCTGTGGCATTATTGGCTGCGTTGGTTGCACCTTGCCCTTGTTGTAACTGAAAAGCATAATTAGGTGCTAAATTGGCATTTAAATCTTGATTATTAAACTGATTTTGGAAAAAAGGTAAGTTTGCATTTAATGCATTGACACCTGATTGACCTAGTTGCGTATAAGGTGCAAATTGCTGACTGGCTTGTTGGCCAGTCTGTAATAATTGATCTTGCGCTCTAGCATTGGCATCAGCTTGGGTTTGTGCAGCTTTTTGAGCGGCATTGCCTTGAATCACAGCACCTGCTAAAGATGCACCCCCCATAATTACTGCCGCAGTTGCAAATGTCATAATACATTCTCCTTACTCTCTATTTTAAACTTTTTAAGTTCATTTGCAAAATTAAAAAGTGCAGTATCATCTGGTTCTATTAATTGTTGTTCGATTTTTTCTAAATCTGTTTCATTTGTTTTATGAATAGTAATGCCAATTGCATCCGTTAAAGCCAAAGTAACTCGTTTAGTGCCAGCTTTGGATTCAACAATATCCCCTGCGTTTAATGTTTTCATGCCTAATTCTGTCCATGCCATAATTTGGCCACTTGCACATAAGAAAATATGATCTTCTTTATGAATTTTGCCAACAATCAATGTGCCTGCTAGTCTAAATACCTTTCGGCAATACATCCCACCACTAAAATAATGCTCAGTTTTTAACTCAGCCTGTGGCATTTTGACCATTTCAGATTGCAAAGTATTAATTTGCTCTCGACTAGGGATAAAATGTTCAATAATTTCAGACATTGTAATAAGGCACTTTATAAGGTTTACCGTTGACCACCACATTAATATAACCCTGTGGATTACTTGGAAGGTTTGCATTTCCTTTGGTCGCTGAGGTTGAGCTAGTGAAATTAAGGATATTTAAAAAGAATTGTTGCCATGCCCTAGTTGGTCTTTTAGTCTGTTCATCAATCAATTCAACTTGAGGATATGGACTATTAGTTAAATTAATATTATTCAATTTTCACCTACACTTGATTTAAGGTTAGCAGCCACAATGACCGCATTAATTGGATCAGTTACCACTAATTCAAATACTCGATCTCTAGTCATGCCTAATCTTCGCCAAATAGCACGATTCTTATATTTACCAATCTTACCAATACTTTTCCAATGCTCATTTGACCAAGTAGAGCCACCATCGTCTGACCATCTCATCATTGCTTGAGGATCAGCACCCACAGTTTCAACATTTAATGGAGTAGTAATGCCAGTTAAACCAACACCAGGCTGAAAGTACACTTGTAATTCATCAAAGTATTCACGCTGATAATCGCTGACTAAATGCGTTGTTCTTCTTAATCTGCGTATTGGTTGGCCATTATCTGTAAAATTAGTAGGGTCTAACTCGTAAATATTACCATTTTGCCAATCACCTATTAGCATCATATTTTGAAAGTTGATGCAACAATTGCCTCTGTGCCGGTGATATTGGTTCATGTCATCGCAGTAAAGCCACTTGTGCCACATTGAGGTTGCTACGTCATAGCACCATGTAATATCTAGGCTTGGAAAGGATAAAACATAAACCTCATGCCCACCTTGTTGATAAGTCCAAGCAATTGCATCACTTACATCCTGATTAATGAATGTGTTTTCGACTGCGTGAGTCGATATTCTTGTAGGAAAATATCCATTCATCATTACTACTTCAGCTTGACCACGAATATTCTTACTTAAATAAGCAAATGAATTACCTAGTCTTGCAATACTGAACTTGGCAGCAATACCATGTTGTGAGCTTGAGCCTGGTATTCTTTGAAATGGAAATGGAAATGAGCCTACATCTGCCCATACTTCGCTTGTAGTTTCACCTAATAAATAAACTTGCCCATGATCTGCAATAACAGTTACTAAATTGTCTGGTCCTGTAAACTTACTAGCAAAACTTAATGGTGGTGTAATTGGACTGAGGATATTGGACGCTGCCCATTGTTGAGTATTAGGATTATTGTAAATAAAGTAATTGTCGACAACATCCACAGAGCTTGCACCACTAAATGCACCATCAGTGGATGGCATCACTGAGAAATTGAGTGCATACATGGTCTCGGATGCTACGGTCTGGCTATTATTAATTACATAATTGCCTGTGCCACCAGCACCAGTTCCAAAAGATAAAGTTAAGGTTAAACCTGTGCCACTTCCTGTGGTTGAAGTAGATACGTTATTTGTTGGGTTAGAAGTATAAGCACCCACATTTTGCACAGATAAGCCTGTAACTGCACCAGAGCCACCAATTGAAGTTACTGTATAAGTCTGTGGTGTATTGCCATAAACACCCCCTAAAACTGTAATCGTGTCATTGACTGCATAACCTGTTCCTGCTGTTGCAATACTTTGGCTCAATACTGTGCCTGATCCATAAGTAGTAATAATCGTGTTTGCAGTTACTCCAGCACCTTGAATGGTTTGTCCATTGTATAAAGTGCCACTTGTTGCAGTAACAGTTAAAGTTGTGCCTGACATCGATGCAGTAAGAGTTGATGCTACTGCTGCCGAGTTCATTTGTTCTGTGGCAATGGTCAATGAAGTATTGATTGTGTAAGTTCCAACTCCACCTGATCCTGAGCCTAATGCAGTGATTACCACTTCATTGCCGATACCTAAGCCGAATAAAGATTGACCTACTGCAATTGTGCCAGACTGCATTAAAGACACAGTCAATGTTGTTCCGGAGATTGAACCTCTAAATATAGCTGACGCAGGATTACTAATACGCCAAGTATAACGATAAGAACCATCAACAATATAGACGTTTTGACCATTGTCTGTAATTCCTACAATACCACTACTGGTATTTAATTGACCTACTAATGTTGGGGTTAGATTAGACGTTAAAACATAAACATAAGGCCCACAAACTGCAACAGCATATTGCCCACCACTAACAGTTCTCATTCCTCGCACTTCAGCCATTGCTGACAAAACTGCTTTAGCAGATAAACCTGGCGTTGGATATAAGGCCACTACACCATTTTGACCGGCTTGTTTGGTGATATCTATTTCTGTACGAAAATTGATGCAATCTTCGCCATTGACATAAATCGATGGTGCAACATAGGAAGGGCCAACAAAGCCAAAATCTGCCATTACTTAGATTCCTTATAAGAATCGCCACGCAATAAAGTTTTCATGCTTGCTAGGCTTATTTCAAATTTAATAGCCAATTCTCTTGCACTCATACCATTCTTCCTAAGTAATCTGGCTTCCCTTGCCTGTAACATTGAAAGTTTGCAACGAGGTCCTTTGTCTTGCGAAAAATCAGCGCTTCTACCTTTTGCAACTTTATCAAGCATATTGTCACGATGAGTGCCAACAAATAAATGTTTTGGATTGCAACAAGAAGGGTTATCGCAAGTATGTAAGAGAAAACCACTTTCATCAGTTGATTTAGGTGCGTTAAGGCTAATCGTGTTTGGATAAGCCAACGAGTAAATAACTCGATGAGCATAATATCCTTTATCGTTAATCCACGTTCTGCCATAACCATCATCGTTTTTAAAACCTTTCCATTCCCAACATTCTTCATCACTTTTTTTATCCACTTTACTCCAAAGTGTTTCAGGAGTATTTGCTAATCTGCCAGGGTTATTTGCTTTAATTCCTAATTTTTTTCTGTTGTAATAATTTCTTTGATATTCTGCGTTTTTTGCTTTCTTGTCCATAATTGGTTCTCCTATTAAATAACCAATTACAGTATAACATAATAAAACCTCTAACGAAAGAAACCCCCCGAAAGTATCCAACCGCTATCTTTCTGTCTACTACTTAATAACGCATCAGCAAACCTTGCATTCTGTACCGGCTTCATATTGGTACGTTTAATAGTGCTTTTAGACTGTGCTGCGTAATTCTGAATTAAACCAATTTGCGTTGGTGAGGCTTTGCCATACATCGGCATTAATCGTTCTGCTAAACACCATCTTAGGCACATATTGTAGCCTTGAGGTAAATTGATTACATCATTCTGATTAACGAATCTTGCTAGAATAGTATTCGCGAATAAGTGCATTTCACCCTGTGATGGATTAGGCCACACAAAGATATTACCGAGTGTTTCTGTTGGCTGATAATAGATTGCTTTAGGCCAAGGACCAGATAAAGTCTTTAAACCAATCATTTCATAATTTTCAACGCTCAATACTGCACAAGGGTAATCTAAGCCACCATTTAATATTGGCTGACCATTACTGTTTGTATTGACTCGAACAAATGCAGTATCAATTACTAATGGTCTTTGGTAATAAGAATTGATTGTTGTAGAAGATGCAGTTTGACTAATATTAACTGTATATGTGCCTGCTTCATTAATATTGCCACCAGCACCAGTACCAAAGCCTACGATAGTTGTGCCATTACTGATGCCTAAACCTGATAAGGTTTGGCCTAGAGCAATTGCACCACTCTGAATTGCAGTAATGGTTAAGGTTGTGCCAGAGATTGAGCCTGTAAAGACTGCACCAATCTGCCCACCTGGTCCAATTGTGTATTGCGTTTGCCCTGGTGTTACTGGAAAGATAATTTCAGTCTTATAGTAAATCATCATGGATTCATTAGACCATTGATCTAACATATCATTGAGCATATCAAAGGCATCTTGTGCATCTTCAGGAGCAGGAGTTTCTCCGGCAGCCAAAGCACCAATGTCCTTTAATGCTCTGCTGATAATGTCAATTGGCTGTGTCATATCTTTATCCTAAAAATATTAGGCTTCCAAGGAAGTCCTGTTTCTTTGTGTTCTAAAGCCTCAAACTGTCTTTCGATTCCACTCTTTACATGGCTTTGACCATCTCGTTCTGTTTCTTTTTCAAGCCAATCAATGCAGTTTAGCTCTGTTACATCTTCTAAAGGAATACCCATTTCTGGATCAGTAAAGAACATTGTTCCTTCAGAATCTATGCTCATTTTCCCATTAAATCCTGTGCAAAGATACTTTATGCCAGTAATTAACTCGCCTTTAGTATATAAATTTAAAATCTTCCAAGTATATGAAATCATGCCCACACCCTAATAGGATCTGTTAGATAAACAATATATGGCTTTAATGGTTCAATATCCTCATCATCCAATAACCGAATATTAACCCCATAGTTAGGTGGTGGATAAGGAATTGGCACATAATCCTCAGGTGTTGGAATTGGTGGTCGCTGATAGACTGTTCCAATAACCGAGATGTTCTGATAGTTTGGTGTCATGTATGATTCAGTTTTAACAACCTCTGTTGGGTTGCCATTTTCATCGAGTTCATATTCTGTTGGCACAATGGTATAAAGAATCGGTAAGGATTCGGCTTCGTCTGTAAAGGATAAGTAAATATCTTGCATAATTATGTCGTGAGTGCCTGAATTTGAGCGTTGGTTAATGCGGTTGGGTAATATGAAATCTTTTTAATGCGACCATTTAAATACAAACCAGAACTATCCCCTCCAATATTCATTTGTGATAACGATGAAGGTAATATTGCACTTGCAGTTACAACAGTTCCACCATTAACAACTGCTGCGTAACTATTTACCGCATAGCTACCCGCTTCTTTTGCTCCAGTAGCCCATGTCCCGCCCGATGGAGTTAAAGATACTACTTGAGATCCACTTGCAAAAACTCTAAAATACCCATTCCCCGCTTGAGATAATCTAATAAAGTTACTTGTTGAACCACTATTAATATCTATTGCAGTAGAATTTGAAGATGATGAACTAAATTCACTATATAAAGTGCCTTGACTTGCATTAAACCAACTAGAGAAATTCGTTCCTGTCATTTGTGCTACATCCGCAGCCCTTGTTACTTGTGCTGAAGTAGTGGCTATATACGAGGTAGGAAATGCGAGGGCTTCTAGTTGTGCTCCCCAAATGTAGATGCCTGAATAGCCATTACCTGTGTAAGAATCTACACCATTTGAAGCACCTGTCGCAGGCACAGAACCAATATAAACTCCTGGCTTAGCATTTCCTGAAGCACTAGCTGTTGCAGTTATTGAAAAACGCCACCATCCATTGCCTAAATTGGTAGAAGTTGTTACCAATGCACTTGAATTTTTTTGAACAGTTCCATCAATTAAAGAAAATTGAACTCCATTGCCTAACCATCCATTTCCAATATCACCTGACAAAGTTATATAATTTCTAGTCCACGCTTTTGCTTCTACCGACCATGTGTATTGTTGTCCTGATGTAATAGTTTGTGAGCCATAATTACCGCACCCATGACTATTGGTTACAGTTGTATCTTCTATTAATAATTGTGCAGTCTGTGTACCATCAGGTGCTATACCAGCAGTTTGTGTTATTGAACTTCTTATTTTAACCCAAGTTGAATCGCTAAATAGTTGTGAATAAGTCAGTAAATTCGTACTACTCTGCTCAATCAATAAACCTAAACTTTCCCCTGTTGTAGGATTAAAATCAAATCTAGGTGCGTTAATTGGTGCTGTTAGTAGTTGAGGGATGTAGTTCGTTATTGCTGTGGTAGTTGTAGCGTTGTAGGCAGTTACGGATGTGCGTTGTTCTAACTGAGCACCCCAAATGTAAATTGATTCTGTTCCAACAGCAGTCCAAGTGTAGTTTCCATAAGGTCCAATACTAGGAGTTCCTGTGTTAGATAATTGAATAAAACCGCCACCCCCAGTTGTTGATGAACCACCACTTTGAGTGACGGTAATACTTACTCTGTAAAATCCATTTGCTTGAGCAACAATAGAGGTTGCGTTAACAGTTGCAGAACTACCATTTTGAGTTGATGTTATTGTTCCACCAATTAAATCTACTACTACAGCACCCCATGAACCTACTCCTGAATTGCCATAAATTTTTAAATATGCATATTGATTGGTTAAATATTTTAAAGATGCACTAAAAGTATATGTAATAGCATTTGTTACAGGTGTATACTCACCAATGTAAGGATTAACTGCTACACCTGCTGGAGTTAAAAAAGTTGATGCTGTTGTTGTTCCGTCAGGTGCAGTTGTAGTGTTTCCTGTAATAGTTGAATTAGTTTGCCAAATCCCATTAGTAAATGTTTGCGAATAAGTAAGTAAATTTTGCTCTGCCAATACACTCGTTTTACCATCATAATATGGTGCAGTCGTTGACCTAGAAAAAGTAACACGAGGATCAAGTTGTTGACTGTTAGCAAAATCAAGTAAAATTGATGGTTTTATAGCGGGAAAGTTAGCAGTTATTGACATTGTTGTTGCTCCTTCAATCTAACAAAATAACGCTTTCTTGATTCACTCATTTTCTTTTTGCTTTCTTCAGTATATCTAAAACCTATTTTTGCTTCAGATATTTTTTTGCGTGTTTCAGGCGAATTAACTTTGCCTAAATGATTTAATCTTTGTTTTTCTTTTACTTCTGGTCTGTTTAACGCAATTTTTAAAGACGCACTTAATTTTGCTTTAGTTTCATCACTTGCTTTTCTTCCCTTGCCAGCTTCTGATATTTTTCTTTTTGTTTCATCTGTATGTTTTTTTCCAAAAGACGGATTGTCTGCACCTACATTTTTACCTTTACGATTTTCAGATATTTTTTTCTTTGTTTCTTCCGTATGTGATTTTCCGTAAAAAGGATGTAATTCACCTGTCATTTTTGCTACTCTTTTAGCAATTGTTTCAACCGATTGTTTTTTACCATAATTAGGATTATTTGCACCAATTCTTGTAGCAACATACTGCCCTATTTTTTCTTTGGATTCCTTTGTATGGCGATACCCACTAATCCCATCACCACCATTTGTTGCATTGGTTAATTTATATCCTAATTTTTTTAATTGATTAATTCTTTCCATTTCGCAAAGCAAAGATAATTCTTCATCAATATCTTTTGCAACATAATTTACAGTAAAGCCATTTGCTTTATTTACTACATTTTTCCAATACGCATTTCTTTTATATGGATGGTTTGCTCTATTGCCATGTCCTTTACCAACATAGAAAATCGCACCAGTATCTTTTCTGATGTGTTCATATACATAGAAATTAGTATTTATCGCCATAAAGACTTCCAATTATGAAATACGACTGCAATATAAACAATGATTAAAACAACTAATAAAAGAGGATATTCAAGCCCAATGTAATAGCCTAAAACGCCCAACAGAGCCGACTTGATTGCTAAAGCCACATCAACATTGACATATTTAAAGACAAATGCCATGACAGGATTTTGCTCATAGCCACCTTGTTTTAAGATAGTGCGAGTGGTATACCAATCAAGTAATTGGAGAATAAAAAAGGTTAGGGAGAGAATGTATATCATGCGATTCGATAAGTAACAAATGTGTTAGTAGCAGTTTTAACGGTCTGGAACTGTGCTGAGGTGTTGATTGCGACTGTGGCATTACCGACATAAGTATGCCCTGTTCCAGCAGTCATTGTGATTGCACCACTTGATGAGCCTGTATTGATGACAATCCACAAGAATGAGTTATTGACCACGCTAAGACCATTTAACACTCCAGCGTCTGTTAGTGTGCCTGTGGGTAAAGTTAAAGCCACCGCACTAGCAGAGGTTACTTGCACAATGTAAGTAAGCAATTGAGCAATTGTAAGCGTTGTTGTAGCAGTTAATGCAGTAATAGTTGGTTGAATCTGATAACCACTCGTGCCAACTAAGTTTGTAGTTGAGCCACCACCAATCTGAACTGCTTTAGCATCTTGATAGGCCATTGTGCCTAAGTATTGATTCAAAGGAATTTGATTCGCACCAGTTCCCACATCTTTTTGACTAACAATGTTGTAGCCATTTTCGATAAAAGATGTAACACTTAATGCACCTGTTGATGGATTAAATGTGTAGTTTGGATTGGTGTACTCAGTAGTTGCAGTACCTGTTTGAGCAGTAAAATAAGTAGGGTAGTAAGTGGCATTTGTCGAGTTTGTAGAGATACCAATCGTTGATGCCGATGTGCTAATTGCTGACCATACAGGAGCTCCTGCACCATTGGATTGCAAGAAGTTACCTGCTGTACCTACCGTAGAAAAAGCGTATGCAGTTCCTGTGCCATAACCCACACCACCTGCTGTTGGTGTTGCTGATGAGTTTGTACCACCATTGGCAATCGGTAATATGCCTGTTACCCCTGTTGTTAAGGGTAAGCCTGTTGAACTTGCTAAACTACCCACCAAGTTTGTGCCTGTTACAGTAGTTGCGTTTAATGATACTAATCCTGCAATAGTACCTGTAATGCCACCTAGTGCTATAGAAGTGCTACCTATTGTTACCGAGTTATTCGTTAAAGCACTATTCGGTATGTTGGTTAAAGACGCACCTGAGCCACTAAATAAGGTTGCAGTAAACTTTCCTGTTGATGGCTGATATTGTAGTTTAGTAGAGGAAGTTTCAACAATATTGGTCGAGCCAGATGTTGCACTATAAAATAAAGGGTAATAAGTCGCAGTATCAGTAGTTTGATCAGAAATTGTTACTGAAGTTGCAACAGTTGACCAAGATGGTGCTGATGTGCCATTACTTAATAAGAATTGCCCAGTAGATCCTGCTGCTAAATAGGCAGTTGAGCCAATAGCATTTTGGTAAACAATCTGCCCAGCACCACCACCACTTAAATTATTAGCAGTATTAGCAGTTCCATTAAGTGTGCCAAAGAATGTAGGAGCAGAAAATACCCCTGTGCCTGGATTCCATGTCAAACTTGGTGAGGCAATGGCTAGACCTGTTACTTGCCCACTTGTTGCACTTGTAAACGTAGGATAAAGCGTTGCATTAACATTTGTGTTAACAATTCCAATCGATTCAGTCGCAGTAATTACAAATGGTTGACCTTGGCCGATAAAGGTATTAAACGTGCCATCAAGGTTAAAGTATGCTTGAACTGGCAGTATATTTTGATCTACTGTTAAAGCCGGGCCGGGCATAAAAACTCCTTAGTTTTGGTCTACCATTGGCATTACATAAAGCGTTGTTCCTGATGTACCAATAGCAGTAATTGCAAAACTTGGTGGAACTGCAATAACTGTTGGCTGACTCATGCTGACACCTAATACAAAACTCTGGCTTGAATTGCCACCAGTCGGTAATACCGCAGGATTAGCAGTTGTGGTTGTGCCTGCGATGGCCGGAGCAATTGTAATTGCTACAGGATTAGCTGAAGTATTCAAGAAACCACAAAAGTTGACTTGATCATTACCATTTGGAGTGATCGTTACTGATGTGGAAGAAGTGCCTGTAACTGCAATCGCAGTTGTAGGTCCTACAAAACGATATGCTGATACGTTAGCCATAATTTAAACCATATTTAGAGGTAAAGGTCCATCAGTTCTTGTTACTGAGAAAACATAAGTTCCCGCAGCAGGTGTAACTGAAGCATTTGTTGTATTAGCGAATTGAACTGTCAAAACGCCATTTGTTAATACATCGCACTCAGCAATAATAATACCTGCTGTTTGATTACCATTTAAACCAACTGCGCTAACTTGGTCAGTAATTTGTAAGCCTGCGATATTAAAATTTTGTGCTGCTGAAGTATAAGACGCTACTGCAACAGGTGTTAAAGATGGTCCAATAAAAGTCGTGGATAAAACATTACCACGAGTGATTGTTGTAGATGGCATGATTATTCCTTTATAAGAAGTAACTTTAATTATAAAACAAGTAATAAAAAACCCCTAATTAAAGGGGTTTTTTATGCTCAATTAAGAGTAAGTGCTGAAATCATAGCCATAAACGTATACGTCCATTGTAGCCGCTGCACCTTGTGCAGTTCCTACGTTGAGGTATAAATTTTGACCTGATAATGTTGCTGTTGATGCAACAGTTCTCTGGCTTACTACTGTTGAGCCTGTTAATGCGGATAAAGCAGCATTAGCAACAACACCAGTCCCACCGGCAGATGGAGCAGTAAATAGACCTGCTGCGGCTGTTGTGAGGGAAGTTGATGCGTTGGTAAATACTACGTTAGAAACAGAGTAGTTAATAGAGTTGATGATAGGCAATACTGCTTGATCACCTGTTGCGTTGACGTTTACACCTGTTGCGACTGCTAACAAACGAATTGCTTGGTTTGATAGTACGCCTTGTGGATGAATCGTTTGTACTGATGCTGGTCCTGGATTAGACATTTTATTTTCTCCTTAAAATTAAGCTGCGATACGGCAAGCGAGTTCAGGATAGAGCGGGGCCCATCCGTACAATACATCTAAACGAGTAGGAATACTGTCGTTGTTAATTGTGTATTGACGAACAATACGCATACTTAAACCGATTTCCTTATCAGAGGCACGACCTGCGAAATGAACACCTTCAGGGAGCTCTAAATCTGCTACTGCGAGCGAAAAAGAATTTCTATGCATGATTATATTCTGTGGAGATACTGCACCAGTTGAATTGAACTGAGTTACCGCAGCAGAAGATGATGGTGAAGGAATCGATACGTTTTGGAACTGGCCAGCAGTAATAACCGCAGGAGATACCACAACAGAAACGCTTGAACCTGAAGCAATCGTAACAGCAGACTTAACCACAAAGTTACGGAGCTTGTTTGAACCATACGCTTGACGATTCTGTGGGTTAACTGCGTAAACACCAGCGATCGTGAATGTATCACCGGCATTTAATACTAAGTTACCAGTATTGGCAGCAGTCAAAGTGATTGTTGAGCTTGATGCCCAGCCACTTGTTAAGAAACCAGTTGCAGTTGTAGTTGCTACAGATGCAGTCACAGTAGTTGTGCTGTTATTACCGAATACTTGAGCCTGAACGTTTTGGTCTAATTTCCAGTTCATCCCCGCGGAATCGCGACCCATAAGTCCTTTGCGATACTGTTCGCCAATTGCTTCTTGAGGTACGAATAAACCTTTTAAAGAATCAACAATCGTTGCAGATGTGAATGGCTCAACGATGCATGATCTGCGACCATCTCTAGGAGCACCTTCAGAATCAAGGTAAGCACCAGCAGTTAGATAAGTAATCAAACCAGTTGGAGGAGTACCAGCAACACCTACAATGTTTGCAGTATTGAGGGTAGCCATTGCCAATCCATCTCTGTCAATTTTGTTTGCAATCGCAGCGACTGCAGGCTTCAAAACTCTATCGCTGAACATATCTAAAGATAATGCTAAGTCGGTCGTTGTAAACTGTGTGTCAACGTGGAACTGCGTTGACAAAGTAATAGGTACAGATGATTCGTTAAAATCTTCTACGTTCAGGGCTGGCCCTGTTGATCCAATAAAGCGTCCAGGTCTCATTCTGTTACTTTCAGTCTTACGACCTACTGACCATTTCTGGCGGTGCAATTTCTTCGAATCGCACTCTAAGGCTTCTTTAGTTATACCTTAGTTCAGACTATCGCATCTACTTTCGTAGGCTTCTCACTTAGTCGTTCAGGCTGCTTTCGCTTGCCCCTTGTTACCCACTTCTGGGACTCCAAGTCAATCAGAGAAACTTTTTCGTCCGCACACCTAGTTCTTTTTACGGACGTTTACTGTGTTACCAATCTTACCACCTCAAATGCAAGATTCACAGTAAAAACTGAGGCAGGCTTTATACCACAGCGAATTGATCGTCATAATTACGATCTACTTCAGAAGTGAATGTTAATTCGTTCTCCAAGACCATCAACGCTTCGTTGGTGATCTTAGAAATGGTTAGCAAGTTATTTGCCATGATATTTCCTTTATAAAATAAATTAAGTTTTTACCTAATCCTTTTAGCTTGTCTCATTGCTTTGTACTGCGAGTAAGTCATCTTATCTGTATCAGTAATAATGGCTTGCTCACTTGTACCAGCTTTGATTGGACTAATCGGGGCAGGTGCTTTGGACTTCTGGGCAACAGATTTAACAGGTTCAGTCTTTTCAAACTTTGCCTCCAATTTACCTATTTCTCTTAAAGCAGAACTTAGACTTGATTTAGATATTTTCTCTGCTAGTTCTTGGTTTTCAGCCAAATGATAAAGAATTCTAGGACCAACATCTGATTCTAAAATTGCATCTCTCACTTGATCGCTTACCACAACATCAGAGGAAGCTACCATATCATCAAAATCAGGCAATTCAGATTTAGTTGCTTCAAGTTTCTTGTTCCAAGTATCAATAACTTTGGCACGTTCCGCTTGTTTCATTTTTTCTACATCTTCTTGCCTTGCTCTCATTACAGCGTTTTCAGCACTCCAATCAGCCAATGCTTCAGCGTATTCAAACGCATCAACAAATTGATCTGGTCTTGGTTTCTCATCTCTGCTCTGCTCTTTAGGAACAGCCTGTGACTTGATTGCCTTTAACTCTTGCTCTAATTCTTGTGTTCTGATTCTTGCTTGTTCAGCTTCCTGTTTAGCAAGGTCACGTTGCTTTGTGACTTCATCAAAACGCATCTTTACTTTAGGTTTTGGTTCTTCTGTTGCTTTTTCCTCGTTCTCGACAACTGGTTCACTCTGTTCAATTTCAGCAACTGGCTCTGTTTCTACAGCCTCAGTCGGAGAATCTTCAGCTAAACCTAATTTATTTGCGTAAAACTCGGCACTATTTTCACTTGTTAAAACATTGGCCATCTTTCGAAGCTCCTCAGTAATTTCCTGTTAAACGAACAGGCACGTTTGAATCTTATTACTTTAAATAATTATTGACAATATTAAATTTCACATAAAGAAAACTTATACTTATTTAATAAATAAATGCGAATTCCTTGCTTATGCCAACATTCAGCTGTTTCAGGAATTGCATATATTTTTCCTATACAAATATAAATTTGAATTAAATATTTAATTTGAAAATTAAAATACATTACTTTTTATTTTGTTTTTCATTTAAATCATGCAATGCTGTGTCTACAGCTTGTTTTTTTCCCATTATAGATTTTAAACGCTCAAATTCAGGATGGGTTTTAGCTCTTTCATGCTGTTCTTTATTGTATTTTTTTGCTAATTCTTTAGATATATAATCTGCGTGATTTAATTCTTTCATATGGCCCTTTCTGTAGTTTCTGCTGACGCTAAATGTGCCTGTTGATGATCCATTCTTGCTAATAAAATTGCTATTTCCGCTTTCATACGTTCAATTTCTTTTTGTGTTTCTGTCTTAACTATGGTGTCATGTGCCATTGTTTCAACACGCATTTGCGTATCGTGTCCCTTAGTTGTCTGACGCATGAGTTCGCGTTTAGTTTCGTTATCTTGTTTGACTTGCTCAATGTCTTGACGTTGTTGAATCATCATTTGAGCTTGTTGTAACTGTTGAGTTAATTGTTGAACTTGTGCTTCACCTTGCTTGAGCTTCATTTGAATTGCAGGTGGTATATCTGACATATCATCAATCTGAGCTAATGGGTTATTAATTGCCATACGATCAGCAATAACATCAGCACCAGGGAAGTCCATATTTCTGACAAGTAAATCACCAGCAACTTGTACAAGTGATGGCTCTGCTTGGAATAATGCCATCATCGCTTCTACTGATTCTTGACGCTTCGAGTTATAGCCTGGTCCTGTATCCATCACAATGTCATATTCACCTACGCTCATGTCGTTCAAAATACGCTCAATGCCAGATTCATCCATCTTGCGTTCATTAATCGTCATAATCTCAGGCTTACCATCATCGCCAATGATTCGCATGGCTCTTTCGGTGTCATAAATATGAGGGATTAAATCAAGGATTACTCTACCAACTTGCCTGATACTACGAGTTAAATTGTCGTAATAGTGCATATTGGTCATGTCAGCTTGCATCTGCTGACCTTGGATTGCTTTACCGGATTGAATGCCTTGCGGTAACTGATTTGGATCGTAAATGCCAATAACTGCTTGTAAATCTAAATTCATTGACTGCATTGCAGCCATTACTCCAGTAGGGGGTTGTTCTGGTGATTGTCTTACTGGTGGTGGAGCTGGTCTGCCATCAATGTCAGTCTGCTTGTAACGTAAATAAGGCTTACTCGCATTGTTCGCTTCAGCCCATTCTTGTTCATGGCCTTCATCTTGTCCTTCAGCCAATATCCATTTTGCTTTGGGTGCAAGTGCGACAGTTTCAGTCAGAGCAGTTGACCAATAGTTATACATCCTTTGCGGATCTTTGGCCATGCGAACTAAACCAAAACGCTTATGTTTGCCTTGAACTATGGTGCTTTGACCATATACAGGGATAATTGGAATATATCGACCTGCCCATTCGCCCTCTTCAAGGATTTGCATCGCTGTCAATTTGCACCATTTAATCTTTTTACGGACTGTTGTGCGTTGATTAATAACTTCAACACCTAATTTTTCCATTAACTTTTCATTAACTTCATCAGCGTAGATGCTTGAGCCATCTGATAACTGCATTAACTCAACGGATTCTCTGACTGAATACCAATACTCAGCAATTCTGATTTCTTCTTTTTGTACCCAATCACCCATCACATCGCCAGTACCACGACTAACAAAACCTTGGTCTATTTCAGCATCAGGATACATTGCACTAAATGATTTCTTACTAATAAGCGTTGTAATTAAACAACGCTCTGCATCTGAGCCATCAGCCATAATGGAATTGGGATCAAAATACACAGTAAAAGGATTTTCAATTGGTCGAATATAAATTTCTTGGTCAAAGCTATCATCCTTCACATAATCGGTATGGACTCGGATATATCCCCAGCCCATGCGAACTGCATAATCCACAGCATTAATATAAGCCTGGTCAGCGTCAGACTGCAATTCAATATGTCGGCACATCCCAGTAATGATTTGTGCCTGTTTTTCATCGGTTTGCGTATTCATGCCATGCGCTTTAATTCTAGGTCTTTGCTCTCGAATCTGATTCACAATCTGCCGGCAATACGCATCGACTTTATTAATGGTCAAGCATGGTCTGGCTTCAAGTAATCGACTGTTCTGCACATCAACAGGCCATTGATCACCATTGCTAAAACGCACATCATCTAAGGCTTCAGCACGATTATTGGAGTCTACATCATTCACTTGACGTAAAAACTCCATTGCTTGATAGATTCTGTCATCTTGCTCAATGATTTCTTCGGCCATAATTTACCCTTGTAATTTTTGCAATTTTAACTCATCCATGAGCCACGTTCAATATTAACTGGTCTTTTTACTGTTTTCTTTGGCTCATTTACTAAAAGACCTAGCATCCTAAATGCATCTGCACCATGGGAATATTGGTCATGGAGTGGCTTTTGTGACCAAGCACCGCTCTCATCCACATCATACCGATAGTGTCTAAGACATTGCAGGCCATCGCCACAGTTCTCACGATCAAACACGCATTTATTAAAAATAGTTCTGGCTGCGTTGATGGAGTCAGTCACCGGCACTCTTGGCAATATCTGAACTTTGTACCCAGCACTACGCACAATTTCCTCAATCGATCGCCCTGAGCCTAAACTTTTAGCAGCTGCATCATGTGGCAGCCACAGCGTATCAAAGTGATAACCAAACTTTTGCATCTCAGCCAAATACCAACTAATCGTCTGTTGATTGGCCTGCATATATCGAATTAATCGGATTTCTAAACCAATAAACTGCACAAACCAAATGGCAGTATGATCAGCCCAGCCAAGGTCAAAGACTGCATGAACTGGCTTAATGGCATCGTATGGCACTCTAGTGATTCGGTTATCCATCTCAGCCTGTTGCATCTCCTTGGCAAAAATAGCACCATCAACAGTAACTCGGCACATTCCTTCCCAGACTGTATTGTAGGATTCAGGATCACGATTCTTGAGTGAGATGCGCTCAAGATTCAAAGTTTCCGGAAACCAAGGATTATCGGACCAATTAATCTTTTGGATAATTGCGTTCTCAGGTGGATGCATCACAAAACGCTGATAAGTTTCATCGGTTTCCAGCTCTGGATTGAATGAAACCCATATTTCAGAGTTTTCTTTACGAATGGTTGGAATCAATATATTCCATGAGGATTTGGTCACAGACTGTGCTTCCTCTATCCAGCAATAGTCCACACCTTCGTAAGATTTGATATTGGCAGTATTGTTTTTCAGGCCTACAAAACTAAACTCTGTACCATTCTTGCCCTTGATATTGGCTTGTAAAATTTCATAAAAGGATTCCAATCCCAACAATTCAATCTGATCACTTAGTAATTTATGCACCGAATCACGCATCGATGTCATGTATTCCCTGGCACATAAAATGCGAATAGGTGACTTAGCACCTAAAATAAGTAATGCTTTAGCTACTGAATGGGATTTTCCTGCACCACGTCCACCCCAGTAAACCTTATAACGCGATTTGTCGAACAAGGTCGACATCTTAAATGGGAATTCAGCCTTGGCAATTGCTCCATCAACGTCACTCATTTGGCTTTACGAACATCACTTGAATGCTATTAACAGACTCTCCATCGGTGGTAATGTCTGTGGATTGTGTGGCTTTCCCATCTAATCTATCTGCTAAAAAAGATACTGCCCATGGATCTCCTTCTTCAGCTTTATCAACAACCTTGTCAGCAGCAGCTCTTAATTTATGCGGGTTTTGTGCAATAGATCGTCTGAGCGCATCTAAAAATGGTTTATTTTTACTCTGGTTTTTATTACCAGGTTGGCCACCTTTGGAGTTATTCGTATTTTCGTCTATCATTTTGATTTTAAAAAAACTTTATGGTTGTTTTTCTTCATCAGCCGGAGCAAATTTAACTTGAATTTCATCCGTTGTAGACTCTTGTTTTTCCTCAACATTTTGAGGTTGTGGAGGCTTCGGTGTTACTTGTTTATTAACATGAGCTTGAATGTATTCAATGAGTCCCCTTGCATATTTGTGTGGCACTTCATCCAAATACTTCATCATTTCATTAATTTGATCGATGTGAAAATTGATAATCATTTCTTTTTACCTTTCTTTGCTTCACGTTGTACATTAAGTGCTATTGCTACTGCTTGTTTCTGTGGTTTACCTGCTTCTATCTCTTTTTTGATGTTTTTAGGCACAACTTTTTCTGATTTAGATTTAATTAATGGCATTTACATTCTCCTGTTCAAAGCAAATATCAGCCCAACTCATGACCAGATAACGCTCATTGTTTTCAAAGTATTCAGTATATTTTAAATATTCGTCTTTGCCCATTGTGCCAAATCTGACGAATGATCCGACTAAAACCGGCATTTCTTCACGTCTGCCATTGGGTAATTTCTTGCCTGGTCCGACTGCGACCACAGTTCCCATATTGTCTTTCTCATCCATAATCACATGAATCAAAGACGATTTAACTCGTTCAATGGGTTTGACTACAATTTTATCGTGTAAAGGTTTAAGCAACATTTCTTTTGGGCCTTCCTGCTTTGGGTTTCATTGCAGCCACTTCAGCTTGAATGGATTCTTTGGTTACTTCTTGAACAATGTTGTCCAATGCTCCAAATGTTGAACTCTGGGCATATTCGCCACAGAGGTCTGTAGAATGCCTGTTTTGATAAGTAGGGTATCTGCGACATGAACCTAAAATATTATTGGGTTCGCTAAAATATTTACAGTTTCCGCAGTTACTTTTAAAATGATTCTCAGACATTAAATAATTATCCTATTTGATGTTAGAAACCCCTAATCACTCTACAAAGTTTTAGGGGTTTTGTTTTTTTAGTCTTGTGGATAAGCAGCGCGTTTGTGGTCATAAACGACTTTTTCAGAGCTTCCACCCTTCATTTCGCCTAACATACCATCGTTTTTACCCATGTGACTAGCATCTCTTGCACCAATGCCATCAGCCTTGCCCATTGCAACGCCACCAACTAGTTTAGCTTTACGCTCACCAGATGTATCGCTAGACGTTGCACCTTTAGGAATCATTTCGCCTGATTCGCCTTTAGTACCTTTAGTGCTGTTTGGCCCAGACTCTGAACCTTTTTTCATACCTGATTTATCGCTTGAAACAACACCCTTTGGCATTTTTTCACCACTTGCTGGTTTACCGTAATTCATTTTTAATTTTCCTTTGCAAAGAAATCTCAACGCGAGATAACTCATTTTATATCAAAAGTTTTATTTTGTGGGAAACAAAATTTAATCCCAAAATATTTCTTCAACAACAACTTTTTTTTCTTGATATTTGGTGCATCGATTTTTTAAGTCTGGAGTCCACCAAGGATCACCAGCCTTGCATTGCCCTTTCCAAGTTTTGTATTCACCATTGGCCAATTCATTCGGCATTGACACACAATTTTTGCAATAAACTCGATCATCCATTTTCTTCTCCGTTTTAAGTGATTTTTAGGTGTGACACACTAGGTACACCACACCTACCATTTCCTTATATAGTGCCAAATATGTATATATACCTATAAATACCTATATTTATATAAATAATAATAAATATTAAAAAAGGTATGTCAGGTATGTCAAGGTATTGATTCATAAAATAATTTTTTTTAAAAAGGTGTGTCATTGAGGTATGTCATTTTTTATTGAGGTGTGTCTTAATTTCGTTTAAAAAAAGACACACCTTTGATAGGTGTGTCACTTTTTAGGCTTTTGCCACACCACAGTTCTCGTCGTTCCAATGCGTTTTTTCTCAAATCCAAGATGTTTAAGCATTCTTGCTACTGTCATTTGCTCTCCTTTTGTCGGTGCATTAAATGGATTACTTTGGATGCCCATGCAGATTTCAGACACTTTATATGACTGCTGATAATTCAATTTAATATACTCTTCAATCTTATCTTGGAGCGATTCATCAATAACTGAGTAGGTGTCGTTTACTTCTTTTTGATACGTTTCTGCATCCCTAAACAGCACTCCAGACTCTTTAAAAGTATGAATTGCCTCTGCCCAAATCTGTGTTCTATCGGCAATGAGTGCCTCAATATCCGCTTGATTGACTACATCAAGTGGCAGCCACCTACGATTATTTTCGCCAACGCTGAGAAATTCATCATCATTGGTTGTGCCAATAAATGCACATCGTCTAGGAATGCGAACATTTAATTTAGCGAATGGGGGCCGATATTCCTCAACTTGCCTTACTACCCATGCCTTAATCATATTCGCTTCTTTGGACCTTAAACCTTGCAATTCTGCCAGTTCGCCAATGAGCTTGCCATTAAGTAACATTTTGCTATCTTTATTATCAATATCGTGAAAGTTCAACTCTGCATAAGTATCTGGTATCGGAGCTAAAGCATTAACTGCTGAGGATTTCCTCATGCCTTCTTTGCCAATCAGAACGATAGCCATGTCCACTTTAATGCCAGGCACAAGTAATCTGCCAGCCATTGCAGTCGCAAAATATTGAGAATAAGCCATCTCTCTGGCTGAGGATTCGACACCAAAATAGGTACTAAATAAATGATCAATACGTTTAATGCCATCCCATTTGAGGGAATTACCCCATTCAATCGCTGAATCAAATCGCTGATCGTGAGCTACTTTATAGACACAATCCATTAAATTTGACTTAGATGGAGTTGCAAAGCCATGTCGTTCTAATTGCATTGATAGACTAAAAAAGTCGGTTTCACGAATTGCCCTAAAATCGTTTTTGTCGTAGAGCATAATCTGCTGGGTAAACTCATCGTACTTGAGTTGTAATTGATTTAAGGCAGCATAGAGATTATCGTTTGTATTGGTAATCTGCCCTTTTTTCGTTATTTCTAAATTAGTAATATCAAATTGCAGGCAATCAATATCTTGGATTACTTCGCCATCGCTATTTACTTGAAAATCCTGATTAGGCAGTGAAATCTCTGGAGTAAATTCATAATTACTGACAGTTTTTAAGATGGTAGCCCTAATCTCATGTTCTGTAAGTGGTGGCTTACATACCCGATTATTCTCCTCCAAGATGGCCTGTAGTAATATGTATTCGCTAGAAATAACATTTCTTGCCTTCGATGCAAACTTAAATAAATAATTATTTCTGTTCGTATCTACATAAAACTCAACGTCACTATTCGGAGATGGAATAATTGCCACCACCTTTTGAGGACTAATCTGATTGGCCAAACTATTAAAGTTCGGCATCTTTTGAATACCCTTGTCCTTGATCACATCGCCAGTAATAGTTAAATATCTGCCGGTTGAATACATCTCCACTTGGAGGGTATTAAATGAGCCATTGATGCCCTTTGTGAGTGGTTCTGCATATCCTAATGCCCTTAGACCTTTGCGACTTGGAGAATACTCACAGTAACTTGGCTGGAGCTTTTTAAGAAAGTCGATTGCCTCTGGGGAGATTGTTCCTTTCTCATCTACGCAGTTATCAAGGTCCACACCGACTAGGCCATCATTATTGAGAACAAAGCCAATACCAGCTCGATCGCCTTCCTCAAATGAGGTTAATGCCTTCTCAAAAGATGACCAGGTATCCGGATCATTGGACTTACCATACTGATCTAATAAGTTTGGATCATAAAGAACCTTCCGAGGTTTATCGCCATTATTCGCGACTGCCTTCCATGTCACCCACCTTGGAATGTCTTTTAAAACCTGTGGGATTCTATCTGGATTAGGTAGGTAATAGGTATATCCATCAACAGTTATCGATGGTTTTTGCTGTAGATTTATGTTATTATTCATATAGGTGAGAAGTAAAGTTTAGGAAAAGAAAGCCATCATTGAGAGTGATGGCTTTTTACTTTAAGGATTTAGTTTAGCATTATTTTTATCGTCTATTCTCCCTAAAAATAATATTCATTATTTAGACCTCTTTAATGATGGAGCTGACAAGGTTTCATCAATCAAATCAGCCGGCACATCAAAGCCAGACTTCTTAAGAGCAGTAATGGATTTCAATTCAAAGATTGCCGGATTATTATTAAACAGCTCAGCGACTGCATTAGCATCCTTAATCTTCTGCATCTTTCTGCCCTTGGCCATTGACCATCCAGTTACAAATCCACCACCATTCATTATGTCCTTAGCAGCCTCTCTGACTGCCTCAATCCAACCTTCAAGCATTTCAGCAGTATCAAGTAGTTCCGGTAAATCAGCCAAATGCTCTGATGGCTTAAATTCATTCTTGGCCACTTCAATTGCTTTATCTTTAATCGATGGACAAGTAACTCGAGCTGGGCAATACTTGCATTGCTCGTAACCTGGTGTCGGATCTTGGAATGGATCTTCAGCCTTTTCTGCAAGTGCTTTTAATTCAATTTCAAATGCCACCATGTCATCATAAGAATATTGTGCCGGCAGCTGCTGAGCATAATGTGGCTGGAAGATGTGGCAATAAATAGTTACATTTGGCTGACCATGTAAAATCCAAGCACCTAAAGCATAGGTTTTTAGTTGAATAGAATTGGTCTTTACAACACCTCTGCCGGTCTTTAGATCAACAATATGTAGTTCATTATCGTTGAAAACAATAGCATCAGCAGTTCCACCCAAAAGAGGATGGACAGTCTTTAATGCCTCTGTTAAGTTTGTTTCAAGTTCATAATGTCCACTCACAAAATCACTAATATAATTAAGGTAAGCATTGGCCCATTCTAAACCTTCTTGATCTTCTGTAATAACTTCTTCGCCTTTTCCAAGTAATTCAGCCATTTCGTGAATCCGAGTGCCTCGTTCAGCTGCTGGATTGGATTTATTGGGGATGCCAATGCTCATGCGATATGAGGCTGGGCAGAGTGTAATTCGTGGTAAAGAGCTTGCTGAGAGTGGTGAGTGATAAGTCATTTTATTCATCTTCCTGTTCGATTTGATTGATTGGGTTCATGTAAAGTTTTGGGTTATTAAAGTTTGGTAATGCTAGTTCCGGCCTTAAATCTTCCGGCTTGATTCTGCCTTCCGTTAATTCTTCAATCCTCTTTAAGTAACGAGTAGGCACTCGGTCCAGCTTGGCCCACATATAGACTGATTGCACCGATACATCCAAATCGATGGCAACAGCTTTGGCAGTTCCAAACTCCAACAATAATTTATTAAAATTTCTAGGTTGTTTCATGTAATTCCTTTCTTTAGAAATTACAGTTTAGCATTTAATTTTAAATAATTACAAAATATTTATTAAAAAAGTATTGTTTTTATGTAAAAAGTGGTTTAAAGTTACTTCATGCAGTCAAATTTAATTAGAAAAAAGGAAGAGAAATATGGAAATTCTAAAATCAATTGTTAAGTATATTTTATTAATCATTTTTGTTGTATTTTTAATTGGCTTTTTAGTATTCTCAGCTTTTTTAATTGTCAAATATCCAACGCAAACGATTGCATTTACTTTATTGTTTGCACTTTTAGTGAGAGAAAAATGAAAACACCATTAATTGATTACTTCATCGTAATAGTTTTCGGAATTGCTTTAGGTTATGGCCTAGCAGTTTGGTTTACCGGTTATTAATTAGTACCAGTCCGGAGCATCTGGATAAAATGCTCCAATTTTGTGAAAAGAGTGAAAAATGAAAGTAGTTACCAATAAAGTAAGAGCCTCCTATTTATCTTGGCATACTCCTCGTGAGGGCCTTGATGGCAAGATGTCTTATAGCGTTGAGTTGTTAATTCCAAAGACTGATGTTGATGGCATTACCAAAATCAAAGCAGCCATGAAAGCAGCCTTAGAAAAGAAGTTTGGAGATTTGTCAAAAGTTAAAGGCCTCAAGAATCCATTAAAAGATGGTGATGGCAACAAGCAAGATGGCACTCCACATTCTGAGGAATATCATGGCCATTTCTATCTGCGTTGTAAATCCACAGAGAAGCCTGGAGTAATTGATTTGAAAGGCAAAGAGATAATCAACAGCACAGAATTTGTGTCTGGTGACTATTGCAGAGCCTCCATTATGGCATCAGCCTATGATTCCAATATGGCCAAGGGAGTTACCTTTTACCTAAATAATCTTCAGAAGGTTCAAGATGGAGAAGCATTAGGCGGTGGTAAAACGACTGCTGCCGAGGACTTTGGGGTCCAAGGTAGTGCTAATGCTGACTTTGCTGAAACACCGGCTCAAGATGGCGATATCCCATTCTGAGGTAACTCTTGATTGGTTGCTGGAGGATTATAAATATAGTCCTCCAGTATGCCCTTACATTCCACTTGTAGCATTACAAAAAGAATGGACCATTTTTGATATTGATGATTCAGATTTTAAAACTGCCAAGGTAAAAATGGACAGTAAGGCCGATAAAGAAAAGAAAGCCAAAATGAAAAAACAAATTAAAGCTCTAAAGGAAATGAACAAATGATTTCTTATATGTCATTCCCTCCACCGCCAAGTAACAACACTTATTATCGCAGATCTGGGCATCATACTCATATCAGCATTAAGGGCAGAGAGTATAAAAAGACAATCTGTGACATCGTTTCTGAGTTTTATCCCATAAAGTTCGGCATTCGTCCGGTAAAGGTTCACATTGATTATTGGCCTGCTACACGCAGAAAAGATGATTTAGATAATCGATTCAAAGCTATTTTGGATTCATTGACTGCAGCCGGTGTTTGGGATGACGATTCACAGATTGATGAGCTGAGCATTTTAAGAAAGCCAGTAATGAAAGGTGGAAAAATTGTCGTAACTGTTGAGGCCATTCATGGATGATTACCAAGTTTCAATCTTTGGTAAAGATTGCCTAGTATCATTTAAGAATGAACCAGACCTAGAATCCATTGATGTAGTGCGAGAAATATTAAATAATTTAACAGATCAAATAATTAAGGAGCAATTAAATGGTAATCAATCTTAAAGTAGTACAAAAAGATTATTTAGGATGGGTAGTTGAGTTCCCACCCACTTTTGATGCATTAAAACCACAGCAGAAATTGGATTTAATCCAAGATGCGTTATACGACCTTAATGTTAAGTTTAAGGATGTAAATGAAAACTATTAATAAATTGAATTTAGATCCAGTTGCAACATTTCCAATGATTGCACAAGAGCTTGGAGAAAATGAAAGTGCTGTTTTTGAATGCTATAAAAGAGCCTTAGTTAAATTGCAAGTGGCACTCCGGAGAAAAGGTTATCAGCTGGATGATTTCTTTGGGTATGTAAAAAATGAACATTAATGGAGCAAAATATATGAAAGCATTTCCAGTAACAACTGAAAACCGAGAAGGTGCTTGGGGTCAAGAAGGTATGGATCTAATAGATTACTTTGCTGCTAAAGCAATGCAAGGATTATTGGCAACAATTTCTTATGAAAATAGTTGTATTCCTAATTATGAAATTGCAGAACAATCTTATAAAATTGCTGCCGCAATGATGGAGGCTAGAAAAAAATGATGCAATTAACTTTAAGTGACTGGACTAGCATTGACAATCGGCTGCCTAAAAATGCTGAGGATGTAATTGTTTTCAGTGATGACAAATTCCAAATTGATATTGGATTCTTAATGAATGGCAAATGGTTCAGCGACAGAGGTGAGTTACACACTGTTACCCACTGGATGCCTTTACCTAATCCCCCAGAGGAGAAATAAAATGGATGAAATACTAAAAAAATATCAAGATCAGCTCGACCAGGCAATTAAATTTTCTGAGAAGATAAATCGACAAAAGTCTTATTTGGTGGATTTGTTGATTAAAGATAAATCACCATCAAGTAGTGTAATTATTGGTAAATACCTTGATTGGTTAGATGAAAATGAGGTGGTTAAAAATGAAGCATAAACATTACGATTTAATTGTGGCATGGGCTGAAGGTAAAAAAATTGAAAAAAGATTATTTAAAAAAGAATGGATTGATTGTCATTATCCTGTTTGGTTTGATAATGACGAATACAGAATCAAACCAGAGCCAAAGCCAAAAGAATATTACGATGAAGATACTTTTGATGGCGGTTATCTTTACGTCTACAACCATACAATAGATGCAAAAACTTGTATGTTTCCCACATTAATACATCAGACATATGGCCAATGGAAATACATGGGGAAAGTGAGGTTAGAAAAATGAATGAACCAATAGCATATTGTGTGAATTTAGACGAAGACGCATTGATTGAAGCATCTAAAATTCTTGGATTAGACCCAACGGATGTAAATTTTTTAGATACACCACTTTATACACATCCAATTCGTGATGACGAAGACGAAGATCTTTTTCGCAAAGAACAAGTGGAAAAATTTTATGCGGAAGCAAGACCTTTGCGTGAAAAATATAAACCTCGTGAATTAACTGAAGAGGAAATAGTTGATGCATTATGTTTAAACCAAGAAGATTTAATAGTGTATATTGCAACATCGCCACACGCAAAAGAAAAAATGGTTCAACGTGGCAGAGCGTTGTTAAAGAAAGCGAGTGAGAAATGAGCACAATAATTACTATAAAAGAAATGATAAAAAGCGTAATGGAATGTCTTGAAGAATCGGTAGCTGATTTACCTAAAAAAGACCGTGAAGAAGCAAAAGCAGCTATTTTAGGTGCATTTTCTAAAGAAATGTTTTATGGAAAAACAAAAGCGCCAGCAACGGATTTCTTTAGGGAGAGTAAAGATGAGTGAATTTTTTGCAGAAATACTTTTTAAAGCAAGTAGAGGTGAGAAATGACTTTAAGGCTTAAACCATCTTATATGGAATGGACACCAAATGAATTAGCAGATGCTTTAAAAAACTGGTTAGGCAACAGAGAACAACTTTTGGCGGCAGCAAATATGCTACGACAACAAGCACAAGAAATTAATAATTTAAAAAAACAAATTACTCAATTATCTGTTTCTCGTGAACCAAAGATAGGAGATCGAGTCATTTTGATAGATGATGAATCTGAAGGGGTTATTGAAAGTTTATCTATTGCTGGCGGTCCAAGAATTAGCTTTGATGATGGATGTTATGGAAATTACACCAAAGTTGAATTAATTACCTTGTTTGCCTATAAAGAAAGCGAGTGAGAAATGATTACTTTTGAAAAAGAATACGATGGCGAATCCATCTATGATGTGTATAGAGATGTGTCAGAAGCGTTTGATTCAAAATATAATCCAATCTTAGAGACTATACCAACAGATGAACATTACATTCAAACAGGAACATTTAAAGTTCTTATAACATGGAGTCCAAAAGAATGAGTGAAGAAAAACTGTGGTGTGAAAAGAAATGGTATGAAAATTACCCATTACATTATTTGTGGGCGAATTCTATGTTTCCATTATGCCCATTATTTGAATATCGTAAATATGACGAATACAATGAAAGTAATATTTCGTTTCATTGGTTGTGTTTTCGCTTTTGGACAATGAGTAACTTTGCTTTCGAATTTGATATTGTATTGAATTTCGACAGGATTGGATTTGGTTTTGTTCTTCCTTACCTTAGAATTTGGATTGGGTTTACGTCACTTTATACAAGACCAACAATGTTTTTACACAGGCTGTTTAGTCGTTCGGTTAATTACGGAATATTTGCAAGGACTACAACTCAAAATTTAGAGGAAGAGAATAAAAATGACCGCATATGAATTAGCAGATGAATTAGACAATTGGTATCCAACGGTAAATTTATGCAGACATTCAGCCAATATGCTACGACAACAAGCACAAGAAATTGAACGCTATCACAATATGTTGCATGATAAAGATGTAGAAATAACAACACTAAAACAAATCATTGATGCAAACAATTTAATGTCAGATATTGGACAGT
>Ga0214246_1000066_pt1 | contig 35132 bp, 59 predicted proteins | sample TroBogypolimnion_41_FD_153084 | JGI IMG/M metagenome (GOLD analysis project Ga0214246, IMG submission 153084) | Freshwater microbial communities from Trout Bog Lake, WI - 29MAY2009 hypolimnion | ecosystem: Environmental > Aquatic > Freshwater > Lake > Hypolimnion/Profundal zone | place: Trout...
ACGGCGAAGTCCTCAACGGTGATCTGGTTCTTGAGCAGTTGCGAGGTGAGCGACATCAGTGACCCTTCAGCATGGCTTGCTTGTGTTTGTACGACAGGTAGATCCCGATCAGCGCCATGACACCACCCACCACGGCCTGCGCCTGGTCATTGGTTGCATATCCATGGGCTACGAGTACGCCAGCAAAGCCCGTCAAGGCGTGGCGAATAACGGCGTCAATCATCTCTTGAAGCATGATGCACCTCTCACGCGCGATATATCACGCAACCCCTTGATTTACAACCACACCCGTTCGTTCAGCAGCATCTGCCGAGCTTGGCGTTTCCACCGGGCAGGCGTCTGACATGCTGCACGAGAGTCCAGCATATGCGCCGCCGCTCCAGACCAGTCCGCGCCCTTGAGGCAAGCCAGCGTCTGGGTGAAGGTCAGCAGCCCCCCGATCCCGAGTTGGTAGGCCATCTGGACCACCACATCCTGGCGAACATCAGACAGGTCACGCCACCAAGGGATCTTCGCATCCAGCTCGCCGCAGATCATCTCGACCCGGTGGTCTAGTTCAGCATCCACTTGTGCGTCGGTCATAATCGTGTTGGGTCCGATCTCAGGCCCTGTAAAACCTACACCCACCGTCCACGGCGCCGCATGCGTCAGCGGATCGGGATAAGCGTGCAGGAACCGGCCCTCCTCGTTCTCGATGTCGTCAGCGAGGAACGGCGTCGTCACTTGTCCATCTTCCCGTCGAGCTTGTCCTCAATCCTACGCAGCGTGGCGCGGACTTCGGAGATCAGGTCCTTGAGGTCATCCCGTCTAGCGTATGTGTTTGGGAGTTCCTGCACCAGATCGGTGAGGTTCTGTTCCAGAGACCGCATGTCCCGATAGAGCGTGGCGAGAAACCAACCGATCCCGGTAAAGACCAGGGCCACTGCGCCGTCAAATGCTGCTTGCCAGTCGGTCATGATCAATGCCCCAAAGCGCGGATGTATATGGTAGTGGACGATCCAGAACCGTTTGTACCACCGTTGCTGGTTTGCCATAACCACGCGACCGTTGACGCATTGGTTGAGGCCGAATTGATCGTGATGATGTAGTTCAGGCTGGGAGAAAACACTGACGCCGCAGTAAATGAAATCTGCACGTTGTCCACTGCCGTCGGAAATGCAACCGGCCACGTGTAACTGCTGTTTGTGTTGATCGTCCCCGATATTGCGGTCCACTTTTCAATGTAGCCGCCAGGAAGCGCAATCGATCCGTTAGCGCCGGTTGTGACGTTGCCCGCAATGGAGGACGGCGTCAGCACCACACTACCGGAAGAAGCCTTGGCTTGGGCATTAGTAGCGAGACCAGCACCCGCAAAGCTGTCCACGGTGAGACCATTGGTGACCGTTGGAGCATTCAGATAGCCGGTGGATCCCGTGTTGGACATCACCCAGCTGGTGCCGTTGTAGACACAGATGCACGTGCTGCCGGCCAAGATCTGGTTGGCAATCAGAGCCGCGCCAGCTTGGTTAACAATTGCTTTCGCCCCGAGGCCCGACACGTTCAGCGTGGACGCCGTGGTGTTGGCATTGGTTGCGATAAAAGTGATGATCTGCCCAGTGGTGAGCGCGGAAAGCACATTGGTCGGGTTGACCACGTAAGCGTTCGCGGAGCCGGTATCGGCACCATACAGAAGCTGCTGCGGGTTGACCGACAGATAGAGCGCAAAGCCACCAGCGCCCGAGTTGAGTGCGCTGTTATAAACCGCGATGACCACCTCACCGGACTGAATCTGGCCCGTCGTTGCCTGGACACCGTTGATGTAGGCATTCAGATACCCAAGCGATCCCACCTGGATGGTCACCGGCCCAGTGGAGGTGGCGGGGGCGGCGAACACATATGTGTTGTAGTTTGCATAGGCGACGGGCGTGGGCGTGTTGTTGGTGGGCGTCAGCGCAATGGCGTTGGTTCCAGAGGCCGTGTAGCTGGTGCCGGTGAGCTGTCCGGCGGTGATGTTGTCAATGGTCCAGATCGCATTCGTGGGCGGGTCGGTATCCGTCGAGGGCGATAGCACAAACTTGTAAGCCGTGGAGTTGGTCAGCCACAGGCCCACCGAATTGCCCAGCGTGTTCTGCGGCTCACCTCGGGCATTCAGCACAATGGGGTTTGTTTGGGGAGTGGACCCCGTGGAATCCGTATAGGTCGCAAGCTTGGTCGTGGTCCCCGCTGCATAGGTATACAGCAGCCCCCCAGAGGCCGGGACGCCCTGGATCAGGAACTCAGGGATGATGCTGGGGAGCAGGGAAACGGACATGGCTTGCCTTACGTTATGTAAGTTGACGTTACGATATTATTGGAAATGAAATAAGTCGTTCCAGAAGTGCCACCGCCACTTCCGCTGCTTGGTTGCAACCGACCGTTTACGTTTCCACTAAAATCATTGTTTGCGATGATGTAATTTGTGCACGTTGCATCAACAAAAACCAGTCCATAGCTTTGTGTGTTTGCAAATGTTGCGCTTGAAGTGCCGTTGTATGTTGGCCCGCTGCGTGTGTTTGTTACTGTCAAATTGTTTACATTTGACGCGACAACAATACCGCTTGATGTTCCCGAAGATGCGTTCGAATTTCCAGAAACAATACAGTTGTTTATGCGGATTTCTCTTGTGCCGGTGTCAAGAAATATTCCATGAGTTGCATTTTGCAAAACAGTAACGTTATTCAACAAAAGAGATTTGGCATTTTTGATGTAAACGCCCACGTTTGCCATAGACGATGACCAACAATTGCTTAAGCTAATCCTGGCCAAAAAATTGTTTGTTCCATCAAAAATCCAACCAGGCTGCGTTGATGCGGGACCGCCCGCACCGTCAGCCAAAACATTTTCAAAAAACAAATTGGCCAAATAAGAATGGCCCGCAACTGGAGCAACTTGAATTGGCAAATAAAATCCGGCGATATTGGCATCGCTTACGGTAATGGTGTCTCCAGATATAAAATTCAAACCGATCCCGTTGTTTGACGAGGTTCCTTGGAACGCCAATTTTTCAAAAGTAATGATGCCATATTGTTGACCGCCGGAAGATTGAGACACATCGACGGTAAATCCCGAATTTGACATAGCCGCCGCACGGATATTTCTCGCTCCGCAACTCGCGCACCCGGCTCCCCAAACCGCCAAACTGTAACCGTTTAAAAAAAAGATATTTTCCAGATCGCAAGGACCGCCAGCAAAAATAAAAAAATAATTTGATGTAGCGTAACCTGCGCTTGGCGCAATGACGTCCATATCTTTAATAAAACACCCACCAGCTCCAGAGCTGGTCAATATTGTTCCCGAAGTGCTGTTTAATATTAGACGGGGACGACCAATGCCCTGCAACACAAGTTGATATGAACTCGACCACGTCAAACCCGTGATTTTATATTGTCCAGGGGGAACCATGACTTGAATTGCGCCATCTCCCGCAACCGCAGAATTGATTGCGTTTTGAAATGCCGTTGAAGAATCTGCGGTGCCGCTTGGGTCCGCTCCGTAATCTAGGACACTGACCCAATCACTCAATTTAGCAGTTGCCGTTCTGCTTGTTGCGCCAGTACTAGACGCCAAATAAGACATGGCCGTTAAAGCCGCAGACGCGCTAGTCGCGCCGGTGCCGCCATTGGCGATGGGTAGCGTTCCGGTAACGCCAGTCGTCAAGGGCAATCCAGTTAGATTGGTAGCAATGCCAGACGTAGGGGTTCCTAAAGCTGGCGTCACAAACGTGGGGCTTGTGAATGTGCCATTGGATACCGTTGGGCTTGTAATGCTTGGTGTCGTCAGCGTGGGCGAAGATAAGGTGGGATTATTGGACAACACAAGATTGCCGGTTCCGGTAAGGGTAGTCGTACCAGTCCCGCCGCCTGATGTATTTAGCACACCAGAGGAAGTGATATTTTCAGCAAACAGGGCCAAATTGCGAGGAATAGACATCAATTTACCCTAACCTGTACGACAGACCCATTTCTGTAAAGTTGGCCAACCTGTACACCCGCGGCTTGTGCGGCAGCATCATTTGCATAATTGCCAAGGCTGACGCTAGCTACATTGCTTAGAGAAGTCGTGGCTGCGTTGTAGATTGAAATGGTAGAAAGGCTGAAAACGTCCAGCGTGTCGCCCGATCCAGCGGCAACGGACAGCGTGATGGTCGTGCCATTGGTCGCGGTGTAGTCGCTCGGCGCCAGCAGGACGCCGTTGAGATAAACCAGCACATAACCAGGCGTGTAATTGGCGGTGATAGTGGTCTGGCCAACCGCCGTGTTGCGAACGTAGTTCTGGCTGATGGTGTTAAGGCCAGAAGACCGATACCAATACGCAGGGGGATAGGTCGCAGGGACTACCGTACTGACGCCGCCGTCATCCGTTGCGGATCCCAGCGCATAATAGAAAAAGCCTTGCCCGCCATCATTGATGGTGGAGAACCCCCGCACATAAACCATTTGTCCAGGCGCAGCAGGAAAAGCCCGCAGCTGCGCCATATTGTCGCAAGACTGAATGAACGTGTTGAGCTGATCGCCAGTGATGGCGGTAGCCGGGGTGCCTGTGTTGTAGCTCGTCAGTTTGGGCGCGGTCATGGCTGCATATCCATCGCATAGCCGAACTTGTGCAGCTCAGGCAGCTTCTTGATGACACCGTCTCCGACATCGTTGCGGACGATCATGTTGGAGAACTTGATCTTGTCCACGGCGCCATAGACCTTGTCTTTCGCCTTGGAAACCGTCTTCCCAAGTCCGGTCACCACCATAACATATTCGCCGCTGGTTTGATAAATCGGCTTCTCAACGACCTTGCCATCCTGCATGGCCGGTCCCTTCCCGATCATCATATCCACCGGGTGTACTTGGTCCCACATCTCGTCCGCACCAGCAATCGGATTCCCCTCAACTTCCTTGGGTTCAGCGTCACCGTAAGGATAACGAGGCTGCGCCAGCACAACACCCATGGAAACATCGCGGGAGACCTTAAGGCTGTCCTCCCCCCTCAGAAGGTCATACATCCACTGGGCAGGGTCGCAGGGGTGAGACGCGCACTGGATGAAGAACGCAGGCCAGCCCAGCCGGCACGTGAACTCAAACGGCCAAGCCTTGCCCTTGGAGTCGATCCCACAGCCGATGGCAAAGTCGCCCCGATGGCCAGCCTTCAGAAGCTCGGCTTCCATAGGCATCAGCATTTCATCCGCCATCTTGTCTTGTTCGACATACTGGCAGACGGTGCCTTGCTCTCCGGTGTTGGGGCCAAAGTTCCCAGGCATCAGCTTCTTGTGCTCAAAGCAGATTTGCCACTTGTTGGGCAGGAACCCTTCCGGTCCAAACCACCCACTCACCCCCACCTCAGCAATCATGTCGATCTTCTCTTGAAGCATGACCTGGCCCTTGGGGTTTAGCCCTTGTGCCTGCTTCCTTTGAAGCCAGCCCACCAGATCGGCAGGATCCGTGGAGACGTAGGACAGGGACTTGTCCTCGTTGTCGCCCATGGTCTTGAAGACGTAAGACTTGTCCGATTTGCGGGCGAAGGTCTCGGCTTCTTTGAGGCTGTTGAAGACCTGATAGTCAGGGACATCAATGCCCACCCGCTTCATGGCATCCAGCCCAGCCTTGCGGTCAATCTCTAGCTTTGAGGACCGAACCGTTGGTGAGAATATTGTAAACCCCATGTCACGGTAACGATCCAGCTCGGGCATGAACTTGGCGTTGGCCGTGGTGACGATCAGGCCATTCTTTGCCCAGGACATGGACGGCTTCCAATCGTCCACAATGGTGATGCCGGGGAAGCCTTCACCGTTGCGCGTGGGTTTCTTGCTGTAGCGATACCACCGGACCTCATGCCCATAGGCTTCGCAGCGCACCGCGAAGTCGAGGCCAATGTTGTCTGCATCGATAAGCAAAACTTTCATTTGCAGATCCCGTAGCCATCAAGCCCCAGCTCATGAGCTAATAGCATTTCCATGAGCATGGAGAAACGATGCTCGCGACGGTACGGTGCGCGGGGATCATCACCCGGCTCGGCGTCATCTGGATGCAGTTTGGCCTCTAGCTCGGCTTGGAACCGCCAATCATGGGCATCCACTGCTTCTTGGGATACACCCCGCCGCTTGCAGAGGTACGCCTCCACAAGCTCATGCAGCGCGATCAGCAGGGCTTCCGGTTCATCCCCCGTCGAGCGGATATGCAGGCAGTCGTCCGCGAACCACCAGTCACCCAGCGTATCGTAGCGTTGTTCTTCGCCAGGGATGAAGCGGATGTCTATGCGGTTCATTGTTGGCCATTGGGTGGTGGTTGCATCACATTCCGCTGCGCCGCCAAAGCATTGAACGGACGGGTGGGCGTAGTCATTGTGGGCCGCAGCCGAGCGTAGCCCTGCTGAAGCCTCGTCACCGGATCTCGACCAGACACCACGTCACGCAGAATCTGGTTGGCAACAGAGCCTTCTTCGCTCAACGGTGCGGTAAAGATTTCTGCCATTTCCTTCGCAAGCGTCGGGTTGCGGATTTTGTCAAAAGACCGCAGAAAATTCATGGTGCTTTCGGCAGCGCCAATCGCGTTGCCAGTTTTACCTTTGGCCAACGCCGCTGCACCGTGCTTCACCGCGTCAAAAGCGTCTGCACCTTCTTCCACCATACGTTCAGCGGTTTGAGATCCGCCCGTGATCCTTTGACCAGACAGCAGCATCTGGTTTTCCGACGTGATGGATTCCAAAAAGGCTTTGTATTCCGCGTCCGAAATGAAAAACGGACGGATAGATTCCTGCTTGAACGGATTTTGAGCCAACCACCTGGCGCGATTAGGCGCGGCGGAATCAAGGAACCGTTGACGCAATTTGCTCGCCAAACCCATCAGCGCAAACTGCCGATCGGATTCGCTCATACCAGCAACTTTTGCAGCGTTTACTTGCCCGCTGTTGCCCAGTGCCTGCTCGCCCACCTTGACCGCCATGATCGATTGCGAAGGCCCACCCCAAGCCTCGCGAGCGGATTTGTATCCGCCTTCGGTCGCGTCATTGGCGTCAAGCTCTTCCAGAAGTCGATTTCTCAACCCGGTAAGGATGCGGACCTCGTTCATGTTGGGGGCGGACTTGTCCAATTCGGATTCAATCTTGGCGTCAATTTGGCGCTTGGTCATATCCAGCGCCTCCAGAGACCGATTGTATGCGGGAGGCAAACCGCGACCAGCTCGGTCGGTATTCACCAAATTCATGGCAGTGTCGTGCGCTCGCTTGCCGTATGGACTTGCCAGAATTTCATCAATGACAGGGGTGCGAATGCCGGGGTTGGCAGCGCGGGCCTTTTCATAAAGCGGAAGCGACGATTGTTCTCGGGCATTTTGCAACGTGTCGATAGTTTCAGCCGCCGACGTTCCTTGCACCTGGCGAACCACATCCTGTTCGAGGCGGGCGGCCTGCATCTGTGCACGTTGGGCCAGAAAGTTCTGGACGATGTTTTTGCCTTGGCCAGGAGAGCGGGCCACCTTGCCAGCCAGACTTTGCACGTCGGGAATGTCGACATCCATCAACGTGATTGGCTTGTCAGGATTGCGCTGAGCCACTTGAAGGATATCTGAAGCGGTTGCGTGAGCGCCCTTCGACAAACGGTGGGCAATTTTTCTGACCGCTTCAGTGTGCGCTGCATCAGGCCCGTGCACAGCGTCAGCCATGCGGGCAATTACTCCGGTGCTTCCCTTGGCGGCAGGAGTTGTAGCTGCATCGGCGATCCGCTTGAGCGTCCGTCCGGTAGTAACAGCGGTTTTGACCAGCGGTTTGACGACAGGTTCCACAACCTTGCCCGCAACCATGCCGGCAGGCACAGACACCGCGCCTTCCGCCACGTCCGTCGCAGCCCTTCTGCCTTGCTCGGCAAGCGTAGTTCTTGGGGCAACACGAGATTGCTGAGTGGCCCAATCATATAACTGACCGCCAAGGCCAGCGCCCAAACCGACACCCGCAGCCTCCGTTGCTATACCGCCAAGACCAAGCGTCGGGATCGCCGCCACGCCAGCTTCCGGCAACGCCAATGCGCCACCGATGATTCCGCCCGCACCCGTCGCGAGCGCTCGACCCGTGTCGCGCCACTTGTCGGCGGCAGTTTGAGCGCGTTGAAGGGGTGGCGGTTTGGTTGCAGCTGGCGCGGCGTGTTGCTCCATTGCAATCGCAATATCCGAATCCGGCGTCCCGTCGGGAAACGTAATGAATGCGCCGTCTGGTGCTCTGACACGAATAGGCATTAGCGTTGCACCTTCTCAGTTTTTTTGGTTGCCGGATTCCAAACGTATTCGGTCACGCCAGCTGGCGCGGCAGGCGCAGTGCCATCCGGCGGCATCTCTTCAGCAGCGGATTCCTTGGCGGACGCCTTAATCGCGGAAATCTCCGACAAGAGTTGCTCGCCCTTCGCCCTGGCGTCGGCAGGGCTGGTGATGCCGAGCAGATCTCTGGCATGCTTGCGTGTCTCAGCGTCACCCGCACCCGTCGGTGCAAGAGACCGGGCGTAAGCACCCGCGACAGCATTTGCCGCCAGCAGGGCTTTGCTGACGGCAGGGTCGCTGACTTGCGTCTTGCCGGCCAGAAGTGCGTCACGAAACATCTTCACTTGCGGCAAGTTGAGAGCCGACACCCGATCCACATATTGCGGAATCAGGCCTTTGGTCTCGTTGCTGTAGTAGTCCATCTGGCTTTTCAGCGTGGCGGTCCGTGCCATGCCCTTGCCTGATGCTTGATCGGCCAGGATCTCAGCGGATGTAGGTTCGCGTCCGTTCTTGGCTTTGAACTCTCGCCTGAACGCACCAGCCGCCATCTGGGCGTATGTCGGTGCGCGTCCGGTCTGCTTTTCAACAGATTCTGGCGCTTTGATCGGGGTTCCATCAAGCGTGGACGCCTTACCCGTTCTGGCGTTGTATCGGATCGTGGCGCCGGTGGTCGGGTCGTTCATAACCGTCCAACCGGATTCCGCCTCCTTCTGACGTTCAAACTGGAGGCGAGCGCCCTCAATGCCGACCCGTTTCGTCTCAATGCCTTCCTTAAAGGTTTGTTCCCGCCGCTTTTCCTGCCGGTCAAGATAATCCTTGGACGCCACGGAGAACGTGCCAGGATCGAACTGGCGAGGCATCTTGTGGCCCTTGGGCGCGATCTCACTGAGGTCGGCAAAGTCCTGATCCCAGACCTTCTGCGCGGCTGCTTGCTTCTCACCAACAGAACCTTTGGTGCTGGTATAAGCTTCCATGGCTCGGCCGGCAGCGTCGTGCTGGGCTTCCTCAAACTTCATCATCCGCTCGGATTCTTTGGCATCCGTTTCGGCTTGAAGCTTAGTGGTCTCGGCCGTCAATTTGTCTTGCTCTAGGTTGCCTTTGACCAACGCAGAATACGCATTGAAGTCCAAGCCTCGGATCTTGGCGAGCGTGTTTGCATCGACCTTTTGACCCGGCTCATAACTTGATTGAGCCAAGACGTCCTGAATGGCATTGGCCTTCTGCGAAGCAGCTTGCGCCGCCTGCATTTCCATCTGCTGGGCTTTAAGCTTTTGCAGCATGTTCGCTTGGTTCATTGCATTCGACGGATCGAATTGCGGGAACTGCGTGTTCAACATGCCGTAGATTGAGGTGTCGAGCGCCATTGGTTACGGTCCCGTATAAGTGAAGTCCAGCGGGCTGGAAGCCAGAGGAGCGCCGGTCATAACATAATTGGGCGACACAATCGGGTTGCCGCCGTAAAGCTGCTGCATCAGATAGGCGTTGGACAATGAACTGGCCCCGCCGCTTAAGGCGCCGGTCAAGGCGTTTGCTCCGGCAATGCCAGCAGCACCTTGCACGTTAGCCGCGCCCATCAGGTTTTGACCGGCTTGCGTTGCGTATTGTTGTTGGGCAGCGCCCACTCCAGCAGCCGCCGCCTGACCAATGCCCGTCAAACCCATCAGCTGGTTATATTGCTGTTGTTGTTGGGCTTGGTAGTTTTGCAACTGCTGTTGGTAATCCATCTGGGCCAGACCCTGACCCTGTTGTTGCAGCGCAAGCAATTGGTTGCCGCCAAGACCGCCCGTGCGGGAGGCTGCATTCTGTGCGGATTGCAGACCTTGTTGCAGTTCAAACTGGTAAGCGGGCGAGGCTTGGAATTGCTGTTGGCTGAACGGGGTGTTCAGCGCGCCCTGACCAATTGCACCCGTAGAACCCGGCATCAGGCCTAAGCCCTGTTGCAGTGCGGTGATGGCGGGCAGGCCAGCCTGTTGATACGGCGCGAGGTTGGCTTGCTGTTGAGCCAGCGCTTGCGCCTGAAGCTGGTTGGCCTGTTGTGCGGATGCCGCCTGTTGCGATGCAGCATCCGACGCTGCGCCTGACGCAATCAGTGAACTTCCAACTGTGGCGGTGGCCATCAGAGCGGCAGCGGCAAAAAAAGGCATGGTCTATTCCTTCAATTCGTCAGGCACCCACCATTCATTAACACCGTGCGCCATCTCGACGTTATAACCCAGATCGCTCTGGATGTTCAGATGCATAAGTTGATGCAGCATCGGCTGGGACGTTCCCGGTGTCAGCCAGTCAATGGCATCCGAGATTGTCCAATAGTCCAATTCCTCATACGGGATTACCCTGACCAATGGGTGGTCGTCGTAGATCCGCAGCATGTCTTGGAGAGCCTCCAAACGACGACGCAAGCGTGGGCTGGAGATCCCAAACTGATTGAGGCTTGTCTCCACCTGATCCACCGACCGGCGGATAATCAATGTCCTCGGGCGGAGTTCATCCAAGATCGAAGGCAGCAGCATTCCCAGACCGGAATCCGAGATGCCCACATACCGAAACTTGCTCTCGGTCCACAGCCGCACCAGCTCGGGCCAATCACTTAGCCAGGCGGTGGGTTCATGATGGCACACACTCTCCGGTGTGGAGGTCGCAACAGAGAACCAAGCCGTCCGAGATCTGGGCAGGCCGGTGATGAAGAACGGTGTGCTCATGGACCCGTCAGCGCCGCAATGATGGCGTTGACCGCAGTGACAATCTGCGTGGTGGTGGGGCTGGCCGGCAGCGGGGTGATAGCAGAACAGGACTTCTGCAAATTGCTCACCGCATTGGCGAGCGTGACGTTGTATTGATAGTAGGCCGGCACCGGCTGACCATTGGGCTGAACCCATGGGCTAGGCGCGACGGGGGAAACCTTGACGACCATTAGCCAATCTCCGCAGACAGCAGAGCCACCTTGTAGGGATCGGTGGACGATAGCTCGAAGATCCGATCTTGAGCCAATCCCCGGCGCTCAATCCCGAGCCGGTTGAACTTGATCCGTTGCGCGGTCTGACCGATCAAACCCACAGGCTGAAAGAACTCTGACGTGAAGCTGGAAGAGTCAAAACTCTGGCGCAGCATCATCTGCGGATTGGCAACGGTGGAATAGTTCCCGGTGTCAGCCTGTATCTCAAGCCAAGAGATGCGGAAGGCATTGGCCGTGGTCTGGGGAAGCGCCCGCCAGCTCCGCAGCCATTTCCTCTGCTGACCGGCGTCAGTGTAGGTGTTCAGGTCATACGCATACAGCTTGCCAGCGTTGTAATCCCCCACCACAACCTTGCCCGCAAAGAACTGACAGGTGGCCGTCTGGTGCCGGGAAAAGTTGCCGTTGCTGAACGCAAGCCGCTTGTGCCAAGCGGGATATCCCAACTGCCTCGTTGCAGTCAGGTCCAGCACCCAGGTCTCATTTCCCGAGGGGAAAGTGATCTGGTAGAAGTAGTGGCCTTCCTGTTGGTAGGCGTAGGCGATGGCATCCGTCAGCGTCGGATACTGAGCCGTGGCGTATTCCATGCCATGGGTCGAGACCCGTTCCGGCTGATATCCATTGGCGAGATACACCACGCCTTGGCCCTGGTCGTTCTGCGAGAGCCACAGGAGGTTGTCACCGACATTGCAGATCGAACCCTGTGCAATGCACCCGATCTCAAGCGACACACCGTCCAGTCGCTGGAAGGCAAACGGTGAAAGACCAGCATTCACCCACACGAACGTCCCGCGTTCTTTGAACACGTAGATCTGCCGGTGAAGCTCACCAATGCCCACGATGTTTGAGAGCTTGCCGTTCTCCACGCCGTAGTTCAGCGCCGGCCAGCTGGTCAGGTCGTTGATGGACGATTGCCACAGGTTGGACGTGCCGTTCTGGCTGACCACACCAAAGCCGTCCTGGTACACCGCAAGGCCGGGATTGCTGAACGGCAGTGTGATGGAGTTAAGCGCACCGTTGACGATGCTATATCCCCCAATGCCATCAAACAGCGCCACTTGGGTTGCGTTGGCGATCATGGAGACCTGACCGGAACCCGTGGCGATATTCCCAAGCAGGGACACGTTGAAGTTCGAGGTGACGATATAAACGCCCGTCCCCGACACCACGTACAGGTTGCCGTTGAAAGTCAGCATGCCACGAATGGGGCCATTGCCCACCGTTGCGAGGAGATCCAGACCCGGTGTGCCATAGAACGCACCGACTTGTGCGCCTTGCTTGGTCTCTACGATCTCGGGATAGAGGTTGATGCACTGCTCAAGCGATAGGTCCCGCGAGCGAGAGACGTAAGCCGTGCCGAGGAAGGGCGTCTTCATTCACCCTCCATCCAATGATTGAGATATCTTGCCTGCAAGCCCGTCAGAGCCGCCAGCATGACATGCGTCCCCGCATTGTCCCCATGACACCAGCCTAACGTCGTGTCTCTGTTGGGAGCCGCGTAGGCGTAAGCGATGGCCACGATCTCGCCACGCTTGGCTTCTTCCAGAATGCGTTCGAGATCCGCCACGATGTCAGCGTCTGCTGTGCCGGGAGGAACTCTGCCAAACGGCGAGATGACTTCACCCATCAGGTTCCTCCGCTACGGTCCCTAAAAATATTGTAGGTCGGAGATGCGCGGCTAACGATCTCGGGATCAAACACGGCCTTGATTGGCGTCATGTTGGTCCGCTTGATGTTGCCGAGCGCCTTGGCTGCGGAACGCACTAAGAGCGGGTTGGCTTCCGCGTCGGTGAAGTAGGGCTGAAGCTCAAGGGCAAGATTGGTGGTAATTGCGAGCTTGTACCCAAGCGGCAACGACATGTTCGTCGAGAGTGTGGGAAACTCTTGGAGCTGGAGGTAGCTGTCAAAGAACAGCGTGTACGCCTGCTGCGGCACTGGGAAGATATTGATGATGCCCAGCGGATATTGCGGGTCATAGAACAGCGTGTCGGGGATGTTGGAGCTGTTGGTCTTGAGGCCGATCAGGTTCCATTGATCCTGCGTAATGACCGCCATGTCGTAGTCGTTCAGGTTGGTGTCGCGGATCCGCGCACGTCCTGGTCCCTCAGGGATACGAAGGGGGCGGACACTGACGCCCGTCCCCCCCGGTCCACACGTGTACACAGCTTGTCCTGGCACCAAAGTGAAGGACTGTTCCAGGTTGGCATACGTGACAAGGTTCTCATTCGACCATGAGTCCATAAGGTCGTTGAGGACGTTCAGGCCAAGCTGCGCGTCAGAACTGTTGAGAGTTTCCGTCGCGGCATACACCCCAAGCTTCTGGAGTGCGTCAAGGATCAGCTGGCCTGCGTTTACGGTCATGACGGTTCTTTCTGCCTACCGCGCTTCGGAGCCAGCTCACGCTCTTCCTCGGCACTGTGAACGAGCTTGTCACCGACCCACTTGGGATATTCCTCGGGGATGTAGTCCGGTGCCGGAGGGATCGCCGCTGCTTGGGCGAAGGCTTCCGGCGAAGACGATCCGATGGTGTAATATCCTTGGGCGCGGTGTTGCTCCTCCTGGTCCACATTATACACCAAGACCGGCGGATATTTATCGGGCGTGCCTTGCCAGTTTGCCTTTTTGTCGGAAAGGTATTCTTCCACCTTTTCCGTCTTTCCCCGCTGGCTGTGCGGGTGATGCATGTGCTTCGGATACTCGTTGTGTTCCATCAATAGTCCTCGCCCGGTCTCTGAAAGTGGAAACACCGTCGGTCAGTGTGCCGGTCCACGTCTTGGACCCACGGTGCTTAAAGGCAATGTCAGGATCAACCCACATCTCATAGCCAGCAGCGGTGAGTGCGTTGGAGAACGCGTAGTCCTCGCCCCACCACCATTCGTCCGCGCCAGGGCCTGAGTTGAACACGGCGTGGTATTTCACGCGATCCCCATTAATCTCCACGTCACGGAACACCGGAGCCTTGTAGTAGAGATCCTCCAGCACATGGCGCTTGATACGCAGGAAGCCTGTAGGGACGTGCGTTGCCATGATCAGGCCATCACGTTCCACCAGCTTGCGGGTGTCTGCATGAGCCGCCAAGGACACCGGCCAGTCGGGCGTGTCCTGCTTCTTGGGGTATACCCCACAGATCACATCCTCCGGTCGCTCCAAAAACTCGATGACCTTATGCGCTGGCCAGCCGAGGTCGTCATCCAGAAAGAACAGATCGGTCGCGCTGGGCGTGTCAAGAAACTCCGCAACCATCTTGCTGCGAGCCTTGGCAACGAACGGATCGCCGCAACGCTGCGCCCATCCTCGCGTAAACCCAGCCCGCTCGCAGGCCGCGTCAGTGGCTAACGCTGAACGTAAAAAATCCACCGTGACTTTGTGATCTAACGAGGGAGTCGCGAAAATCACGTAGGTCACGGTGGATATCCAGTCGGGGAGGAACACACCCCGAGACAGTATTACGGCGCAGCCACCAAGCCAAGCGAAACCAGAGCCGCGTGGTCAGCGGTGGGTCCACCGTTCATGGAGGTGTAAGCGGTGGAGGAACCAGCCGCAGGCACCGCACCGGGGAACACGCCGATGGTGTAGGTTTCCGACGGAGGCACAATCGCCGCCGAGGTGTTGTTGACGTAGGTGATCGCCACCGTGTTGGCAGCCGACACGCGATAACCACCAATGCCGAGACCCGTGGTGAAGGTCGGCTTGTTGACGTAGATCTGCATGTTGGCGTTGATGCCAGGCACGGTGAAGGTCTGTTCCGCCGTGGTGTTGGCAGCAACCGAAGCCGGAGTCAGCGTGGCGGTAACGGTCTTCAGCACCGGAGCAACCTGGATCTCCGGGGAAGCATACACGAGGTAGCTTTCGGCAGCGGTCGGCGTGATGGTGGCAGCCGTCAGGTTCTGGAACGTAATGCCCAGCGTGTTGGCAGCCACGGCGCGAGCATTAAGGATGGCCAGACCAGCCTGAGAAGTCGGCTTGTTGACGATGACCGGCGAACCAGCAGCCAGACCCGACACGGTGAACTGCTGTTCAATGGCCGTGTTCGGACCCACCGCCGTCGGGGTGAGCGTAGCCGACAGCAGCATGGTGGAAGGGATGGCGGTGACCAGATAGGTTTCACCGGCAGTCGGGGTGATGGCAGCCGCCGTGTCGTTGGCGAAGTTCACCGCCAGGGTGTTGGTGGCCGACACGCGAGCCGACGGGGACAGAGCCAGACCCGCCTGCGTGGTGGGCTTGGTCACCACGACCAGCTGGCCGGTGGCAAGACCCGTGACCGTCAGGGTCTGTTCAGCAGCCGTGTTGGCGGCAACAGAAACCGGGGTCAGCGTCACAGCGTAGGTGGTCACCACACCCACATAGCCCTTCAGGGAGCCCTGCGAGGCAGGCTGCACGATGCCGGGGTTGGCACCGTAGAAACCGATCAGGTCGGTGGAGGATGCACCAAGGACAGTGCCTTGGCTATTCTGATCCGAAAGTTGCTTCGGACCCTTCGTGGCAGTGGAGGCGGCGGAGACGACGGGCATGGTTCTGGTTCCTTACGAGGGCTTTACGAGCAGCATCTGCGGGTTGGACCAGCGTGTTTCCATGCCGGTCTTGATGGATTGAGCAATGGCGTCCTTGAACGGACCAAGCACTTCCTTGGTTGCCATCGGGCCGACCGGGAGGACACGGCCATCCTCAGTCCGTTCGACGACAACCTGGTAGAGATCCACCTTGAAGGGCGACTTCCACCCTTTAGGCATCTTTTTCCGTTCAAACATCTTTGCCTCAATCAGCCGGTCAGGCGCACGCCCAATTCAGGGTAGAAGGTAGTCGTTCCGTAAAGGATGTCGATACGAGCCGGGAAGACATCGTTATTGATGTCGTAAGCCCGGATGATCCGCATCGAGATACCCTTGTAGGTTTCGCGAGCCTTGAAGTCGACGCCTTCCGGCAGCTCCAGCGGCACGGTGACGAGACCAAAGCAGTCCTTCACAAAGCCGACGTTTTGCGGGTAGGTCACGTTGGCCGAACCGGAGATGACCGTCACACCGGCGAGGTTCGCAGGCGAAACCGACACGGTCTGGTAGGCACCCGTGGTGCTGATGGCCGGGTAGATCGGCAGCGTGGCGTTGCCGCTCGCGTCCGACGAGACCGGGCCGGTGACCAGGAAGTTCTGGAGGGCGCCGGTGGACTTGCGGCTCTTCGGGTTGATCGCGTAGACGCCCGCAATGGTGATGACTTCACCGCCGAGGAAGAAGTTGGTACGCGAAGCCGTCCAGCCGTTGGTGACGAGGCTGGAGCCGGTCTGGCTGGCACCGTTCACCACACCCGTACCGGCATAGTTACCGTTGGTGAGGTTGGCCACGTTCTGGTCTTCGTAGATCTCGAAGTTGGCAATGTTCGCCAGGTAGCCCTTCAGGGCCGGTTCAGCGACCGACTTTACGTAGACGCCGATGAGCGCATTCGCGAGCGCCCAGTAGGCGGCGGGGTTCAGCACCAGCACGCGACCGTCTTGCGGAACCGCGCCTTCGTCCATCCGCTGACCGACGGCGGCCAGAGCGGCAAAGCTGTTCGGAGCCGTACCAGCACCCTGCGGGCCGACCCAGTTCTGGAGGGAGGTGGTGTTCTGGAGAACGTCGTAGTCCAGCTGGTTGGCAAGTTCGGCAGCCGCCGGCTTGATGTACCGCTCGGAGAACTCTTCCACCGTCAGCGTCAGGTCCTGAGACGAGAACTGGAAGTCCACGTGCTTCTGGTTGGAGATCGTGATGCTGGTGGACGGTTCGCTGATGTCCTGGATGGACAGGCCCGGACCCGAGGACACAAGGAAGCGGTTGGGCTTACGGATCGTGACCGAGGAACCGATCTTGACGAACTGGTTCTCGAACTGGCGGTTCACCTTACCGGCGGCGACCAGGTTGTTCTCGAGGATAACCAGCGTCTCCTTGGTGATGACGCTAGGATTAAGAAGAGCGTTGTTAGACATCCGAGGCTTCCTTATGACGCCCCGGATGTCCGAGGCTTAACGGCGACGAGAGGCAGCGATTTCGGAGGCTCGCCGTGCAGCGTACTCCTCCATGGTTTCTTGGTCGGGAGATTTGGGACCGGCGTTGGAACGCGAACCAACAGGCTTGATTGGATCAGGCTTGCGGCTCGGCGTCGGTGCTTCAGACTGAGCACTCAACCGGGCTTCGATCTTCCCAATTTCACGAACAGCCTGGATCGGGTCCAGTTTGGCAATCCTTGCCGCAGTCTCGGGGTTCTGCCCGAGATAGTACGCGACAGCGGGACCGTCTTCTGACTCAAGCATGGCCCGCGCCATCGGCAGACTGATCTGGAGATCGTCGCGTTCGGCAACCGCCTCGAAGTCGGGGTGGTCAGCCATGAACGTTGCGCGACGGTCAGACCATTGAGCCTGTGTGCGCTCCATCTGAGCCTTCTGGCTTTCCTGAGAAACCCGCTGCCGCTCCTCTGCCCTCGCAAGCTGTTCAGCTCGGCGTGAGGACCAGTTGATCAGAGCCTCGTCATACGAATCAGGATCGTCGAACTGATGCCGCCCAGGGCGGGGATCGTCCGTCTCGACCTTCTTCGCCTCGGCCTTGGTGCTGATAGCTTCCAAAGCACGAGAGAGGTCCTGCTGGAGTTGCGTGGCCTTCTCTTCAGCCGCCCGCCTCTTGTTGCGCTCAATAGTAATCTCACGCTTCAACCAAGCCGGTGTGCCATCGGACTTGTCGTCCTTTGGACTTTCGCCTGCGGATTTCTCAGCAGTATCTGCCTTATCCTCTTTTTCCGGCTTGTCGTCAACTTGACCAGTCGGGTTAGCCTTGAACTGGGGGAAGTCCGAGGTCGCTGACAGTGGAGGCCCCGCCTTGGGGGTTGCTTCCATCGTCGTTGCGAGTTGATCCGGCATTCATCATTCCTTCTGGTTGCCCGCTTGATTGCGGTTTCGGTAGCGCAGACATGAGCTGCGTTACGTTCTGTGCCAGGTCCTCGATCTTGGATCCGACCTGTTTGTTCATGCTGTCTTCGGCCTTCTGGATGATGGCCATCAGCTTGACCTCGAAGTCCGCATTGATCTTGGCCATCATGATGTCGCGGTCCTTCTGCTTGTCGTTAAGCTGGAACGCGGCCTGCTGGAGCTGGGCTTGTGCCGCCTTAAGCTCCTGTTGCATGTTGTTGATGATGGCTTGCACCTGCGGCGGGATGTCCTTCATGTCCTGGCCCATCAGGTTGGCAGGGACAGCCTTGGCCAGACGGGTTGCCATCTCTTCAGCACCCGGCCAGTCCTGGTTCTTGGCGATGAGATCCGCGACCAGCTGGGCGGTCTGCGGCATGGCACGGACGAAATCCATCATGCTCTCGCTCGCCTCAATGCGTTTGGAGGCATAGGACGGGCCGATGTCCACCGTCACACCGAACTTGCCGATCGTCGGGTTGAACACCTTCATTTTCTTGCCGTTCGGGCCGGGTTGTTCCTGGTAAGGAAGATTGGCGGAGGGGTCGATGACCACCTTCTCTTCCTTGTCGTCTTCCCGCAGAATGGTGATCTGGCGCTTGGTGTCGTAGATCTTCGGGATCAGGTCGATGAGCTGCCGGCCGCAGTGCTTCAGCGAACGTGCCAGGTTGTCCATGTAGTGGAACGAGCCAAGGTCGCCAGAACGGCGAAGCTCTCGAATAGCCCGGCCAGATTCATCCATCATCCTTTCGTTAGGAGAGGCATCAAACCTGATCCCGGTCGTGGCCATCATGTCCTGAGCCGCGCCTTGTGCAGCCTGGACAACACCCGCAGGAACGCCCGCAAACTGCTGACGTTGCGGCGGTGGGGCGAGGGTCCCACCCAGCGACACACCTCGGTACGGCAGGTAAGGGTAGTTCCTCACGTTGGCCGAGCGCCACTGTTCCTCGTAGCCTTCGATCTGGCCCTCTTCCACAATCCATGGAGCCTTCGGAGCCAGAGCGATCAACTCGGTCTCGCTTGTCTTCCAGTAATTGTACATCCGCTGGGGGTCTTTGGCGTTTCGAATGACGCCGCTGTAGAATACTTTGCCCTCGATATCGATCTCTTCGCCGATGACGGGGATGATAGGTATCCACAGGCCGAGCCATTCAGACTCCTCTAGCACTTCGGTGGCGGTGATCTTGTACCATTTGATCTTGCGCTTCTCGGACTTACGCTCGTCCACGATCTCCAGCGCACCGGATTTGATCATGTCCTTGGTCCGTTGGGCCAGATCATCCTTCCAGCCTACGTAGCCGTTGGAGAGCTTGACCAGGTTCTCCATGTCGATCTTGGTTTCGAAGTACTCCGCAATCCGAATGCCGTCCTTGCTGGACCATTCCTTGTACTTGTCGCCGATCCCACCCTGGTCATAGGCTTCGGTGTCCGCGTCAGGATACTGAGCCTTGAACTCGTCCATCGGGATCATCTCAGTCACGAACGCATACTTGCAGTCCGCGCCATCAGGCTCCTGGTGGTCGGGGTCAAGGTACACGGTGAACGGGTTGCGGATCCGCTCAATCTTGATCACCTGGTCGAAACTGTCCGGTGCTTCCCAGTCGGTGCGGATGCGGAAATACCCGAACCCATTGGACACTGCCGACTCAAACGCCGTGTCATAAGCAATGTCTGCCGTGCTCTCGCGTTCAATGGCGCGGATCAGGCCACGATAGACCTTCGCTGCGTCAGGGTCCGAACGATCACCCACCGGGGACACGTTAATGGCTGGGCGGTTCTGGCGCTGGTCGTTGGTGATCTGGTGGACAAACGTCTGCATCTTGTTGATGGTCAGACAGGGGCGCTTGTCGGTGTTGCGCTGGGCAGCCACGTCAGCCGGCCACTGTTCGCCCCGCTTGAACTTCAGATCTTCAAGCGCAGCCTTACGGTTATCGCTTTCGGACTGAATGCAACGCTCCATACGCTTGCGAGCGCGGTCAAGAACCTCATCATGGGTTTCCTCCTCCTTGCGCTTCTCAGTCCCCAAAGGCTTCCAGTCGTCGCCCCATTCGTCGTCGTCGTATGCCTTCTTGTCGCCTTTGCCCATCATGGGGCCACGCTTGTTCATTCCCGCCTGGACGGACGGCATCTTGATCTTGCCGTCGTTGGGAGCTTTGCGGGGATTGTTTAATTCGGCCACGGGACTACCTCACCAGGGTCGAGGCCCAAGCGCATCGCCTCTTCAATCAATTCTAACGCTTCCGCCCGCTTTTGGCGATAGGTCCTGCCCTCAGGCATAGGGATCACCATAAAGAACTCCTGGCCTGCGTGGTCGAACATGGACAGCCTCACCGCATGACAGCCAAGCACCACCGACCAGAAGCGAAACTCCTTATGCACCCAGCCACCCTTGCGAGCCGCTCATGGTGGTGACCCGCAAGGCCGGCGGGGTCTTTGGCCTAGCAATCTTGTGAGCCACGCCCAGCGTCCTTAGCGCATCAGCGCCGTGAGAAGACCAATCATGGACAGGGCTAGACTTATACTCGCCAAGTCGAGAATTATAATCCCGGCGATAATGAGACAGCGCGTCCAGTCCAGCCTTGCACCGCGTCTCGTCAAACCAGAGTTTGGGGAAGAGCATGCGGGTTGCGTGGATCCCGTCCTCAAGCCCCAGCGACGGCGCGGTTTCAAACTTAATGCCGAGGTCTCTAGCCGCTTCGATCCGAGAACGGCCAGTGCCAAGCTCTCTAACAGCAATGTCCGCCGGTGCCGTGTGTCGTCCATACAGATACCCTTTCTTGTCCAGGACTGCTGCATAGTGCGGGAAGCCCTCGCCCGTGCACTCGTAGTAATCCACCACCCGGATTTCGCGGCCCACGTCCTGCGTGAACCAGATACACATGGCGTCGCGCATGCCGAGGTCCCACCACGTATCCACCCGCACAGTAGGCTCAACAGGGACGCGTGTGATCCGGCCTTCATTGCGAGCCGCCTGGAGCTGGTCGGTGTAGATCGCACCACCAACAATAGGCTCATCCCACCTACCATCCAGCAGGGCGCGGCGGGTCTGGTCGGGGAGCATCATCAGGCGTTCGCGATAGCCGCTATTCGTCAAGTGGGGATTGTCATGCAGGCGGGACGGAATGAACCGTCGGCTCCATGTTCTGTCCCCGTATGTTGTGCGGGTGAATGTCGCATCACCCTCCGGCCCGATGCCGAAGCGATCAGCGATCCACTTCGCTCCTGGTCCATCGGGGTTGCACGTAGCTCTGACGTAGACCGGCACGTCGAGCCGATCAGGAGCACGTAGGCGGGAGATCATGTACTCGTAGGCATGAGGCGATGACCATTGCGCCAGTTCCTCCCAGCCAATCCACTGGAACTGCCGGGACTGGTAGCGCTGCACGTCACTGTCTCGGTCGAGGTAGCCAAACTCAATGCGAGCGCCAGACGGAAACCGCCATTCGCTGCCTTGCGAGTTGAACTGCGCAGTGGGGCAGATTACCGGGTAGATCGCCCTGGTGCGGTCCACCACTTCCTTCAGCTCTGGGTAGGTCCTGCGGAGAATAAGCGCCCTATACTCCGCTTTGGTGTAGGCATCCCAGCCAAGCGCATCCATGATGAGGGCATCAGTCTTGCCGCCACCAGCTGCGCCGCCATACAGGACCTCGTCCTCTGGCGCTGCGAGGAACTCATGCTGCCGTGGGGTCGGTGTCCAGACGGTCGGGATCATTTGCCTTTGCGGGCTTGGCTCAGTGCAATGGCAATGGCCTGCTTCAACGGCTTGCCGGCCTTGCGCTCGGTCTTGATGTTCGAACTGATAGCCTTACGGGACTTGCCCTTTTTCAGCGGCATCAAATCAGGTTCTGCACTGTGGCTTCTGGCTGCCACATCTCCGCCAGAAGCATCATCGCCTCGTCCTGGTTCTCGCCTCGCGCCATGCGAACTGCCAGTGCGGCATTGAGAACCGACAGGTCAGGATCATACAGCCCTTCGGTGTTGAATTCGTCAAACATCTCGGGGCGAATCCTTTCGAGGAAGTTCAACCACACCCATCGGCATCAGCGTCGGATCCTGACCCACTGCGACAGACTGCTGAGCCTTGCCATACCCTCTGTCTAGTAGTTCCTTGATCGCCGCCACTCTAACCGACTCTGTTTCCGACTGGAGCGCCAGCCTAGCAAGCTCTCGGATGATGTCACCCGCATGCTCACTGGCTAGCGCCCTGATGTCCACCTTGTCCTTTGATCCTTTGGGCCTACCTGGACCGGCTGTCCGCTTCAGGTTGGCAAGGCTTCGGGGGTTAACGGCCATCGGATTTAATTCGGTTAGTTACCGACTCACTTGCTCTTCATTTTCATGCCGCCGTGCGGCTTCGTCGGGTGCTTCGGACCCATGGAACCGGAAACGCCCAGAGCGCCAGGCACATGGCGGCTGTCCAGCATGCGGGGGTGGTGCGGGCTGGTGGTTTGGATCTGGTGCATGGACTTGGTCGGACGGGAGCCGCTGCCGACGTGGTTTTTGTGGGGCGACGACATCTGGGTCTTGATGGAGAGACCCTTAGCGTGCTTCGCGCTGTGGCGGTTCGTCGAGCCGGGGGCGTCGTGAAGGATGGCCATCTTGTAAACTCCTGCCCGGCGGGCGCTAATCTTTGGTTGATAATAAACCGTTAAGGACGTTTCCGCAATTAGCTCATAGCTTCCTGAGCGATCAGCGAAGCACCGACACTGCCAGCGAAACCAGACGGCGTGGTAATGGCCACAGTCAGGATGTCAGGCTGGTTGCCTTGAACGTTGTTGTACAGCGGGAAGAACTGGGAAAGGTCGTAGGTCTGAAGACCACCGGAAGGCAGCGGCGCGTTGTACACCACCTCTCCGCCAGTCAGTGCCGTGGCGCTAACGTCCCGCTCACCGAAGCTGTTGAGGCTGCCGAGGCTGTACATGGTCGCAAAGCTCGCACCCGTCAGCGTAACCGGCGAGGAGTACGTCGAGCTGATGAGTTCCAGCGTACAGTTAGCCGACGAATAGATTTGCAGGGTCTGCGGGAGAATCTGTCCACGGTCAATCATGCCCAGCATGTAATTGCCCGAGCTGGCCGGCAGAACGGGAAGCGGGCCGCCCTGGACGTTGTCCACCACGGTGAGCGTGTTCTGCGTGTTGGCAATGATGCGGCCAACAGTGCCCAGGCCGGTTTGATAGGTGATGGTGCCAGTGACCGTACCCGAAGCGGTCGTGTTGAACGTAAACGTCGACGCGGTCACCCCAGTAATCTGCACCTGGCCGTTGATGGTGCCGGTTGCAGTTGCCCCCGCGATGATGACCCAGCGGCCCACCGTCAGATAGTTGGGATTGGCTGCCGTGGTGGCCGTGGCGACGCCGCTTGTGATCGTGATGCCGGTGATGGATGCCGTGGCAGCTCGGCAGAAGATTGACTTGCCCACCCAAACATTAGGAGTCAGCGGCGTACCAGTCAAAACAATGGTCGAAGCGGTTGCAGTCGAGCTGGCGGACGTGATCGCTGCACCGTTGACCGGCAGCGTACCGTTAGCGCCGGAGTAGTTGCTATCAACCCCATATTCCATCGTCCCCATTGGGCGGTAGCGAAGCGACAGCAGCGGATAACGGGTCGCAGCGGATCCAGGCGAGCGAGTTGGCGTACCTGCCGCCATGCCGTAGCCATAGGTGAACCCGCGCTGTAAGTCCCGCTGGCCTTCAACGATAACCGAGACACCCCAGTGATTGAGTGTCTGGGCGGAAGCAACCGCACCAGAATTGCGGAGTTCGTACCGAACGGGAAGGTTCCCAGTACGCGCCCACGGGATGTTTTGACCGCCGTTGCCCTGGCCAATCTGATGGAGCGTGTAGGGTTCACCGTTGAGGATCACACCCCAGCGCATGAGGCCCGCGCCGTACCAAGCAAATTCCATCCACAGCATCTGGATTTGCGTCCAGTTAAGGGATTGAGTCACACCGTATGGGTCCTGCCATTGGTTCAGCGGGATGACCGTGTCGTAAGGCACGCCTTTGATGTCGGAGCGGTACATCACGCACATGCCGCTGGGGTTTGTGGCAGTCGGCGACTGGATCTGGAAACACATTCCGTTGTTGTCGTCGAGGAACCCGACCCGCTCAATGTGGTTCGTTGCGGGTCCACCGAACGTGATCCCGGTGGCCATGTACATGGTCTTTCCGGGCTGGTAGCGGTGATATGGCCGGGTCTGACGGATCGCCACGTCACCGGCGGCAGTGGTCACGGCGAGCTGAACGCCACCAATGTTAGAGGTTGGCGTGATGGTGGCACCGCCAACAATGTAGTTTTCCCAGCGCATCGGCTGGGCGCCGTACTCGAAGTCGGCTTCGTACACGTTGTTGTGCGTGGTGACCTTTAGGCGACCGGTGTTGTCTCGGATCCGCTGCGGGAACTGGGTGACGAGGCTGTTCTTCTCCCCAACCGTGGTCATAACATTGGTCAGGTTGTTGAATTGGTCAATCGTCGCCATCGTCAGACCCTTAAATCGATTTTGCGCACTTTATCACGGCGTTGCCTCTCTTCATAGGCACGCACCCCATGCAGGATTGTGGTGTGGACCCGCCCACCAAACAGCTTGCCAAGCAAGGGATACGACAGCCCCGACAGCTTCCTAGCCTTCCACATTGCCTCCCGGCGAATAGCCGAGATGTCCTCATGCGAATCGTAAGACATCATCCGCTCTAGGCTGACCGTGTGGGCTTCCGCGACCTCCCGAATAGCTTTCTTGGCCAACTGGTGGCGCTGCTGTATGGTGGGTTCCACGTTACCTTGCCAGATCGAGTGCATCGTCTGCCTCCGCTGCCCTGTTGGTTTCACCCAGTCCCCGCGGCCTAACCTTGGAGCGGTAGATCCCGGCCTCCGGTAAACCCATGTAGCGTCGCCAGACTGCCCTGGCGAAGCGATACCAATTCTGTTTCTCAGCGTCGGTCATGATCTCAGCCCCATAAGTTCCCGTGCCTTTAGCCTGCGGAGGCGGGCCTTTTCCATCAAATCTTTCCCAGCCGGCGGCATCTGGGTGATGTCCCGAGTGCCGGTCTCCTTCACCAGCATCTGGATGGCTGCCGTCTCATGCTCATCCGCCAGCATCTTCTGGATCCGCGCCTTGTCGAACAGGCTCATGCTTTCGTAAGCCACCACGGCAGCCTTCTTGGTTGGCTCGGCGAGCTGGATGCCTAACTCCCGAACAATTCCCATCGCCTGGTCACGAATGCGCTCGTAGGCGATCATGGTGCGCGGTGTGAGCGTCATGTTGTCATACCGCCAAGTTGCGCCTGACAGGTAGCTGTACGCAAATTCCTCGCCATGGAGCTCCACAAACTTGGCTCGAACGTGCGCGGGTCCGTCAAATTGGGACCTCTCCCCATCCTCCATCAGAGGCAATGCTTTCCGCTTCCGCCTGTTGGCGTTTCCATTGTTGGTGTCGGCGTTCCATTGCTGCGTAGTCAATTTGTGGTCCTTTCGGTTTGGTTGGCTTGGCGGATCGGAGCCAGTTCCTGGCAACGGCGTTCCAGTCGGATCTGGCGGTCTTAAATTCGTAGTCCTCAAGCTTGGTCAGTTCCTGTTCAATCTGGTCAGCCGTCAGTCCAGCTTTCTCGCCGGTATCGAAAACGGAATCGTCAAATTCGAAATTGGGAGGGCAGCGCCGAGACTTTCGAGGCCCTCTCTCTTCTTTCTTCTTTATGAGTTCTGGTTCTGGTTGGCAGAGCGGGAAGCTGCCGGTAGCTAAAGCTGCTTCTTTGTTTTTCAATGCCTTAGCATGCCCGCCGTTTGACGCTGCCACCCTTCGCTGTCTGACAGCTTCGGTATGTCTCGTCAGTTCACGGGTCAGACGGCGTTGCGTCATTTCACCGTTTTCAATGTCGAAGAACGCTAGCAGGGTCTCGCTCATGCGGTCCCATTGCGCCCTGGTGAGCTTGCATAATTTGGCCAGCTTAGCGGGATTGGCGGGCAGGCTTCCACCAGATCGCCACATGCAAAACAGCAGCATCAGGTAAGCCCCGTGCTCCGTCGTGGTCAGGTGGGTTGTGTCGGCTAGATAGTCCCCAACGTAGAGCGGCATGAATGGTGGGGATGACATCGGACACCTTTAAGGTTGTCCAGCAAACGCTCTTCGCCTATCATCTGAAGGCTTTTAGCAATCGCCGGTCCATGGCGGTTTGTTTCAGAAGGGGTCGAGCGGCAAACTCGGCCCCTTCGCCCTAACATCTTCCAATTCTCCCAGAGAGGCAAGCCATGAAAAAGCCCATGAAAGCTAAAGGCTCGAAGCAGACGCCGCTCATGAAGGCTTCTGAGATGAAGGCTATGAAGGGTGCCAAGCCTTCGAAAAAGGACATGAAGAAGGCGAAGAGCTGCTAGGCTCCTACCACGTTCCGCCAGTGCCACCTCACTCGGGCGCATAGCACCTGCACCTCAAGCGTCACATAACCGGACATGGCCCACGCCCTGGCGGTCTGTTTCAGCTTGATCTCGTGGCGGCTGTAGATGGCCCGACGGACAGCTTCGTCTATTAGTTTTTCTCTCAGGACCACCGCCGAATCCTGCGGTGCTCCAGGTCCTTCATCCCGCCCTGCCAGGTCGTTTGCACGAATGCTCGGGTCATGTGATACGGGCAATATATTTTCCCCCCGGTAGGTTCAGCGCAGAATAAATGCTCATCAGTGTGTAACACCGGCCAGTGACATTCGAATTTGCCAAGCTGACCGAGAGTTTTCATTTTTCTGCCGCCAAGCTCAAGAGATGCAGGAACGTGTCTTCCTCGAGGTAGAAACGCCAGTCACCGTGATCGGCCCTGATGGCCAGAATTTCTACACCCGCCAGCCAACCCTCAAGCGTCATGGGCGGCAGCTTCCGGCGTTTCACTTCCACACGGAAAGTCTGATCCCCAAACACCATGCGAAGGTCGCCTTGGAGGCCGGCGGATCCGATGCGGGTTCCGAATGCCCCGGAGGCCGGCTGTTTACGCACCGTCACGCCAGGCACACGCTCAAGGAGCTTGAGCAGCTCTGTTTCACCGCGTGAGCCCTTGGACTTTGCCTTAATGGTCACTGGGTCTCCAATGCTCGAGCGGTATTTTGGCTGCGTCAGCGATCTGAAAGGCAAGCTGTAAGCTAGGCGTACGCTTCTTGTTGGCCAACTGGTGGGCGTAGGAATGACCTAAGCCCATTCCGCGCAACCGATCGTAAATTTGTTTTGGCGTTTCGTTCATGCTGCTATGTCGCATGATGTGTTGCGAATTGCAACTTTCCTGTTGCAACGTGCGTCACGGTGTGCGACAACACATCAACAGCAAGGGAGACACACATGTCCGTTTACGCAACATGCAGCTTTGAAATTGAGATCGGCATCACCGGCACGTACGACGCGCCAGACCCCAGCGTCGGTTGCCCCGGTGGCTACCTTGACCACGAGGTCGTCGATCTTGGGCAGATCAAAACGGTGTCCAAGGACGGCAAGGTGTCGTGGGTGTCCACCACCCTGCTCAAGGGTGTGGATCTTCGCTCCAAGGACATCCAGCAATTGTTCGCCAACATCCTCGAGCACTGCGATCTTGAAGCCTGGGCTGCTGAAGCCGACGCTAACGCCAGCGACGCCTACGACTACGAGATGGACCGCCGCCGCGAAAGCGCATTGCTGGCCGGTCAAGCTGGGCGGGGGCTGTGATGATCTGGCACAGTGGTGGTGACGTAATGTGGAACGGCGCTCGCTTGCAGGCTTGGCAGGCTGAGTTTCTGGATGACTTGTGGGCCGATGAATGCCGCGCTGCGTTCCAGGCTAACGACAAGCTCAACGCCGCCCGCATTCTTGTCCTTCGCGATGAACTCAACGCAGCGCTGACCGCTGCCATCAATTGGAAAAAGTGCTCATGACTCCCGAATTTGCAAAGGCGCTTGTCGCCGCTCAGAAGGCTACCTATCCGGTCTACAAGCAGGCCACTAACCCTGCGTTCCGGTCCAAGTACGCCGATCTGGCGGCGGTTGTGGAGGCGACCATCCCGGCGCTCAACGATGCGGGGATCTCCGTCCTTCAGATGCCGGACTTTGACGGTGAGCAACTGATCCTTACCACGGTGCTAATGCACGTGTCTGGCGATAGCCTCACTCACGTCATGCGTATGCCTGTCAGCAAGCGGGATCCTCAAGGGATCGGTTCCGCCACCACCTACGCCAGGCGCTATAGCCTGCTGGCTATGACCGGCGCCGCACCGGAGGATGATGACGGCAACGCGGCATCTGGCCCAGCTCCTGCTGCCAAGAAGTCCAGCGCACAGGCCAAGAAGGACGGCGACTGGGATCGCATCATGGCGGCCATCAACGGATGCGACACCGAACAGGAGCTGGACACGTGGTGGGCCAAGATGGAACGGTTCTGGGGTCAGATGCCCCAGGCGTGGCCCGACGCTGCTGCCAATGAGGTGGAGAAGCGCCGCAACGAGATCTTGGACCGCTTGGCCGAGGCATGAATAGCGGAGGCAACCAGACTATGGCCGAGTTCAGTGTGGACGATAAAACCGTCAGGCACTGTCTCGCCATCCTCCAGTCCCCTGACGCGGCACGGGCAAGAGCGGCTTACGAATGGTCTGAAAAGCACCTCAAGGTCGTTCTCGCTCAAGCCGCCGGCCAGTCAAACGCAACCACCGAAGCAGGTAGAGAGCGGGATGCTCTTCGATCTGAAGCGTATCAGGAAGCGTTGACATTATACCGACTCAACGCCGAGACGTACTTTACCGCCAAGGATCGGAGGGACGCAGCCAGTGCCACCTTCGAAGCCTGGAGAACCCTGCAATCTAACGAACGAGCTTTTGCGAGGAACTGATGGCTTACGAACAACGCCCCGGCGACATCTCCGTGTTCAAGGAGAAGACCAAGACCAACCCCAAGGCCCCCGATTGGCGGGGAACTTACACCGACCAAGACGGCATCAAGTGGGAAGTCAGCTTCTGGGAGAAGTCTGGAACCATGCTGGCCGGGTCTATCAAGCCCGCTTTCGTCAAGAAAGTTCCGACCAACAAACTGGACGACGAGATTCCGTTTTAGGGATCGGTTAACTTTTTCTCGATAATTTAACACAACAGAGGAGACACGTTATGTGGAATTACACACCACCGCACAAGAACCCGAACATGTTCGACAACATGACAGTCGGCCAGCTGGTCCGCATCGCCATCGAAGGCGCGGTGCTGGGCTTGGTGATTGTCACTGCACTGGTGCTTTGGCTGTGACGTTCCTGATCACCGTGGCGCTCTCCTTTGTTGTGGCCTACCTGGTCATCAGCCTTGTGAAAGGTGAAAAATGAACACCCCAGACGGTGGAGTCACTGATGAACCCATGCCGCCGGAATGGGTGCTGGCCTATGCAGACGCGTATCCCGATCGCCTGGTGGAATATGTCGAACAGCAACACGCGGTCATCGACGACTTTGATGAGAAGGGCGTCATGACCCTGATCAACAAAATCATCCGTGGCTGCGGAAACTTGCCGCACGTAGGTCCCCACCCCGGCACCGAGACATTATTTTTGTTTTGTGCGCTTGGTGGCGTTGGCGGAGCAAAATTTGGGTGGGTCGGTGCCCTGTTTGGCTTTACCGCAACGCTCGCATGTTTTGGTCCCATCTATCTTTGGGGTGCGTATGACAGAGCGGAGCTATCCGACACTTGCGAAGCAGAAAAACGAGGAGAGCGTCATGACCCACACATCACAACCAGAAAGGAACATTCCAATGAACTTTGACAAAATCACTATCGGCCAAGCCAAGCAAATTGCGGCATTAATCAACGGCATCAAAAGTGAGCCGACTTGCACCGCAACGGCGCACGACCCCATTCCCGTTATTGTCTGCACGGACAAGCGCGGTGTGGTGTTCGGGTACACGACCGACACCAATGCTCGCCCTATCGTCCTGACCTCTGCCCGCATGTGCCTGTACTGGTCGGAAGATGTTGGGGGCGTGTTTGGGCTGGCTGAAGTCGGGCCGACGAAGGATTGCAAAATCTCTGCCGTTGTTCCGTCGATCACGCTGGAGGGCGTGACTGCCATCATGTCAGTGGACGACAAAGCCGTGAAGGCTTGGGCCTCAGCAAAAACGCAGGGGCGCTGATATGGCTGCGATGCTTTTCGGCGAGCAACCCTCCGGCTACGGCTCCGGCTACGGCGACGGCTTCGGCTACGGCTCCGGCGACGGCTTCGGCTCCGGCTACGGCGACGGCTTCGGCTACGGCTCCGGCTTCGGCTCCGGCTACGGCTACGGCGACGGCTTCGGCTACGGCTTCGGCTCCGGCTACGGCGACGGCTTCGGCTCCGGCTACGGCTACGGAGAGGATGTCAGCACATGACCCACACAGACCTGAAGCCGTGCCCGTTTTGCGGCGGCGAGGCGCTTAAGTGCAACCGCGTTATGCTACCTAAAGCGCATTGGGTTTTGTGCAAAAATTGCGGAGCCTGTCCGGGTGACAGGGACACGGAAGCCGCAGCCATCACCGCATGGAACACCCGCACCCCCGACACCGCCCCTAGCCAGAGCGCTGACCTGATAGCTGAGGCTGAGGCGTATTTCACATCGCCCGCCGTTGCGACATCAGAAGCGCGGCGACACGTTGCGACTCTCATCACCGCCCTCCGCGCAGCAGAGGCTAGGGAGAAGGCGCTGCGGGAAAACGAAATCCCGTGGAACATACCGCCGGAAATTGCGGAGGTCGTTCTTAAGGTCGGGCGCGCCGAGTGGGGCGCAACCGATGCAATGGACGGCGAAGGCCACGCCGAATGCATGGCGAAAAGCGTCAAGCTGACCGAGCAACACTTCGGCTTAAACGGCCCGCAACCCATGCACGGGCTTTATGTCGAAGGCACGGGGACAGTGGTCTGCCACACCGGCATGAGCCCCAACAGCGCCAACATCGCGCGAGCACTTACCGGTGCTTGGAACCTTCTTCATGAAGAAATCGCCCGCCGCGCCCTTGGAGGTAGCCCCGATGCATGAAGAAGTCATCTACGCCGTGTGGGGCGCGCTCGCCATCTTCGGGCTTGGCCTAATCGTCGGATACGCCGTCGGGAAGGATCGGACATGAAACTTAATCGAACGCGACAGGAATGGGCCGAGATCGAAGGCGATTTCAAGCGCGAGACTGGATGCGTGCCGATGTGGACGACTGACCTCGCCACCCTGTTCGCCGAGGTAGACCGCCTGACTGCCCAGCTTGCTGAACGGGAGGGGATCGCGCGGCAGATGGCCGAGGCATTGGAAGTGGTGAGGGGCGCAAGGCTGGATCAATTCCACGACGCCAAGGTCAACAACGCCCTAGCCCGCTTCCACGCTGCGGAGGGTGAGGGATGAGCGAGATCATCTGCGCTTGTTGCGATGCCGACTGCCTCAAGAACGGTTGCCGCCGGGCGCGTGAGGCCGGGGCCGCTGAGAAGCCCATGGGCTGCATCTGCCCGCCGACCAGCGAGAAGACCTGTCGGGCGCCCCTGTGCCCCCGGCGCAACCCATTCGACCGCACGGAAGATAAGAGCCATGACGCTTAGAGAACGACTGTTGCTAGTTCTGACCGATACCGTTGGAGCGCAATTCCATGACCGCAATGGCGACCCGTTGCTCTGGAACGTGTCAGAGCCTGCCGACGCCATCCTCGCCGCGATCCGTGAGCACATGACCAGCCCCGAGGCGGTGGAGCGGGCCGGTCGGACTTACGAAGGCTACTACACCTCTGCACCTGTTTGGGACGGCAGGGCCTGCTTGCAAGCATCCATCCTCGCCGCCCTTGGAGGTGAGCCGTGAGCGATGCTGACCTGATATCTGAGGCTGAGGACTGTCGCCAGACGATGGTGGACGGCGATCAATGGCGGTTTGCAAGAGTGACGCGCGACCTCATCACCGCCCTCCGCGCAGCAGAGGCTGAGAACGCGAGGCTGTCCGAAGAAAACCGCGCACTTCGGACAAATTACCGCTCGGGAACATCTGGGGATTTAAACGCATCTGACATGCGAAATATTCCCGATCAGGAAGACGATGTTTCAGAGGCCCAAGAATGGGAGGACTTTGATCGTGACTGTTGATCTCAATGCCTGCAAGCCGTGCCCATTCTGCGGCAGTCATGACTTATCCACCAACGGACATGGCGCTTACACCATAGTGGTGTGTTGCGATTGTTTGGCTGAAGGCCCGCACGGACATCCCAGCAAAGCCATTTCGCGCTGGAACACCCGCACCTGTGCCGAAATCGACATGGTGACGTTAAGCCGCTCCGACCTTGAAAATTCTTACAACAAATTACGGGAGGCGCTGGAACGCGGCGTCGAAATCCTGACATCGCCCGACATGCAGCAGTGGCGCTATGTCGAAGGCGGCGACATGCACTTTGACGTTGGAGTGTGGGTCAACGCCGCCCGCCGCGCCCTTGGGGGTGAGCCGTGAAGCTGAACCACACCATTGAGCAGCTTGCGGCCATGACGGTCCGCGCTGACAGCCGACCCCTTGCCGAGGACTGCCTTGCGCTGATCCGTGAGAACGAACGGCTGCGGAAAGCGCTGGACATTGCGGCGGAATGTTTGGAATGGGCCGGAGACGATGGCGGGTACGAGAGCGTGACTTGTGCAACCGCTGCGGCAGCCGCCCTCCGCGCCCTTGGAGGTAGCAATGAAACTTAATCGAACGCGAGAGCAATGGGCTGCATTGCGCGGGCTGGACTACGACGGACAAGAGGAAGCCTTTGAAGACCTCGCCACCCTATTTGCCGAGGTAGACCGCCTGACTGCCCAGCTTGCGGATGCCGAACGCTGCCTGAAGTACGAGCAACACCGCGCCGGTCGGATCGGAACCCATGGGCCGGGATGCCACACATGGGGTCCAGCACATTACGAGTGCGCCTTGGCCCAGCTTGCTGAACGGGAGGGGCGGGAAGCTATGGTTTTGACTCAGCTTGGCTACCACGCGGAATACGTGAAGGGCGAAAAGCTAAACCGTATGCACATCAACCGCGCCGCCACCGTGCTCAAGCAGCACTGTGAAAATATCTTGAAGCACGGAACCACGTCGCCCCGCTTCCACGCTGCGGAGGATAAGAGCCATGACGCTTAGAGAGAAGATCATCGCGGAAATTGAGGAAATGGGAACGGCCACGACGATCCCACAGACCAAGGCATTAGCCGACGCCATCCTCGCCGCGATCCGTGAGCATGTGACAACGGAGGAGGCACTGGATAGCGCAGCGGCGGCTTATTGGAGTGACGGCGACCTTGTGGCGGACATTGGGGACGTACTCAAAAAAGCAATCCTCGCCGCCCTTGGAGGTGAGCCGTGAGCCGTAAAGTACCCGAAATGGAATTGACGCTTGCCATGGGCCGAGCGGTTACCCAGCTTCAAAATGAAGTGGAAACGCTCCATGCCACGATAGATCGGCTAACCGCCGAGTTAGCTAAAAGGGATGCGGCAATTGCTAAAATTCGTTCCTATTCGCCTCTGACTGAGCGGCTTGTTTCTGAAGCCATGCCATGATCCAGCCAAACCTGTTCCCCGAACAAAGTTCGCTTTCTAAAAGCGCATGCTCGCGAGATCCGAACGCAGGACCCGGCACATGCTGGTACTGGTGGGAAGGATGCCCAAAGGCATCTAAGCGCGGCTGCTATTTTCTGTCTCAAGCCGCAGCATCGAAACAAACGCAACGTCGGTGATGGTTCCATCCACCACCGTCATGTCCACCACACCCCACCACCAGCCGGTGCTTGAGTGCTGGGCGTAGGATTCAATCTCGCCCCAAGGCATTCCGCAGCCCACCTCAACCATGCTGATGCTATCCGTAGGCCCGATCTTGGGAGCATCATGCACCTGGCGGCGGTGGGTGTGGCCTGACACAATCGGACATGTCGTGTGATTGGCTGCCCGCTGGGGGCCTGTAGCGCCTCCGTAAGCCCGGCCAGCGCCATTGACGGGGTGATGCACGAACCCCACCCCATTGACGTAGAACAACTCCCCATAGGGCCGGACACGCCAGCCGAACTGCGTGAAGAGTTCATCCCGCTGAACGGTGAAACTCTCCGCTGTCTCAGGGTTGGCGTTGCACCATCTTTCCAGGCGGTATTCGTGGTTGCCTAGGAGGATGTCCTGCTTGGGGCGATATCCCGAAGCGATCCCCGCCCTCCAGGCTTGCAGGCTCTGCTTGAGGTTCTCCATGTCCTGGCGGATGCTGGGCTTGTGCCGGCCAGCCATGGTGTCGTTGCGGTCATGCGCCGAGACACTGTCCCAGCTCGACCAATCCCCCACTTGGATGATGCGCTCAAACCTTTCCTTTGAGGCATACCGGGCAATCCACGTAAGCACTTCCAGCCTGTGAGGTTGTCCGGGGTTCTGATGGAGATCGCCAATAACAAGAAGCCGGGATCCATGTCCCGGCGTTGATATCACTGGCTGTGCAGCTGGGGTGATGACTTGTCGCGGCACAGGCTGCTGGTATCGCTGCGGACGGTAGAGCGTCCAATCAGGCTCCAGACCCATAGTCGCGCAACGGGTGATCCGTGCCTCAAAGGAGCTCGTGGTCTTCACAAACCCATCTGCGACCGCCTTTTGAGCAGCCGCAGCTATGGCGCCCATGCCCGATCCCGTCATGCCACGGGGTCGGTATCCCGCCCGCAACTCAACCTCCACCCGCTCCATGGTTTCGCGAGCGGCCTCAAGGTTGAGAGGCGGAGTGCCCATCAGGGATTGTGCGGTGCCGTGAGCTTGGCAAGCTCGGTCTTGAGGAGATCAATCACGTTGACCGCGAACAGCCCGCCGGCAGATGCCGCAATGTAGGCTTCCAGCTTGTTCAGCAGCCACGTTTCCACCGAGATCACACCGGGGATCACCTGGAACCATTGCACGGCCTTGTACACGTCAGCCGCAGCCTTCACGGCGAAGTCCTCAACGGTGATCTGGTTCTTGAGCAGTTGCGAGGTGAGCGACATCAGTGACCCTTCAGCATGGCTTGCTTGTGTTTGTACGACAGGTAGATCCCGATCAGCGCCATGACACCACC
>Ga0214246_1000073_pt1 | contig 33172 bp, 45 predicted proteins | sample TroBogypolimnion_41_FD_153084 | JGI IMG/M metagenome (GOLD analysis project Ga0214246, IMG submission 153084) | Freshwater microbial communities from Trout Bog Lake, WI - 29MAY2009 hypolimnion | ecosystem: Environmental > Aquatic > Freshwater > Lake > Hypolimnion/Profundal zone | place: Trout...
TTGCGATCACCAATTACGTCTACGAGTCTCTTCGAGACGCTTAATTGCATTATGAAGATGTTCAGTCAACTCGCGATTAATAAATCCAATAACTTGGACCATCATCTTGTCATCTGAATAGGATGCAAAGCGTGAACGACAGTCAAGATCAGCTCGAAGTCCTACATTCTCAAAACATAGACACGCGAACCGATCAACAACTCGACTGTACGGTACAATTTCATAAGACTTAACAGTATTATGAATGAATACAACTACTGCATAAGGCTCCATTTTGTAACAAAAAATACTAATTGATGGCCAATCCGTTTTTTACATAGTCGCATTCCTTTTTCGTAGCAACAGTGTTCGAAACCATCGATCAAACCACGTGATACACTCGTTATAACGTACTCTATTTTCAATTGGTTTCTTGATGGCCACTGCTAAGCATAGTGTACATGCGTCTGCAGCATCAACTGGACACGTTCCACAGCTTTCAGATGGTTTAATGTATTGACATAGGTCCCCAAACGCAGTGAACTCATCACCATTCTCCTCTTCGTATGTCCTAGCAGGAATACGAATTCGCAGCTGCGTCGTCGCCATTTTATAGACGTATTTTAATCTAATAAAAGAATACGTTTTCAAATCTTACTGAGTATGAAATAAAACGCTGTGAAATAGATAATCATTGCCATAATAACAACATACATGTCTCGCACAACCTCTCGCCGATGACTAGATGCCAACTCATCATCCATTGGATAATACTTTCCGTGATCAAATGCGTCCATTTTTGTACTCAAATAAAAAACTACTTTAAAATTCGTTTTCATCTAATCCTCTTCTTCGTCATCTTCCGTTACATCAGATACATCATCTGCAAGAGATGGATCACGAACATATTCAAGTCCACGACTCCAGCGGTTTTCTGACCAATTTCTCTCCATAGGCATACTTTTCTTAATGATTGAGTACGCAGCCTTATCCTTGCGGCATCGAACAATATAGTCGACCCACATTTGAGAATCTTTCTCCCAATCGATATCCGGCTGAAACAGATTGAACAGAATATATCCAATATAAGTTCCAACCGGCCATTGTTTCTTCAATTCAATCTTGCCAATCGGATATTCTTTATCGGCGCGTTGAAATACATCAATGAGCTTATCAAGACGCTGATTTACTTCAACATCATTGTATTTTTTATTAAGATGCGGTCCAATTAGATTGTACGTTGTAACAATAAGATCACCATTCTCCAGAGCTAGTCCGCTAGCAATTGCAACTGCATTTGTAAGGTACGTGAAGCTTTTATTGTCTCCACCTGTCTCAGTTAAATTTGTAGGCAGAGCCCAAATAGTTCTGCATCGTGAATCTGTCAAAATTCTCTTTGCAAGTCGAACAATTGAAGTATTACTACATGCATTGAATCGCTGACCATTTGTCAACGGCTTTCCATCCTGTAGACGCTGAAACAAACACATTCTGTCGTTGTAGCTGACATTTTCAATTGTATAAATTGTGAACATGTAATTCTTGATTTTTTCCTTCTTATCTGCAGATAGATCTTCAAATTTGCCAGTCACATTGCTAGGCCATTTCTTCCAATTCTTTACAGTGACTTCATTTTCTTCAGGATGCATATACCCTTTAACGGTCATCCATCGCTGTTGTCCATCTTCGATCCACTTCTTCAACTTTCCACCACTGACTTCTTGATAGAAGAACAGAGCATGTGTTGGCAGACCACTCAAAATTGTCTCAATAAAAGCCGCAGCTCGCATTCCATCCCAAACGTAGGGACGCTGATGCTCGGGGATATCAATTGATTCATCGCCATCAATGTCTCGAACGGAACGAATTGTTACGTTATAAGGCATTTTGTTGAAATAAAAAAGTTTAAAATGTGTGAATTCGTTTTTATAGAAATAGATGAAGGTGCTCTCTTACATGCTTTCGCTTTAGATATCCTTGTTTGTGTAGATGTATTAGAGGCAAATCATAATTCTTTGTTTTCAATGTATGACAGTTTGAGCATAATACCTGCAAATTACAAAGTCTATTAATACAGTAAATTGACTTGGGAAGAATGTGATCAATTTCTAGAGCATCGACAACATTGTAATCACATGGAAGTCCCGGAACACTTCCTGCACACTTGTTATCATAATTTCTCAAAACAATCCTCCTGATAGGACTTGGAATTCTGGCACTTGCGTTAACTCTCGGAGGAACGCGAATCAGCTTCATAATCTTTGAAATACGACGGCAACTCATTGAAAAATACAGTTGTATGTTTCAGTGATTCGTTTTTGATTTAGTTAGGGTGTTAAAGTTAATTTACATACCGCCAAGAGCCTTCCACACCATCTTGTGCGTTAGACCCCACACAACGGCAAAAACAACGGCGTGCGTTAGGGCAACCGTAGTACGCGAACCTCCAGCCGGGAGGGAAACAAGAACGCCCGGAGTTAGAGCAAAGAACAGCAGACCAGCGAATAAAGCCATCTTCCACATTTTTACTTATATGTACAGAAAAAGCAAAAACCCCCCTTGGGTTTTGTTTTTTGTTTTTTAAGTCCTAGTTTTACAGAGTGTTGAAATCCTCCATAGGATCATACATCTGGAACTCCTTCACGTAGTCCAGTGTCTCGTGGCCCAGCGGGTCAAGAAGAGCCTCGCGCTCCTTCTTGCACTCATCCCTGTACACCTTCTCTTCGGGCGTCTGGAACATGTCGCGCCACAGCTTATCAGCAAGCTTCTGTGCGAACGTAGGGTTCTCCACACCCTTCAGCGTGGGGTGGATGATGTCGTTAAGCTCTTGCAGAACGTAAAGATCCGGCTTGTAGAACAGGCGGACCTCCGTCTTGGTGTTGAACTTCACCGAGTACTTCGCCATTTTGTGATCGGACTTCACGACGAAGGCTTTGTGGGCACAGTGTGTATGTCAGATCGATTACTGTCCATTTATCTGATTTTTATAAATCCGTTTCGCTCATCAAAAACTGATTTTCACACTATAGAACATAACACTCTCATAAATGAGCTGGGGATATCACCTAATTGTAAATTCTGCAGGATGCCTACCTCAATCAATTCGTTGCTCAAATAACATCTATCAGTTCACCAAACGTCTTGTAACTAAAATTGACATGGTTGCATATGGAGAGCCTCAAATTGTAATGTTTGGAACGGGAAATAAAAAGGGGTATACTCTAGTTCAGCTGATCGAAACGTCAAACATTACTGCTCACTTTGTAGAGGAAACGAACGATCTGTATCTAGATGTATTCAGTTGTAAGCCGTTTTATCCCGTCGATGTTATGGACGTAATTAAGAATTCATTTGACCCGAAGCACAGTGAAACTAAGTTCATTGTGCGCCAAGCTCGTCTACAGTAAAAAAAGAACTACACCTCTCGTGTATGAAGAATAAACTTTCTATTTACTTCTTGCTATTTTTGGTTTTTATTTTAGGAAATCGTGTTAATCTCCGCCAGAGTATTCTCCAGCAACGACTTAATTCGCTGCTGGAGAAGCTTGTTATAGGCGATCGCGCGTAGGAAGTCAGTTCGATCCTGCTTGTTTTGAAGCCGCTTCTTAGCGATCTCGTCAATCTGCTCCTTGGTCATCGAAACCTTTGCAATCTCGCGTGCAACCTTGTCGGCTAACTTGAAGCCCGGCACCGCACAATGAATTGTCGAGTCCAGGATCGCCAAGTACCCCTTAAGGGTATCAATCGAGCGCTGTGCCCTCTGGTAGTTCTTAACCAGGCTATCGATCGGAAGGTCAGAAAGCTGTGCCACAGTTAGTGTCGGGTTTCCATTCTCATCCTCACCGAAGTCAATCTTGGCGATTCGCGTTGATTTCGACGCGCTCTCGCGGTCATCGCGGTACTCCACAGAAGGAAACGTTCCGGCCATGGTGTCTGTATTACCGACTATTAATTCCAATAAAAAAGATTCCGTTTTGCTAACGGCGTCGTATCTCGGATTGGATTGCTTCTCGCCGTAGCTTTAGCATTTCTCTGAATCTCCAATTATCATCATTGAACGCCAGTCGTCTAATGACTGGATCTTCTTTATGTAGATACGTTTGAACTTCCGATAGAACTGATAACAGATCCATTGGAGTATAGTTGCGATAGATTTCCTGAAAGTTGTTCTTTAGTTTTTGAACCTCATCGTTACGTAGCATACTCTTGGTTACAACTATATCATACAATATTCAGTTATTCGTTTTTAAGAAATTGTTTTGCTACTTTTAATGCTTGTGACGCATTTAATGGGGTTTTTAAAGATGTGAAACTATCAATCAGCGGTTTGTATTTTTCATAGTCTAGTTTATAAAGAATAACTGCCTGCAGTATAGTATTTCCAAACATAAATACATCGTATTTTCCTTTAAATATTTCTGTTAGTTCCTCTCGTGTATTATTCTTTACAACATCTGCAAACTCTTCAACAATACGTTTGTTATTTTGTTTGAATAAAGGAGCATCTCTTACGTTTTTATGTTTTGATAGTTTATATATGTTTTTAGATACAATTTGAGAATACCCAAGTGTATACCATTTAATAGGGCTTGTAAATATAGTTGTTCCAAATTCCTTATCACTATTGCTTAATTTTCCCCAATCAATGAGCTTGTATTTTTGAGAACAGCGTACAATGTTATCCAACTTGATGTCATTGTGTGAATATCCAGCTGTTTCTAGCTTGACTAAACTTGATAGAATGTCAACTACAAAACTTTTCATATCAATATCGTACACATTTGTACATTTTGTACCAAACACAACAAATAGCAACGGAGTTCCATTTACAACAACAATTGCACCAACAATTGATAGTTTACGAAATCCCTTTAGTGGATCAGATGTTAAGTAACGAGACGACATACGTCCATAAATTTTATTTACAGTTTTATTAAAATCAATTTCTTCGTCTAATTTACTTTGAAGTGTTTTCATACTAAATATTTTAGCTGGTTTAAACATTTTTGCAACTTTTCCAGTTGTCGAATGCAGAAACTGAATAAATTCATCGATATCCTCTTTAGTTTTTAATACAACAACGTCGCCACTTTCGAGTTCCAAGCGAATTTCAGAGACATTGTTTGTTTCCATCATTGTACACATAGACGCGCCTTCACTATCGCATCCAAGATCATACGTAACTCCTTGTACACCTTCGCCTAATAATGCTCCACCTTTAACAGCACGACGTGTCTGCCCCATTATATAGTTTGTGATTAAATAATCATTCATCAAAAATGAATAAATGGACTGTAAAAGATATTCTCAATTATATGCATGAAGAAAGTTTCTGGAATAACGTACGAACTTATTTCAAAAGCGAGCCGTCAAATACAGCATACAACGGTACATCTTATCAGGGCGCAATCAAGTTTCCTAGTTAAGGAATCACTTGATAATGCACTCAAAGAAATTAAAGAAACACAAAAAATGTTAGAATCAGCAATTACTCATCATCATCGTCTCCACAGTCCATAATAATATCACCATCTGAATCGTACTTCCAATCCATTTTAAAATGATCCAAATGGATCAGAAATAAATTCGTTTTTAATATATTGTGTAGGCGGTCTCGGAGGAAATGTTCCATCAAGCTGACCTTGAATTCGTCTATATGCAAGTAGTTGTTGTTCATTCAATTTGGATATCCGAGATCTTTTCAACACATCTGCTTTATAGCTAGATGTGTTGGAACGTCTATTAGTCGGAATCTTAATACGAAGTTGCATTTTGTTACTATTAAATGTTTATTCCTCAGAAGCACTTTCCGGGCACGGACCGTGTTTATCACTAGCTAGAACACAGTCACCCGAACCGCACTGCTTGTAACCAGGAGGGCACGGAGCACTTATACGTGTATCGGGATTACCAAAACCTTCTAGCATGGGACGAATGTATAAGTAAACATAGTAATTTACAACCGCAAATACTAGACCGTGAAGAAGAGCCTGTTCACGAAGAGAACCACCCGGCGGGATGCTAAAGTGTACACCAGGAACAAATAACATAAACAACACGACCTTTAGAAGGATAGCTACCCACATTTATTACTTACTCAGTTTTTGCTTTGGGAGCACCGGGTCCATATGTAGCATGTCCGGTCGGCACACAATCCTCGACACCAGTCTTTGACATGCCGAGTACATATCCATTGGGGCATACACCACCATAATTAGACATGCTCTCGCGGTAGGTCCAGTAATAGTGCATGACAAAGTGAGTGACTACGGCGAAAAGAACAGCATGAACAAGTAGAACAGTCGCCTTACTGCCACCCTTCGGTAGAGTTACGAGAACACCCGGAACAAAAGCTGCAAATAGAAGAACCGATAAGATAACTGCTACAAAGTCCATTTATATTTTACATATATGTTTTCTTTACCCAGTCGCGATCGGCGAGAAAACGCTTACTCTTGTTCTTGGACGTACGCTTGGTGTATGTGCCAACCGCCTGTAACTTACGGAACGTGGAAAGAGGGCCAAACTTCTTAACGGCCTTCTTGAGAGCAGAGTGACGAGCAGTTTTCGAACGCATCTCCGAATACCCTACCTTGCCAAGCGAACCTTCCTTTAGAGGACCAATGCCGGGACCATGTAAAGACGCCCACTTACCAGGCGCACCTACATCATGAATACGACGGGAATGAACGCGAACTGTCTTGCCACGGCGATGGGCCGTGTAAGCCTTACGCGTTATCTTACGACCACCGAGCATTGATTTACTACCGCATGCAGACATTTATTTAGTATGCGAGAGGAGTTTCTTGTTTGGGACAAGTATTACACGGCTTGGACGCTACTTTGATAGTAGACGAAACAGAATACGCATATACAATTGCAAGAAGAATCGGTATTATCCAAAGGTACCACATTTATTCTGAAAACGGATTTAATATCGAGTGCTACTACGAATTATAAAAGTACAGAATGGCGGCCTTCTCAGTAGACAAACTGCTCGATCTTCGTTCAGCTGTTTCGTACCGCGAGCATGCACTGAATATGAAGGTTATTGAAGATAATACACCTAAGGCGTTAAAGCATATCAAGCAGATCATCAACATGGATTCGATCTTTGAGAGGCTGAAACAGGTATGTACTACATATGAAAATCCGTGGGATCTCAAGATTGGGATTTATGGTTATAACGGACGCAAGAAGATGACTCACAACTCTCGAGTGACTCTCGATCATGTGATCGATCGCCCGGAGTTTCTCTATCTTCTTGACGAGATGTTCAATGGCGACCGCCCACTTGGCGGATATCGCTTCCGCGTTACGGTTCGTAACATGGAGGGATTCTACTACGGCTGGCGCGAGATCATGCTTCACTACTATGATAAGGGTGTTCCGCGCAACCTAATTCGGTCTGGTCCGAAGATCGCAGATGATCTTCCCGCTTCACCAGTTGAGGTGAATCCGGAGAATGATGACATGCCTCCACTGGATGATGAGGTTTCAATTCACGAAAACGATTGTCGTTGCGAGGACTGCTGCTATTCTAAGGGAATTGCATTTCAGATGGACGATGAGTCAGTTCACGGTGGTGGCTGCTCGTGTCGAAAGTGTCGGTCCGGCTACAACAACATGTAGCAAGTTTTAACACAAAACAAGTAAGGTTTTTAATGGGTATTCCTTTTTATTTTGTTAGCTTACTAAAGTCTCATGCAGGAATTGTAGATACAGTTAAAAAGAATTGTCCGCTTGAAGTTGATGTTTTGGGAATTGATTTTAATTGTTTAATTCATCGATATTTGAAAGAAGAGGATCCCGTTGGTTCCATTCTTACATCATTTGAATACATCATGACTCATATTTGCAAGGCTAAAAAGGTATTGGTAGCCATGGATGGATTAGTTCCGTATGCAAAAATTGTACAGCAACGGTATCGACGCATGCGAGCAAAGGATACTACTGAATCATTTGATCGTAATCAAATTTCACCTGGAACACCTTATATGAAGGATTTGGAATCTGGATTGCGGACACGGTTTCCTTTTGTAGATATTAGCTCAACACTTTTGCCTGGCGAAGGAGAACATAAGCTATTTTTGAGTTTGAAGAATATACAGGAAAGCGAACGTAAAACAGTTTGCATTTATGGTCTCGATGCTGATCTAATTCTTATTTGCTTGAAGCATTGTCACATGTCATCTAAAATGTCTCTACTTCGTGAAAGCTCAGAGTTCAATGATCCTAAACTAGCAAGTGCCGAATTTGCTAGTTTGAATATTCAAAAGCTGCTGACTCAAGTTCCTCTTCAAATTGATCAATATATTGCCCTCTCAATTATGTGTTTTGGTAATGATTTCATGCCTCATTTGGGAATATTTTCATTGCGTGAAGGTGGATATGAACGAGCACTGCAGTTCTATAAAGAATCAGGAAGTCCAAATTTGTTGACATTTGAAGGACGTTCTGACTTTTTGGAATATTGTGCTTCGAAAGAAATGGTAATTCTCAAAGATATGATTACACGTAGACGACGACCTGAAGAAAAGGCCGTTCTTGGAAAAGAACAATCAAACTTTTCTCGCAAGTATGGTCTACATGTACTTGATGGTGTTACCGATATGCAACCAGTTGTGGATGCATATTGGAAAACATTTCACTGGACACTTTCGTATTTTATGAATGGGATGCCTACGAATTGGTCTTGGTACTATCCATATCCTGAAGCACCTCTTATTACAGACATTATGAAATACGATGAATCGGAAGAAGTTTGTACATCAGATTTGAATTATTCTATCACAAATCAACTTCAGTTTATCCTGCCATCTAAGTCACTGCGAGATGCAAAAAAGATTCGAATCTTTAAAGATGAAGTATATACTGAAACACGAGCTCCGTGGTTAAAGCGTCATGAATGGGAAGTAGATCCGTATATTTCTCTCCCATGGAATCCTAGCGAGTCCCTAACCTCAGTCTCCCGTTTTTAAATCCGATGTGCATATTTGGATTGCTTACAAATAGAGGGATAGCAGGAGATGGCGAATAGTGTTTAGGATCCTGCATAATTGGCTGAGTAACATCTGCATCGGCTAAAAAAACAACTGTATTTACATCGGTTTCACGAGGAATCCAATACTGATCATTAATCTTTTTCATTTCACGAACAGATGCTAGTCGCATAAAACTCTCACCTGATTGTTCCTGTGACCAAATTCGTGTTAGGTATGTTAAATAACTCTGGCGATAGTTTGCTGGAGATGTAATTTTAACATTCGATTGAAATGTTTTTAAACAGTCGGCTATTGTTGGAAGTATAGGTTTATCTAAGCGTCTGTTTACTGTATTATGTGCTATACAAACAAATAGGAAAAAATCATACCGACTATTGAGCCAATTGGGATAAGCTTTCTTATACATGTTCACCATTGAAGAAAAATGTGTTTGACATTTCGGACATGTAATCGTCTCCTCAAAATGTTTTAAGTACTTTGTTACAATCTGTTTATCTACAGTCGTTGGATTTTCTGGATACAAACATGAAATAGAATGTAGTGTCATCCATCCGAGTGGCCCCCAAAAAGTCGTCATACTGACCGATTAATTATTAGACGGAAAGAAATCCAGCAATAGCTCCGCCTTCTACCATTTGACGAAGAATTGAAATAGGTGTACCAGCATTTTTCAGTAAGCCGCTTCGTTTGGCAATATCTTTGATTTTTTCATCGGAAAGCTTAGCAATCTTATGACGTAACGTCTTGCGATGGCGCTTAGAACCTTTATTTGTAAGAAGCCGGACCGTGTGCGTACGCATTGATTTTTTGACAGGGGGAGACTTTGATGGCTCTGACGTAGGCCTAACTTTTGCAGTTTTTAAAATACCTCTGTGAGGTACTTTCTTTTGAACCGAAACCTGACTTTCTAACTTCGTAATTACAACTTTCTCGGACATCTCTATTAAAAACGAATCAAGAATAGATTTACGGTTAAAATAGTTTAATCATATACGATGGACTGGGACTCTATTCAATCGTATTTCGAAATCGAAGGTATCTCGAAGCTAGTCGATCATCAAATCGAGTCGTTCGAAGACTTTATTCGCAACAAGATTCCTCTTGTTGTGGCGTCGACTCCTCATATTGTTGTCTGGCATGAACAGGATCCTGATACTAAGAAGTATAAGTACGAATTTCGTCTATCGTTCGAAAATATTACGTACATGAAGCCTCGTATTCAGGAAGCAACTGGACGTATTAAGCCAATGTTTCCACAGGAAGCTCGTATTCGTAATTTTACATACTCTGCACAGATGTTCTGCGATGTACGGTTCATTGCTAGAACTCACAGAACTCCGGAGCATTTTGATGAAGATGTAAAGGTATTCGAAGGAGTTTCGTTTGGAAAGATTCCCGTTATGTTGGGATCATCTCTCTGTTTGATGAAAGATTACCCTCTTAGCAAAGAGGATCTTGGTGAATGTCCTTATGATCCGTTCGGATACTTCATTATTCACGGAACGGAGCGAACAATTCTTTCTCAGGAAAAGGTCGCAGATAACCGTATGATGGTATTCTATAACAAGAAGGCATCATCAAAGTTCACGCACTCTGTTGAGATCAAGTCGATTCACGAATCGTTTACATCTCCGCCCAAAAAGCTCGAAATTCGTGTTCAAGGAAAGTTCAATGGACTTGGATATCCTCTAACTCTATGCCTTCCGCGTTTTCGCGAAGACATACCGCTGATGGTAATGTTTCGAGCACTTGGAGTAGAAACCGACGAAGAAATTGCAAATCTCATTTGGGATAAAAACAGTCAATATTCCGAAATGCTTGCTGCTTCTTTCAAAGAGTGTTCTGACTTGAAGATTTATAGTCGAACGGATGCAATCGAGTATCTTTCAAACCATCTACAGTACTCAACAACGCTAGAAGATAAATGCGCTTACGTACGATCTCTTCTTGAGACCGAATGTCTACCGCATGTAAAGTTTGGTGGCGAAAAAATTGAGAAGTCTGTAATCGAAGCTCGCAAGTGCGTAATGATTGCCACGATGGTACGACGTCTTATCCTGACAAACAAAGGTGTTCTGCCGCTTGACGATCGAGATGCGTATCCAAACAAGCGAATTGTAACAACTGGTGCTCTACTTACTCACCTGTTTCGTCAGCTTTTCCAGAAAGTATCAAAGGATATTCGTGGTAAGTTTGTTCAGGAAGTGAACAACGATTCATGGAAGCGAGGTGATGCACCTCGTCCTCTTGAAGTTCTAAATGTAAATAATCTCTATAAAATTCTGAAAGTTTCAACAATCGAAGGAAAACTAAAGCAGGCACTGGCAACTGGTAACTTTACCGTACAAGGTCTTGGAACGTCTAACTCGACTGCTCTTTCTAATGCAACAAAGGTTGGTGTTTCTCAAGTGCTCAATCGCCTATCATATTCTGCTACGATTAGCCATCTGCGTCGCATTCAGACTCCTATTGAGAAGTCAGGCAAACTCCTTGCTCCTCGTAAGCTACACGGTACGAGTTGGGGATACGTCTGCCCTGTTGAGACACCGGAGGGTCATTCAGTTGGTATTGTAAAAACAATCACAATGATGACTGCAATTACTCAACATACGCCATCAAATTTGGTGATTGCTTTGATGAAACAGATGGACACCATTGTATGGATTGATTCAGTCACGAAGGAATATGTTGGAACGCCGATTACACTAAATGGTGTAATTATTGCGTACACGTCAAATCCAGTAGATGTCAGTCAGAAACTACAACTTGCAAAACAACTGTTTCATCTTCACCCACACAGTAGCATTTCTTGGGATACAATGCAGAATAGTATTACGATTGAAACGGATGCTGGGCGATTTGCTCGTCCACTTTTCCGAGTTGTAAACGGTAAAATTATCAATCCACCTCCTAAGCCGTTTGTATGGAACGATTGGGTAAAAACGTGTATTGAGTTTGTAGATCCTCTGCAAAGTGAAACCGTTCGTATTGCAATGACTCCTGCTGATATTACCATTGGTCATACTCATTGCGAAATTCACCCTTCTCTCATTCTAGGGCATATGGCGGCTAGTATTCCATTCTCTGATCACAATCAGTCTCCGAGAAATACGTATCAGTCAGCTATGGGTAAGCAGTCGATTGGTATCTTCGCTCGTAACTATGCCAAACGTCTCGATAAGAACGGGTATATTCTATGCTCTCCTATGCGACCTTTCGTTGAGACTCGTATTCATAACATTCTCAAATCACATGAAATGCCTACTGGTGATAACATCATTGTTGCAATTGGAACGTATGGTGGATACAATCAGGAGGATTCAGTTATTCTGAACCGCAGTGCTGTAGCACGTGGTCTATTCCGATGCTTGTATTACACGATTTATAAAGACGAAGAGCATCGTAACATCACGTCTGGAAAGGAAGAACGATTTACGAAGCCGTCTCGCGAAACGACTCGTGGATATAAAAGTTCTTCAAAGTATGCTGTTCAGGAAAATGGTCTTCCGATCCTTCACACGCAAATCAATGAGAATGATGTAGTCATTGGAAAGGTAACTACGATCAAAAGTGATCCGAACGGATACGCATTTCGCGATTCATCAACTATGCATCGTAACTCGGAATCATGTCGCGTAGATGGAGTTTGGCAGGATAAGAACTCAGACGGATATCCATTCATCAAAGTACGAGTAGTCTCTGAACGTGTTCCGGAAGTAGGTGACAAGTTTAGTTCTCGTCACGGACAGAAGGGAACGTGTGGTATCATGTTGAACGAAGAGGATATGCCATACACAAAAGATGGTCTTCGCCCCGATCTGATCATGAATCCTCACGCTGTGCCTTCCCGTATGACGATTGCTCAGCTTATGGAAACGATGTTTGGAAAGATTTGTACACAGCGCGGAACCGTTGGTGATGGTACGCCGTATACTCACCTCAAGCAAAAAGAGCTACGTGAACATCTACTTGATTTGGGTCTCAGTTCGTATGGAAATGAGATTCTTTACAACGGAGAAACTGGTCAAATGATGAAATCAGAAATCTTTATGGGTCCTACATTCTACCAGCGTTTGAAGCACATGGTAATCGACAAGAAGCATTCTCGCAATCGTGGACCTATTGTATCACTGACTCGTCAGCCGTGTGAGGGACGTTCACGTGATGGTGGTCTTCGTGTAGGTGAGATGGAACGTGACTGTATGATTTCTCATGGTATTGCTAGTTTCACCAAGGAACGACTGATGGATGTATCAGATCCATTCTGTACTGGATTTTGCAAGTCATGTGGTAGTCTGGCAGTTGTAAACGAGAATGAAAAAATTTACCATTGTGGAGTTTGCAAGAGTCGTACATCATTCGAAATGAAGACAATTCCTTATGCTGTCAAACTTTGGAGTCAGGAACTTGAAGCTATGCATATTGTACCAAGAATGGTATTTGAGTAAAAAAACTACCTTATTTAGCAACCTGTGCCTTCTGATAGAAACAACCCTCGCGGCTATTTTTTATTGGCGGTCCTTAGACCGGTGCCTCCTCAGAGGACTTTACTCGATGTCGCCCCAGTTTTCAACGTCGGAAAACATCAAGCGGTTGATCTTCTTCGGCGCTCCGGGCGCCTGCTTGACGACTGTAGCCCAGCTGGACTTCTTAGGCGTCTGCGGCACTGCTGCCGCTACGGTCTCAAAGACCGTGTTGAGCTCATCAATAAGCTCCTGCTCGGCGAAGAACTCCTCGGCCGCAGCCTGGATCTCCTCGTCGTGCTCCGCGTCCGCCAGTGCGAATGCGTCTTGCTCAGCCTCGTCGATCAGATCGACTTGATCGGCTGCGATCATCTTGTCAATTTCGGCCGATGCGGCCTCAATCGCTTGAAACTCCGCGACGCGGGTCTCGATCTCGTGAATGAAGCCACAGCGCACGTTGGCGGCAGTGATCTCCTCTACAGAGTGTCCGTGTGTGCAGCCCGGGTTAGTGCACCGCGAGCCGCCGAAGCAACCGCGGATGCCCTTGTACTTCTCGGTCTGCTTGGCCCTGAACTTCTCCATCTGCTCCGGCGTGTGCTCATACGTGCACTTGGTTCCGTAGCGGCAGTGCTCGCCGTTACGGCACATCTGCTTGTTGTTCGACATCTCGACTGTAGGCTGTGTAGGTGAGATGAAAGTTTGTACTCTTCAATATCTTTGACTTTTTGCAATCCGTTTCGCAATTTTAAAACAATCCACGTATAACAGATAGATATGTCTCTTGAAATTGTTATGGGTCCTATGTTTTCGGGAAAGACAACGTATGCAATTTCGTATCTTCAAAGACAACAGAGTATTGGTAAAACTGCAGTAATCATTAGACCAAATATTGATACTCGTTATTCAACGCAAGATGTCATTATGTCACATAATAAACAATCTCATCCATGTCTAGTTTGGAATGTAACTATTGGGTTATATGTTGCAAATGAGTTATTGACTGCTGACTGTATTCTTATCGAAGAAGCTCAATTTTTTACAGGGCTGGCTACGTTTGTAAAATCATTGTTGCTTGTTCATAAAAAACATGTACTAGTTGTTGGCCTAAATGGCGACGCAAATCAAAATGCATTTGGAGAAGTTTTGCAGTGTATACCAATTGCAACAAAAGTTACAACATTGACTGCGTTCTGTTCTGTATGTAAGGATGGAACACCTGCATATTACTCAAAGAAAACAACTAGTGATATGGTAGATGATCAGATAGATGTTGGTGGATCTGATAAGTATATTGTAGTCTGCTTAAAACATTTGTAACTTAATAATGGAGTATAAATACTTTATAGAGTTTTTAGGAGCACTTGTACTTGTATTTGCTCATGTATTTACTCATGGAAATCCATATGCAATGGGCATCACTACATTTGCTGTTTACATGATTGGTCAAACGGCACACACTGATCATTTTTCTCCTCTGACAACTACAGTGTCATATTTCTTAGGTAGAACGACACTAACAGAGTCATCATATGCTATTGCTGCTCAATATATTGCAGTTGGACTGATTATTGTAACCTTTCAGCCTCTCAAATCGTTTATAGAAAACGGATGAACATGACATGAAACTGAAATATACTAAAAATGAGCCTATATATCTATGTCGTTGATCCTGTTCTTCGTCAGATGCTATCTGAGCACCTAGCGAAGCGTCGTGTAACGGATTCTGGATGTGATCTAATGTGTCCTGATTGGGCTAACGATAAGCAGTTTGGAGCTGAAATGCGTCTCGGTGTTCACTGTGCAGCTCTGACGGAATCAGGTGATCCTGCTCCATACCTTCTTCTTGCTCGCTCATCCACGAGCCTCACACCTCTACGTATGTCAAATCAGATTGGACTTGCAGATATGGGATACCGCGGTGAACTAATTGCTCGTGTTGATGTACTTTATGGCGGATTGTACACCGTAACTCGTGGAACTCGTCTGTTCCAAATTGTACAGCAGAATTGGATGCCTTGGAAGAAGGTTGTTCTAGTGGATACACTAGATGATCTACCTGCCGCACCTGATAATCGCGGTTCTGGTGGTTTCGGGTCTACTGGAACGTAAGAAAACGGATAATAAATAATTTTTTTAATTGGATGTCAAAAGTCACCATGGATCTTTCTCGTTGCATCAATATGAGTGAAAAGGAATGCAAGTATATCCAGGATGGTATTCGCGCAGTTAATCTTGCGAGTGCAGATACAGGTAGAAACATGTGGGAAGTGATGAAGAGGGATCCCGATGATCCGGAGATTACAGGCGCAACGCGTGCCAACTACAATCGTCTCTTCGAAGAGAACGAGACTAAGCTAAACTGTCATTGGCGAGATCTGAATGGAAATTTGAAGGATGAATGGTCATTTCAAGCCCGCTACCCATCATTTGAAATGTGGGCTGAGGGACAAGCAACTGGATTCATGTTTACAAGTGATTCGGATTTCCTACTTATTGGAAACAAGATGAAACTTGTTGATAGTGGTTGTCGTTATGCAGAGACAATGCGTTCATTGCAGTATATTGCAAAGAATGGATTCGATGCGTACGTAGACCTGATGAATGGTGGCCCTAGATCGCCGCCGCGTGCAGCGACTCCAGTGCCTGGGGTGATGCCACTTATGGAAGTCCCCCCAGTTCACAATCGGGCAAATACAGGAGGCGCAATTCCTCGTCATGTGTGCATGTGTCGCAATCAGCAAGGGTTGATGGAAGGATGGTGTGGTGTTGCTAGTGGGGGAATTCCTGCTTGTGAGTATTGATAATTAAACATTTTTTTGTTATTCAGGTAAAAAGATTTATTACTTAAACGTGTAATGAACTAATTAAAACAAATGTACTTGTGGATCTTGATTGCAGGAGGAATCAATTCATTCATTGATGCCTGTGGTATTGGAGCCAATGATCTAGCCAACTCATTTGGAACCACGTTTGGCTCGAAGGTTTTGACCATGACGCAAATTGTCGGACTTGCATCCGTGTGCGAGTTCTCTGGAGCGATGCTTCTTGGGGCCCCAGTCACGAACACGCTTGCAGGAAGTATTTCCAATGTATCGTTCTTCAAGTCCCAGCCGTATGTTCTAATGTATGGAATGCTCTGTGCACTGGCCGCCTCGTCGACATGGCTCTACACTGCAACGTATCTTGGTCTACCTGTTTCAACCACACATAGTATTGTAGGCGGTATTATGGGCTTTTCACTTGTCTACAAGGGCCTAGATGGCGTGGTCTGGAATAAGGCAATCCCCGATTTTCCGTATGTGGCTGGATTTGTCCCAGTTGTAGTCTCGTGGATCTCGTCCCCAATTGTGACCGCTCTCATGTCAGCCGGGTTCTATTCGCTTATCAAGTACTTTGTCTTCAAGAGCACGCATGGTGTCTGGCGCTCAATCCACTTGCTGCCGTTTGTCGTCTTCGTGACCTTCTTTATCGAGTCGTTCTTCATTCTCTCCAAGGGGGCGGGATCCAAGATTACTTGGCCAATTGAGACGACGTCGTGGGTGTCAATCTGTGTTGCAACAGGTGCGGCTCTACTGTCTGCATCTACAATTCCATGGTTGACTCGTAAGGTCACTGAACTTACTGTTCTTCCCGAGACAATTGCAGAGTATGACCCAAGGGTTGAGTACACTTTCAAATATCTTCAAATTTTTACAAGTATTTGTACCTCTTTTGCGCATGGAGCCAATGACGTGAGCAATGCCGTGGGTCCGCTTGCAGCGATTTGGTACATCTACCAGAATAACGCAGTGGCCTCCAAGATTGAAGTTCCGCTGTGGATTCTTGGTCTAGGTGGAACCGGAATCGTTGTGGGATTGGCGACGTATGGAAAGAAGATCATGGAAGTCTTGGGTGAGAAGATCACCTTCATTTCCCCTGCCCGTGGTTTCTCAGCTGAACTCGCAACTGCATTGGTTGTATCATTCGCATCCAAATATGGCTTCCCAATCTCATCCACGCAGTGTATCACGGGTGCCGTCATTGGTATCAGTTTGTGTGACCATGATTTGAAGAACGTCAACTGGCGCATTATCGCTCGCATCTTCGTGTCGTGGATTGGAACCATTCTTATCACTGCATGCCTATCGGCTGCTATCTTTTCGCAGGGTGTGTATTCTCCAAATATCTAAACATTTTTTGTTATTCGAGTAAATGTGCTTGCTATCGAGCCATCTTTACACATAAATGAATTATAAAGCTTACAGTTATTTTTAATGTAAAAATTATATGCTTCGGTGTTTGAGTTTAAGACTTCAAGCCAAACACTGACATCTAACATGTCCAACATTTTTGTTGCAATTCCTTTATTTCGGTACTTTTCATCAACTCCTAGGTAGGATAGTTGGTACTTATGTATACCATTTGATGTGTGAGTTAAAAGTAAAAATCCTACGACTCGATTTCCATCAATCATTAAAATTGAATTACTATGGACTATTGTTTTCTTATAATATGGAATTTCTTCAGGATCAAAAATAGATGTAAATAATATATCAACAGCTGCTTGCCATTGCTTTGAAAAATATATACATATCATTTACATACTTTATTATATATATAAATAAGCCTTCTTAGCTCAGTTGGTAGAGCACCAGCTTTGTAAGCTGTAGGTCTTGGGTTCGATTCCCAAAGGAGGCAAGTAAAAAAACTAAACAGTAGTTTTACTTGCTCTCTTTCTCGATCCAGTGTTCTGTATCGGGATGCTTTTTATTCATAGCATATACCCAATCCTTAGCATTTTCGAGAGTTAGACAATACTCACCATGTCCCACATAGTTAGTCGCGATCACGCGCCATGCAATGCGATACATTTTTTACAGTAAATGTAAATTAAGTTAAAAGAATTCGTTTTTACACTAAATTGCGAATCAGAACAAGTGAAATTGCATCGTGTACAATTGCACCCCAGTATGCAGAATACCAGCTTGTCTTGAAACCAAAAATCATAGTTAAGATGACTACAATTGAACGCAAAAACGTGTTGACGAGGGGGTTCGACGTCGGAAAGAACCACACGTCCATTTATCTTCTCAAAATTTTTTCTTGCTGAATATCATAAACATAAAATGGGTGGTAAACAGTATTAAACTGCCACCAAGAGTGTTGCGAAAAGGCAATGCTAGTCCGGTAACATCAAGGGCAACACCGTCAAATTGCGGGAAACTCCTGTCAAATTACAACTACCACCCTTTATTCGAAAGAGTAAGTGCCGGAACCATAGGGAAACTTATGGGCATGGTAAAAAGGTTGTAAGTAGGGACAATCCGCAGCCAAGTTCGTCTGTCTAATTTTGACAACGAATGCTGTTCAGAGACTGAATGGCGGTGGGGAGAACTATAGTCTCCTTAAGATACAGTCCAACCACTCCGAAAGGAGGTTCTCAAGAGGAATTATACATTGTTGTTATCCAATGTATGAGGAGAGCTTGAGATTGTAGTGCATGAATGCTGGTCATGCACTACAAGGATTTTTGGGTTTAATGCAGCTTGTTTCGTATGGTGCTCAGGATATTTACATCAGCGGCAACCCGCAGATCACGTTCTGGAAGATCCTATACAAGCGTCACACGAACTTCGCCGTGGAGTCCATTGAGGTGACGTTCAACGGTCAGGCCGACTTCAACAAGCGTGTAACGGCTGTCATCAACCGTAACGCTGACCTAATGTACAAGACGTACGTGCAGGTCGTTCTCCCGCAGGTCAGCCTAACTGGTACCAGCTCTGGTACGCTAGGTGCGTCTTTCGGTGGTTTCCGCTGGCTCAACTACATCGGTCACCGTCTCCTCAAGCAGGTTGAGCTCGAGATCGGTGGCCAGCGCATTGACCGCCAGTACGGCGACTGGATGCAGATCTGGACCCAGCTCACGGTTGAGGCTGGCTCAGTTCGCGCCCTTGACTCAATCATCGGCAACACGCACGACCTAGTTCTCATGAAGCGTTCTGGTGGCCTCGCGCTTGATGCGACGTGCTCTGCCTCTGAGACGACGATCTCCTGCGTACCCCGCCAGGGCACCCCGGCGAAGACGCTCTACATCCCGCTCCAGTTCTGGTTCTGCCGTAACCCGGGTCTTGCTATCCCGCTCATCGCGCTCCAGTACCACGAGGTCCGTATCAACGTGGACTTTGAGACGTGGCAGAACTGCCAGTACGCCGAGACGACTGTTGGCAATGCTCAGCCTGCCCCGGCCCAGTCCCTCGCCGCTGCTTCCCTCTATGTTGACTATGTCTACCTAGACACGGAGGAGCGTCGCCGCTTTGCCCAGCAGAGCCACGAGTACCTCATCGAGCAGGTGCAGTACACGGGTGCCGAGAGCATCACGAGCTCAAGCAACAAGCTCCAGCTCAACTTCAATCACCCGGTCAAGGAGCTCCAGTGGGTCGTCCAGCGCGACTCATTCGTCGACTGCTCGAACCCCGCCTGGGTTGCGTCAGTTGGCGGCCCGCAGCCGTTCAACTACTCTGATGACTTCAGCACGGATGGCATCATCATGTCCCTCCTATCCCAGGCCAACGGTTCTGCCGGCAACGCTGCAACTGTGTCCAGCTCATCTGGCCAGATTGCGACGGCTGTTCTTGGTCAGGGTGTGACTGAGCAGTCCAGTCTCATTGGTGCTGATACGCAGGATATCACGGGTGCCGGTGAGTTCGAGTCTGGTGTCAACTACCTCCTCGCGAAGGTTGTGCTTGACTCTGGTATCCGCTGCGAGGGCAAGAACCCGGTTGAGGTTGCCAAGCTCCAGCTCAACGGCCAGGACCGCTTCACTGAGCGTGAGGGCGCGTACTTCGACAAGGTGCAGCCGTTCCAGCACCACTGCCGTACGCCGTCTACGGGTATCAACATCTACAGCTTTGCTCTCCGTCCGGAGGAGCACCAGCCGTCTGGCACGTGCAACTTCTCCCGTATCGACAAGGCTACGCTACAGCTCACGGTGTCCCTCAACACGGTTACGGGTGCCCGCACGGCCCAGGTCCGCGTCTATGCGCTCAACTACAACGTGCTCCGTGTAATGAGCGGCATGGGTGGTCTTGCTTACTCGAATTAGTAACATTTACAAAATGGATTTAAAGATACCCCATAGTATATTAATCATAATAAATGTCGATTGTAATTGAAGGTGAAACATTAACAAAGCTAGGAAGAAAACCCAATCCTTTAGTTTATAGAGAGCTAGAAGATTGCGTAGAATGTATTGCAAAATATAATGGAAATGACGTAAAATTCTTTATTGACAAGGATGATATTGAAAAGGTAAAAACAAGAAACTGGCATCTAGTCACAGATGGTAAGTATGTTGGTTCTGATATTAAAATTAATAATGTTCGAAAAGTACTTTATCTTCATAACTTTGTTATGAAAAATTTTGATTTTCCGGGAAGAGGAACAAAGCAATCTATTGACCATATTGATCGCAATGGGCTAAATAACCGTAAGCAAAATTTAAGACTTGCTACCCAAACAGAACAAAATGTAAACCAGAAGAAGAAACCACGTCAAGCAATTTTACCAGATGGAATATCTGAACTACCAAAACATGTTTACTACATTAAAGCAAATGGTAATCACGGCGATGGTTTTGCAGTAGAATTCAAAAAAGATAAGAAACGATTGTATTACGAACGTGTTAGATCAAAAGTATTGTCTTTACAAGAAAAACTTGATAAAATCAAAGCTCTACTTGAAGAGGGTTATACACAACATCCTGATTACAGACCTTGATTTGAAATAGGTTTTCAAAAGATTTGTGTTTTAAATACAAATGAATCTCGTATATTACACAGTCGGTTACAATTCCAAATATATCGACATGTTAGAGATATCAATAAATAGTCTACGAAGATATAACACAATTGACATATTAATTATTGCAGATACGTCTATGGTTTCCGAGTGTACAAAAAGATTCAAGAATGTTCAGATCGTCGCATGTGATGATTCGATCTCTGCAATGGATTCATCAATGAAAAAACTTCAAATATTTAAATACGACATTTCAAAATACGAAAAGGTACTTTTTATTGATTCAGACATATTTGTAGACATAAATTTAGACTCAATTTTTAGTAATATTACCACTAATAAACTATACTCATATGCCGAGCAAGGAAATGATTTATCTTGGCACACGCAAGTATATCATTCTTTACTTAATTACACACCCACTGATCTTGCATTTTTCAAAGATAACAAGATTTACGTATTGAATGCAGGTATTTTTGGGTTTTTAAATACACCCATCATGAAAGAACATTTTGACAATATTTTAGAATTAATTAAAAATCACACAGGAACCACTAATTATTGGTATGAACAGTCATTTATGAATGTATATTTCAACTTGCGTAATTTGACAGACTTAACTGTGATAAATAATTCTAACTATATAATGAATTTTGATTCAGTTCCAATCAAATTTAGTTGGAATTCTGCAAAATACAGAAATAAACTTGTTCATTTTTCGATACATCGATCCGCTGATATAAAACTCAGTGAAATGCGACGATGGGTCAGAAACATACTGATATAAAATTATTTTGAAATCTTAATGGCATACGAAATACATCCATCATTTGCTATTGCATGGATTACTTGATTACGTTGAGCACAGAGTTCATCTACAGCTTGTTTGACTCCGAAATCATATTTGGTTTTTGACTTTGAAAAATTTTGATCATAGTCGTGACCCATTATCCATCCATCTTGTTTGATTTTATTAAAAGATATTTCTAAATCTTTTTTACAGCCAGCGTACGAATGATCTGCATCAATATAAATCATATCAAAATAATTATCAGGAAAAGTTGACAGCACATTGCTACTGTATCCCTTCGCAAATTTTATTCCTGTATTTGATTTGAAATATGTAACTAGATTCAAATACTCTTTATCTAAATTACAGTATATAAAGTTATTTCCATCTTGATCTCCAGAACCAACAGTTCCAGAAAAATGATCTATGGCAAAAAATGTAGTGGGATTTATAATCGAAACCAACTGCTTCATAAAATCACCGCGAAACACACCTACTTCTGCCACAATAGAGCCCTGTGAAACTAGTTGTTTTATCATATCAACACGTGTGTCAAAGATTAGCATTTATTTACATCATGATATTCTAAATGGATGAACTGTCGTGTAAGTATGTGGGATCATTTGGACTATTGAAATCATGCGATAAACGAAGCCCAACACCTGTTTCTGATTTTGGAGGACTCAATCCTGTATGGTTTGCTAATGCAAATGACAACGATATATTTCATGTATGTCCACAGGCTTTGCCCAAATTTGTAAGCGAAGTATTGCCAACGTTAACAAAACCGTTTATTCTATTAACAAATAATTCTGATTTGACGATTCCATCTGACATATCATGTTCACTTGTATTGCTTATGAATCCTCTTCTGAAAAAATGGTTTGCACAAAATTGTGTATCTGATTATGAAAAATTAGTTCGCATTCCGATTGGTCTTGATTACCACTCACTTACACCATCACCAAGTCAATTTTCATGGTCACCTGTTCAACGTCATTCGTGGGGAATAAAAAAGATGCCGTCTATTCAAGAATCTGAGCTAATTGCAATTAGAAACTTAGCAGGAGTTCGTAGTTGCAAAGCATATGCAAATTTTCAATTTTTGATGACGACTCGTTATGGACAAGTCGACCGAGTTGATGCGTTTAAGACAATTCCTAAAGATTTAGTGTTTTACGAACCTGTAAAAACAACTCGCGATGTATGTTGGAAAAATATGGTGAAATACGCTTTTGTAGTATCTCCTCAAGGTAATGGTTTAGACTGCCATCGTACATGGGAAGCACTGTGTTTAGGATGTTATCCAATTGTGAAAACTTCGGGGTTAAATCCACTATTTGATGATCTACCTGTATGGATAGTTAACGAATGGACCGATATTACATCAGAGACAATGCAAGCGAAACTTGTAGAGTTCCAATCAAAAACATTCAAGCTAGAAAAACTTACACTAAAGTATTGGCAAGATGTAATACAGAATGCCAAACAATAAAACACAGCGTATTGGTTCTCGCCGAAAAGTGTTTAATGGAACGGCCGAGAAAACGAGTGGTGGCTTAACAAAAGATCACCTTATGAAGAACAGTGCAGGGCGAATTGTTTCCATAAAACGCCACACAACGATGAAGTCTCGATTTGCCGAGCAAGACCGCAAAACGAATAACGAACAATCAGAATAATTGGTATCAACAACATCTAAAATGGCGAACTTTACTCTCGGAGTACTGCTGGATGCCATCAAGAATGATGATCTGACTACCATCAGACAAAACATGGTGACCATTCTTAAGCGTGGATTTAACAAGGATACGCGAGTCGTCAAGATGATTGAGATGCGTATGCCAGATGAGGGAGACGATGATCCGCTCTATCTGCGAGACTTCTATGTAAATTTCCTTGGATAAAGGGTAATGAAAGACATAGTCGACGCATGGATCAAAAGTGTAAATTGGAAGATCGGAAAGTTTTCGATGCTTCCAATTTTTTTTGGTACTGTCATGGCGATTCTTGACATCTTCATGATGAGCAGTGTAAAGATGATAAACACAGGTACACTTTCATATGGTTTTGGGTTTCCGTTTGCAACTATAGTGTACGCTACTCAGCCTTACATCTTTCTAAAAGCGCTCAACTACGAAAACATGACGGTTGTTAACTTAATTTGGAACTTGATGAGTGATGTAATTGTCACGTTACAGGGTGTATTTGTATTTGGCGAATCAATTGCAGGATTACGTTGGCTGGCAGTTTGCATGAGTATTGTTTCACTAACACTTTTTGCGTATACCGATTCGTAATTTAAAGAATGGATGATTACTCAACTAACTAAGAATGCAAAACATTGTAGATAATAGATATACGGACAAAAATACATGCCATTCGTATCTTGATATTTATGAAACACTATTCTCACCTATTCGCGAGTCATGTACACGTATTCTAGAGGTAGGTGTTTTGCATGGTGGATCGGTTGATTTGTGGTCTAGATATTTTCCAAATGCGGAAGTTGTTGGCGTAGATCCAGCTCCTCAACTTTTTTATGATTTTTCATCAAATCATAGAGTATCGCTCTTTACACAGAATGCATATGATCCTGTCTTTATTGAAAGTTTAGGACATAACACGTTTGACATTGTAATTGACGACGGTCCCCATACGCATCAGTCAATGAAGGATTTTGCGTCTATGTGTTCAAAGCTTCTTAAACCTGGAGGAATTCTAGTAATCGAAGATATTCAGTCGTCTGATTGGATACCTTCAATTCTATCATGTCTTCCTGCAGATATGCAGAAGAATGTAGTTGTATATGATGTGCGTCATATCAAGGGTCGTTATGATGACATTCTAATTGTAGCTAGAAATGAACTCCCAAAGATGTAGATGCTGTTTTATAAATATAGTCATACATAGGGTGATCCCATGTATTTGGTATCATATCTTGCTTTTTAAATTCCTCAAACATCATATTGTATGAATATTCTCTTCCACGTGAATCCTTTTTTGTACATAGTAGATCTAATGCAGATCCTACGTCTAAAAAAATTCCATGTGGTAGTATTTTCGTTAATTCACAAATTAAAACTTTTGCACCCATCCCACAAGACGTTAGAACGATAAACGGTTCATCTTTTGCAATATTTTTAATTTTTATTATAATACTTTCCAGTTGCGTATCAAACCAGTTATAGAGTGGAACATGAATCATATAATCTATATTCAATAATGGCTTAGCTTTAATCATAAGGGGATTGCAAACCATAATCTTTTTTAATGGTGATAGTTTGATGGTTTTATATAATTTCATTTTAGCATAAAAAGAATCTGATTTTTCGTTGAGATCATTGTCAATCAACATGGTATGATATTTTGCCCATTTGATTTCTTTTGTAACAAACTGTTTCCAAAAATCAATAACAGACGTATCATGCCATAGTCCTAAGTATGCGTTTTCTGCAGTATCAACCATGTACACAAATGATTCTTTTAATTTAGTTCTTAATTTAGGTGTCATTGGATCACGATCACAGTTTTCATTGCCATTTCCACTAACACAACATGCTTCTCCATCACCATATTTTGAAAAGGAAACGGGTACATTCTTTTCAATACATTCAGTTAAATAGTTAGTAATTTCCATTAGTAAATCTTGACAATCGAAAACGAATATTTAAACACACAATTAAGTAAGCATAAAATAAATGGATCCTCCTCTTACACGACGTGAAACTAAAAAGACCGACAAAGAAAAGAAAGGCGGTCCTTACAGTTCAAAACATATTCGAAATGTAGAAAAAATTCAATCTGAAAAGCGTAAATCTCTAAAGACGAAGCAACGATGAGTGGGACACTTTCTGTGTTTTACGATTGTCACGAGCTTTGGTATAATGTCCAGTTGCAGTTTTACGACATGTTTTTCCACGATATGTCTTCTTACTACATCCACTTTTATAATACATTCCTCGCATTACATATCCTTTGAACGAAGGAAGCGTTGTGTGAAACTTAGGAGCTAAAAATTTTAAAAGCCCGTACATCCACTTCAAGTAAGTTTTTTTGCTTTGAAGTTCAACTGGATGACGTTTTACATATTGTTCAAACGAATAAAATGGAAATTCAACACTCAATTTTTCCATAAATACTCTCTGTCTAGCCATATCCTCTTGTTCAGGCTTATCCGGATAGTTGATCGCAATTGAAAATAAAAAATCACGACCAGGTATCTCAGTTGGTTTCAATTTCATGTAATGATCCTTGACAGATTCAAAGGAAGGATCTTCACCTGGATTGATCACATTCGGGTCATCCTTGCATTGAGACCGTAACTTATGATTCACCATGTTATGAATTTCATACAACCATCTTGCAGGATCACCTCGCAAATGATGTGTGTGAACAAACTCTGTAGTGCTAGCACGACAAAACTTACAGGGTAGAATATCTTTCATCTGAAGCAAAACATCTTCGGGATGTTTCGATTTGAACGCGATCAGATGAAATAATTGCCATCCAGAAGGACCCCAATAACGAGTGTCCATAACTACTTCTTACCGTGAAAAAGTTTCTAACTGTAATTGTAAAATGTCAGATCTACTCACACTTTCACTTGCCGTTTATATCGGTCTGACGTTCGTTGACTTCTTTAAGGCGTTATCTCGTGATCTAGTCACGCCGCTATTTGCCCCGCTATTCCCGGGCGCTCAGAAGTCAATCAGCACGTTCACAGTCCAGGCTGGTCCGTTTACTCTACCGGTTGGCGACGCGCTTGCTGCCACAGTCCACCTAGTAGTTGCTCTTTTCCTCGTAAGCCTAGTGCTTCCGTATATCCGTACATATGCTCCCCTAGTGTCTCGTAAGTAAAAAGTGGTGTTTATAAATAAGAATGTCAGATGGAACATGGAGTGGCTGGTTTGCTAGTAAATTTCAAGGTGTAAAAGATGCTGTAACACCCAAAGCTGCTCAGCCTCTTCTTTCCGATACAGCTGTTACAAAAGTCACTGGAGCTGCCCCTGAGGCCCCTAATACAAATATAACAGGCGGTCGCCGTCGCACGCGCAAGGCACGTAAGGGTCGCAAGACTCGCCGTGCTCACCGCAAGCATTAATTTAGACCAATTTGCATTTTAAATCTATACTATATGTAGAATGGATCTAATAAATATAATACAAGATTCAGTGGATACATCTGTAACTCTGAAACTATTTACATCGAGAAAATCCTCAGCGTATTGCCATATTTTTCATAGTAGTTACGCAAAGTTCCCATTGTCCCAACTAAAAACCGTAGATAATTTTAACACAAAGCGTCTTTCCAGCAATCCATATCCCAAAGAAGACCGTCCTAGAGGGCAAGCAGATTTGGATTCGGTTGTACACCATAGGCGAGTAATACGGGAACAAGGCGATACAGAGCCCATATGGATCGTATTGAAAAAGGGAACCTATACTTTGCTGGATGGTGCTCATCGCATTGTTGCTACCTATTTAGAACACAAACGAACTATTCCGGCATATATAGTTCATGCTGACGAATAAAGTGTCTATTTGAGATCCACATATGTCTAAATATCCAATTTGAAGTTCACCCAGCCTCCCTTTGGACATGCGCCATACAAACTCACAATACGCTTCTCCATGTCGAGAGGGGTCAACAAACGTTGATCACTCTCTTCCTTCCACTGCTTAAATACGCGTTTAAGTGTAGCCTTGTCAACACTAATAGGTTCTTCACCTTCCACCAGAGGAGAGATCTTCTCTGCAAGGAATCGTGCAATACCATCGTTCTCGTTACGATAATCAGATGTATATTCCATGACCTTTGCCGGTGCAGCAAGCTTACGCAGACCCTTCTCTTCCTTCAGAATTGTAACCATATAGTTCAGAAATGGAGTTGCCCAATCCTTTGAGTTAACTAGGTTCTGAATTGACTCATCAAGCGGAAACTCATTTGCCGCATGAGGCGTTACAACAAATTTCGATACAAAGTTGATTACCATCAGACGACGCCAAGTACCTCCATCTGTCGTATTGATCTTCGGCTTATCGTTACATGCAAGGTGAAACTTAGCAAGAACCTCAAACTCACAACCTGACTTGAACAGATCACGTGCATACATCTTCTCTCCAGATGTAATTTCCTTCATGAGTCCAGTGTTGAGTGCAATTGCCTCATCTGGTTCCTGCATGGTTACGAAACGACGACCCTTGAGACGAATGACTTCCGGAGCAGCTGAACCAGACCCCTTACGCTTCTGAGTAAACAAAGAGATTGGAACAGTACACGCATAATCACCAAGAGCCTTTGAAAGCAAATTCATAATCATTGACTTACCGTTAGAACCAGAACCGGTCAGAATGTGAAACTTCTGAGCCGGATTACCACCAATCAAACAAGTTGCCAAATGCTTCATAAAATACTCTCGTACTTCGATATCAGGTAGAACCTGTTTGATAAACTTATCAATTGCGGGCCAAACAGCATATTCATAATACGGCTTATCGGAATCGTAATCAATTTCAGTTGAGAATGAGATATAATCTTCGGGCTTTCCATCGCGAAGTTCCATCTTTACCAAATCGAATACACCATTATTGAATGCAATCAAATCCTTATTTGCATCTACTTTCTTTGTAAAGTCTTCGTCAAAGAACAACTCCTTGCACTCCTTCATAACGTTTGCTTTGAATCCGGTCTTCTTCAAGTTCATGAATACCTTATTAAGACCGTTACGCTGATTATCGAGCTTACAGTATTCGCAAACACCACAATCCGTCTTTCCTTCTCCCGCACATTCTGTAAGACCACGATTATTCATTTCTACATTAGTCTTGGTCATACGATCGAAGAACAAAGTTGCAATCTGCTTTGAAAGCTTGAGTAGTAGATCTACACCGGAGTCATTCTCTTTCCAAATATGACCTGACCAACGGTACCAAACGTTATTACGGAAATCAGAACATTTGTAGTTATCGCGGAACTTTGCATGAATTACACATGCGGCATCGTGTTCCGTTTGAGAGCAAGCGGCAAGAACTAGACGTTCTACATTATGCGACTCAATTTCGTCATACCCAGTGCGATCATCTTCACGAGACCAATAACGAAGAGTTCCTTCTCCAAGACGATCTCCGTCATTACGAAAAGTCAGACCATTCCACTTCTGAATACAGTCTGCTTCATTGTACTTCTTCTCGTCCTGTGAGCTGAAATCTAGAAAGACATCTAGAAGATCGGGGTGAATATTGTGAAGACAGATTGCAACCTGTACCCACTGTTCATATCCTTCACAACGTGAGACGTTCAAATTCATCACGTGCTTCTTGAGGTAGTCCTTGCGATCGGGATCCAACATTACAAAGATACGACCGTTGGGCGAAGAAGCACGAGAGTTCGTTTTCTCACCACGAACTGCTGGACGTCCGCGTCCAGGAGTTACAGCACGTCCACCTGAAATACGTACTTGAGGTTGTTCTTTAATTCCCTCATAAAGCTTCTTACCTTCCTCCGTCATTGGAGTCTCATCTTTATCATCGCGACGAAGAGAAAGAGTCTTGAGAAGATCTAGAGAAATTTGAGGAACATCATTCTTAATTTTGATTTCATTCTTCGAACAGTCTAGAATATATGCAGTAAGATACGGTAGAGCATTTGGATCATTCTTGCGTGACCCATACATAGTCCAAGGACCAGAACGATTCACAACTGCCTCGTCATATACCTTCTCCCACGGTTCATTGAGAGGAAGTCCTGGAAAGAATTCATCCATACGCTTCACAAGTGCACGTCGTACACGCTGCTCTACGAACTTGTGACTACATACTGCAGGTACGACCATATGGATACCGGACTTCATGCGATTATTTTTCGAGTCAAATGTAGGCTTGCGTTTCTCCATCACATAAACATCAAAGTTATCAGGAAGCTCCAAATATTCACCCATCATCTTCAGATACTCGGACGTAAATTTCACGACTTGTTCCTGTGTATGAAGATGATTCTTGATGTCGGCCGGGTAAATGAAATCAAAATCGATGCGAAGTGGGCCAATATCGGTCGAACGTTCAGTTAGATACTGTTTATCTTGATCAAGAATTGCTTCCGCATATAGCTCATAAAATTGGGTAATAGCATCTTCACCAACGAAATATTTACCACCGGCTAGCGACGTGTGAGTCCAAACCCCGTCAGCCTTATGGTTCTCAAGAAATTCACGTAGACCACCTTTTGACGCCATCGTATGTTGAACTCGGATTATTTTCCTTCAACCAATCCATTTTGAACGAATATAAAAAACGTATTGAGAATGAATCCTGTTATACAAAGCAAGAATGCCTCTAAAGTTCTGTCCTTCGTGCCGTAGCTGTCTATATCAAATCGAGGAAGAGGTTGTAGATGGAAAGAATGTTGCATACGAAAAGTGTCACAAGCCAGAATGTACATACAAACGTGAAATCACGGGTAAGAATCCAGTAGTGTATGAACACATTCTACAGCAAGATAAGACATCGTCACTTGCAGTGAATGACTATATCGAATACGATCGTACTCTAGACCATCTGACAAATATCGTCTGTCCCAACAAAGAATGCCGTTCACATGAAAAGAACGGCCCAGATCCTGATGTAGTTGCAATTGAACTCAACTCAGACGAACTTGTTTGGATGTATAAATGTGTTAACTGCAAAACCATGTGGAAGCAAAATTCCCGTGCTAGTTAGCAATGGTGACACAAAAGAATCGATTTTGTAAATGTATTAAAGCGGTAAAAGCTCGTGGTATCTCAGAACAGGGTGCGATTGCAATCTGTGTGAAATCCATGTTACAGAAAAAAGGCCGTACATTGAAAAAGTTTACATGTGGTCCTAAAGGAAAGCTAGTTACTCAGAAGAAAAAGGTTACTAAGCCGTAAGTGCAGCCCATGAAACAGGAAACTTTTTACTCAATTCATCTCCAATCATTCTTGCATATTTCTGAATTTCACGCTGAGCATCCGGAGATGTTCTCAGCTTGTAAAGACGAGCATATGCTGCAAGACTACCTGTCTCAATAAACTCAGTATACATAGACTGTGGTAGCACAGTACGAGCAATTTCAGGAGCAACTTCTTGATCGAGAAGCTGTTCATAGAGGGCAATACTTTCACGAATTTGATAGGAAATCGCTCCGTGAAGAAAGTCGGAATTCTCCACTGCAGTCTCTCTGCTACCCTGTTTAATTTTAGGATCACGCTGACGTAGATCAGTAGGATCGGGAACCCAACACTCAGGAGGAGTATCGACGTAACGACGACTCACTTCATTACGAGCGAATCCAATTTGATGACGATACCATTCACGAGCTACAAAGATGGGCATTTTGATACGAAATTGTGCCTGAGGATGGAAAAAAGGACTAATGTGTTGATGCTTTGCAAGATAGTTGATCAGTTTAGAGTCCTGTTCTTTGAATTCAACCGATTCCTTTGCAAAGGATACGCGAGCTGCATTTACAACCATCAGATCGTCACCCATTACATGAAGAAGTTCAACAGATGCCATTGTTATAACCCTTCCGCTTGCTTCAAAACGTATTTTCTCATGAACAAAAAAGAAAAGACTACAATAATGGAAGAACTTCGTATTCAATCACGTATTCTGCATCCTGAAGTACAAGCTGTATCTCGAGATGAAGTTGTGGAAGCTCTAAAAAATAATCGCGTAACTGATCCGTACTATACAAAGTACGAATACGTTGCTCTTCTTGGAACTCGTATTCAGCAACTCTCTGGAGGTGCCGCTCCACTTGTATCAATTGATGGTATGGTCACATCAAGTCCTCTGTTTCTGGAACTTGTAGCAAAAAAAGAAATTAGTGAAAAGAAACTGCCCTTTATTATTCACCGTCGTATTCCGAACGGTCAAGCAGAGTATTGGTCAACAACTGAACTCTCTATAATGTGGTAATTTAACCATTTAGCTGATGCTGGGCCTCCTTTGTCGGCGGGAATACAATAAGAGGTGAATGATCTTTATCTTTCGCTAACATGTTTGGACTGTCGTGAACAGCAGTTCCATTAGCAAACTGCAAATCAATGCTCGTTAACGGATCAAACCGGGCATTATCCTTTGATACTTCTTGGTTTAGACGTCGTTTATCGGAACTACGATAGACTACCCATGTCTGGTACAAAAGATATACCACGAGCAATGAAGTAGCAAGTGTTGTATATAGGTAACCACTGTAGTATGCAAATGCTACAAGAGATAGCAGCGCAAGTGTTGTGACCTCGCGACCAATCGTTAGATAGAAGTCAAAAAAGGGTTCAGCAAGTGCCGGAAACATTACAAACAGAGCTAAAAACGTCGAACTCACAAGTGCCAATCCGAAGTCGGGCGTCATTCTTATCCTTTTTACATAGAAAACGAATTGGAAAACAAAGAGAGCAAAAAGAGTAAAATGATTATTCCGATTCTTTGCTTCAGTTGCCGTAATCCAATCGCGGGCAAGTATCAAACGTACCTTAAAAAGGTAAAAGAGTACCGAAAGCAAGAAGGTAAATCCGAAACAGGTGAAATAGAATATTTGACAGCTACAACTGTTAAAACCGCGGAGGGTAAGGCTTTGGATGATCTTGGAGTAAAACGTATGTGCTGTCGTCGTCACTTTCTTTCTCACGTCGATCTTCTATAACTAATAAAATCCAGCCACAACACAAATGTCCTACACGGAGTATTTAAGACGAAAGGCTGCAGCTGCACCTGTTGTTGTTGACACGCGGCTGAAGCTAGATGCATCTTCGTTTACATCACGTGTACGTCTCGCCGCAAGTTCTGATTTTTCTTCAGATGGTAAGAGATATGGATCAGTAACAAATGTAAGTGACCCCGACAGTGGTGGAACTGCAGGTCAGTTTGTTCATGCTGTTGCGAGCTACAAGAAGGATTCTGGTGGTCGTGTGCCCGATGGTAGCGCGTACACTGCATTTCGGGGCAGCCAGGCACTTGCGAACCAAGCACTTGTTCCGAAGCCCGTTCGTTATGTTTTGAATTCAAATAATGCCGGTAGTTTAAGTGGCTGTGTAGCAATTGCTCCACCGGTTGCTCCTTTGAATGCAAGTTCGTTTACGAAGGGTATAGTTTCATGCCACCAGCTGCAAGGTGAACAGCATGCGACCAACTCTA
>Ga0214246_1000077_pt1 | contig 30298 bp, 45 predicted proteins | sample TroBogypolimnion_41_FD_153084 | JGI IMG/M metagenome (GOLD analysis project Ga0214246, IMG submission 153084) | Freshwater microbial communities from Trout Bog Lake, WI - 29MAY2009 hypolimnion | ecosystem: Environmental > Aquatic > Freshwater > Lake > Hypolimnion/Profundal zone | place: Trout...
AATAGGCTGTCCAGTTTTAGGATCTGTTATATCCTCAAAACTTTTTAGCGCAGGCATTTTAGTCTGATTGTAAATTTTGTGTATCATAATTTTATATTTGGGGATTAAGATTCATCAAAGTATTTGCCTTTTTGTTTATCAAAAGGATAACAACATAAAGTTATTATAAAAGATATAGGGATAAGAATACAAAATAAAGAAAGAAAAGTATGCATAATTAGTTATTTAAAGATTAAAAAATACATTCATCCATATCTTCAACGTGTTTCTTTTCCCATTCATCATGAATTTTCTTATTTATTTCTAAATATTTTTCCCATAATGTTTCTCTTTCTTCAGTAATTTGTAATTTTTCTATAGAAGGATTGTTATTTTTTTCCATTATCTGAAAGTTTAGCAAGTTCTTTACTGAATAAAGTGTCAAAAGGTGTTTTAATATCTATTTTTAAAGCAGTTCTAAAAGAAGTGTTAGTAAGATGAGCATCTTTATTACTCATACCTTTATCAAACCAATTTAAAGCTATTTCTCTTAAAAAGATAACTGCTTCTTTAGAAGACATACCTAATTTTTTAAGTTTCTTAATTTCTTTTTCCATTATGATAAAATTAAAAAACCAACAATAACAATAATAGAAAATACTATATAGAAATTCTTTTTTTTTATCATATTAGATAAGTTTAAAAGTTAGGACAATTAGGAGAATCAAGCCTATTAGTATTAGAAAAACCTATAGGTTTTAATATACCGAAATAAGTAGCAATAGTAGAGGAACTCTTATTTTTACTTAGAAACCTTAAAGCAAATAAAGCTTCTTTAGAATTAATAGCAATAGTTTCTATATTATTAGAACTATTAGTATAATCAGTATATTTTAGTTTTTTCATGATTCTTCTTTTAAGAGTTTAAAAACTTCAATAAGATTTTCAGCAACAGCTACAACTTTACTATTTTGCATAAATAAAGATGTACCTTCTCCTTTAGGAAACTCACGAACATCGGTAATCATAATAACATTAACAATAATTTTAATGTTAGTTCTCCAGAGTGTAAAAATAACAGGTTTCATAATAAAATTATTTATAATATTAAAAAATGATTTAATAAATACACAATAGGTAAAATGTTCTTTTTTGCTTGAACTATAGTATAAATATTAAGTCTTTTTACCATATTGTGTATATTACTCTCTACTTCTATTGTAAAACAGTTCCCCTTAAGGTTAATAGGTGTTATAACAGTCCCTAATACTACCTTAATTACTTTCATATTACAATAGTTTAGTAGAAAGCTTCTTAAATTCCATAGTAGTGCTTATTCTAGCTGTACACACTATCGTAAACCTAAAGCTCTACTCGGTTTCTTAAATGATATTAATCACATAGATATAAGAATTCACATCCTGGTGATTTTAACTCTATTAATGCTTCTAAGCATATATTAGCTGATATAAGTAGGTATTTATCAGCATAAGCAGCAGCATAAGCAGCAGCATCAGCAGCATAAGCAGCATAAGCATAAGCATAAGCATAAGCATAAGCAGCAGCATAAAGTTTGTTCTTTACACTCCATATATTATCTTTTGCTTCTAATAAAGTTTTAGAATTTTCACAAAGAGTTGCCTCTTCATTATATCCTTTATCTCTTAGTATAATAGCCATTAAAACTGTTATTGTTTTGAAAGCTACTATTTTAGCAAATTCTATTTGATTAATAGTATTACTACCTAATTGAGCAATAGCTATTTTTAACATACCTATTGCACGAGCGTTATTAGTAGACCATTTAGCATCATTAAGTTTTATTTTAAATGACCTAACTGCATTACCTACACATAAAGGATTATCTCCGTGTGGAAGGCCACATGCATAATTAACAGCAGCTTCTACACACATTTGTCCTAATTCTGGTTTACCTAAACCTTTGACTAGTCCGTGTGATACTGTTTCTTTTACTTTTTGTGCAAGTTCTTTTGTAATTGCGATTTGATTGTCCATTTTGTTTGAGTTTTTATGGGTGAATTAATGTTGTTGCTTTATAATTGAACTATATTGAGTATATAAAAACTGATATGTGTTTAAACATGATAGCCAATTATATAAATCAATATAGTTCAATTATTAGTTTTATTAATCCACATCAGCTATATGAATATCTATCGGGTCTATACCAGTTACTTCTTTATAAAGCCAAATAGGAACAAAATATGCACTATCAGGAGCATATTCTTGGTCTGCAAAAGCACTAAGTAAATAGCATGATTGTCTGAATTCAGGATGCTCCATAAATTGTTGTACTTCTGGGAAAGTTACTAATTCGTACATAATATTGAATGTTTAAATGTGAATATGAAAAGTTGAACTATGATGATGATATTAGAGATAGGGCTATTTAAATCTCTTTCATGAATAACGCTACTGTAATAGCTGTAAATGATCTACTCATAGTTCAACAATGTGAGAGCCTTCGTAGGTTTACTATTCAACTAGTCAAGCAGTAAGTAAAATAACATGGGAGCGTCATGTGAATATTAAACCACTCAATAGAGTCGGGATTTCATACCCGAATTTCTCCTTCATCTTAAATTTCTTTCATAACATCTCTTAAATGAATAAGAAATGCTATTAAAAATATTATGTCTGATCCTATAAAGAACCAGGAAAAACTCTTATAAGTTGTATAAGAGTCTATTATTAATGTAGTATTTAGTAAGAATAATACTAAAAATACTATAAATAATATATATGAATTTTTGTTTTTCATTGTTTTTGTTTTGTTTATCCTCTTAATAGTTTTCTTAAGAAGAGAAGTATAAATAATATAAATATGAATGCTAGTATTCCCATGATGATAAAAATTTAAACCTATAATAGAACTTCAGTTACTTTAAAAGCCAGAGTCTTATGGCACTATTATAGGTTACTCAAAAATGTTGTATGCAGCTTGCAAGAATCATTATTCCTACTATAGCTGCTATAGTAATCAATGTATTATAAAGCGTTTTCTTTTTCATATGTTTTAATATTAAAATTGTTTATAATATTGTTTTTGATATTGTGGTAACAGATTATATTCTTCTTCAGTTAAACAATAACTAAGACGTAACTCTAAATTACTATCTATATCAATTAGTATATACATAAAAAATAATTTTAATGAGTTTTAGCATCTAACCATAAAGGCTGACCTGAACCAATAGTATATAACTATTGACCTATACCTGGTATATAACCATGTACATGCACTCAATAAATGATAATAAAAAATGAGAGCAGTCTTTCTAGGTGCTGCTCTCTATTAAACCCTTTTGGTTAGAGATTTACTTTTGGGTCTCACATCCTAAAACCATTAAAGGAATGCCGCAAACTATAAGAGATAAAACATTCCAGTTTAAGGATCTAACTGGCAACTTCCTGATTATAGCCCTAATGGCTGATGAACAATAATATAATATTCATAGTATAATAATTTAATTAAATGTAAATATTATATTTCGTACATAACGATCACAAGAATTACCAAAGAATTTAACATAATTATCAAATTCTCTACTATTAAACAATAGTATGTATTCACTAAATATAGGAAGAGATGTATCATTTCTTCTTGTCTTAGCAGTACCACTAGATATAGTAACTATCCTATGTTTATCAAAAAGTCTTTTATATTCTTTTTGTGTCATATTTATGTATTTAAGTTAGTAATGATATAAAAAGTGACAGTATTAGTATTAAAAACAGTGTGAAACAAAACTAACACCGTTAGCTTTTCTAACATCACCCTCTCATTTACACCATTTTAAATAAAAAACATGACAACTTGTCAGTTATTAAGACATAATGGCAGTCTTATGTTATTATGTCATGACAAAATGTCATACATTAATTAGGTATTAAAGAATAATATATTAAAAACTACATGAGTAGTTGAATAATCATGATTGAATATTATATAAACAAATATATGTATAATAATTTGGTTGTTTGAACTAAATTAATTACTTTTGTTTATATGAATATAAAAGAATATATAGAGATTAATAATCCAGATGTAGATTTCTTATCTCTTACTGATGAAGAATATAAGAAGTATTATAGATTATATACTAGATCTAAAGAAATAAAAGCAGAGAAATCTTTTATAAATAAGATAAGGGAAGATAATAAGAAACAAATATTAAAAGATAAAGAAGAAAGAAAGGATAAAGGTAAGCATAGACTTAAATATAAACAAAATCTTCCTCCTAAGTATAAAGCTTATATAGCAAGAGCTAATAAGAAAGGCTTAGAATTTAAACTATCTATAGAAGAGTTCTTTAAATTAATATCAGGAACTTGTTCTTACTGTGGTTCTGAAGCCTCAACTATTGATAGAATAGATAGTAAACAAGGCTATACTATAGAAAATTGTACACCTTGTTGTTGTCATTGTAACACAATGAAATGGTCTTACTCTGTTAAAGATTTTAAGAAACAAGTAGAAAGAATATACCATTATATGTATAACTAACACTGATTACTATAGATAGTATTAAATGAATAATACATAAACTATTGGTAATCAATGTTAGCATACATAACAAATTACTTCTCAATAAGGTCGTTAGTTCTACTAACTCTCAATCATAACTTTATCTATAGGAGGAGACTACTTACATGAGTAAGATCAACAGATCTTGAGGCTTGACTACCAACCTCCCATAGATTAAAGGTATTAATTAAGTAAACAAATATATTTGGCTGATTGTTATTACTTTAGTATAAAGGGGATTAACCCCTTTAATTAAGCAAGAAACAACTTGGCAAGTTCAGGGTTGTTAGCCATGTCCTTGATCTGTGCAGACTTAGCAGCACTCTCAGCCTGGATCATTGCAATCTTGTCTGCAACAACACCGTCAACACCTATCAGCCTGTTACCAGCAGGTATGGTGTACTCACCCTTCTCGTCCTTGGAGAAGTTAGGTGTAGTCATAGGATTGCCTACGATGCTCGCTCTGTTACCAGCCACACGCAGTACACCAGCCTCAATGAAGAGCTGTTCGTCTTTCTTAGTGATTGAGAAGTTAGCACCAGTCCATGCCATGCTGCTGTCAGCCTTGTTAACTTTGTTCAATAAAATCATAAAATGAAATTTTAATTGTTAAAAATAAATATACATTCATATAGGCAACCCACAGGGGTACCCACACTCTCCATTCAAGGTAGGGAGTGAGAGAGGGGACTCCTTTGGTGTTTAACTGACATAAATTAATTTTTAGAATTAAATACTCTCTATCTTTATTTGGAAAATAAAAAATTTTATAGTATCTTTGTCTTAGAAAAAATTTAAAAATAAAAATTTTTATGAAAGATTATTATAATAAAATGGAGAAAAAATGTGGAATATATATCATCCACTGTGGTAAAAACAATAAGGTTTATATAGGTTCCTCAAAGAATATAATACATAGGGTATGGGACCATTGGTCTCATATGAAACAGGGTAAAGGAATTAATCCTCATATACAGGCTGCTTGGGATCTGTATGGAAAGGAATGCTTCTCTCATGCTATTCTAGAGGAGTGTATTGTAGAGCAGTTTGAAGAAAGGGAATCTTACTGGATAAGATTTTATGATTCAATAAATCCTGAGAAAGGTTTTAATATAAATATACCAGATGAAAAAGAAAAGTGGCTACAACCAATAAAGGAAAGAAACAAAACTAAAGAACCTATTATAAAGAAAGAAAGGATCAAAAAGAATTACCCCATTATCTGTATTAATACAAATAATGGTCATATTGGTAGATACGATAATGTACCACAAGCAATCAAGGATCTTGATATAAAAGAGAAACAAATATATAAATGTTTCAATTATTGGAAATGGGTTAAAGGGGAAGCTATAAAAGAATATAATAGGATGAGAAGTATTAAAGGTTATCTCTTTATGAGACAAGAACAATATAACCCTTTGTTTGATTATATTGGTTATAAACCAAAAAGAAGAAAAAGAACTATAACTTTGTCTTAACATATAATAGTGTATATTTGCAATATGACAAATAGAAGTAAAGTTTATTTTGGAAAAAAGAAAAGGTTTTCTAGCAAATCAATCAGAAAAGTATTTGAGGATCTCTTTAGTAAAATGCCTATTCCAGGATCAGTAAATATAAGTAGATTAGAAGGTATGCCTTATCTCAAGTCTCTAGGGGAGAAAGTAGAAACTATGGGACCAAATGAAAATGGTAGATATACATGGTATTTACCAGAAGGAGTAAATTACCCAACAATAATAAATATAGGAAATGGACAATAAAGAACATCCTGATCTTGTTTATATACCTGAACAGGATATTTATAAACTTAAGGATAGCGCATATAACATCTGGTATCCTTCTATTGAAGTTTATGAGATGGAAAAGAAAAGTGCTAGAGATATGTATGAACCTATTTTAGTGAAGTTGTTATGGAGTAAAAATAGTAATAATGGATAAGTTAAAAATAATTAAAATATAATAATGATCACAGCAGTTTTTAAAAAAGATCTTTTAGATACTAAAGAAAACATATTAGTAATGTCTCATCCTTTAGAAGGTTCTTCAAAAATGATTTCTAAAATGGAACAAATAAAGAAATGTCCTGTTAAGTGTAATAGTATGGGGTATTATTTAGTAGAAATAAGGCAATCTACAAAAGAAGATTTAAGTATAGTAAAATAATATTACCAAATTAAACAAACAAATATATATTAAAACATTTGGAAAGTTGAAAATGACGTTGTACATTTGCATTACAATATCACGAGATGGTAGCAGTCAGGTAGCTCGTTGGGCTCATAACCCAAAGGTCGGGGGTTCAAATCCCTCTCTCGTAACAAAATTTATTATATGAAAAAGATAACAATGATACTTAATAATCAACCTAGCTGGAATCATCAAAATACTGATGATAAGGGTTGATTATATGTCATATAATAATATGAAAGATAATAGCCCTTACAATTTTGTAAGGGTTTTTTGTTATATACAGGTTTCATACAATGGTAGTATGACGGTCTCCAAAACCGTTCATTTAGGTTCGAGTCCTAAAGCCTGTGCAAAATGCCCCAGTGACGGGAACTTAGAATCAGAGGCTTGTAGGTTTGACTCCTATCTAGGGCACATTAAATATCTAGGTGTTATGCAGAGGCTATACTTGCTCCCCCTGGAAGGGAGTGTTCGTGGGCTCGATTCCCACCACTTAGACGAAGAGAGACTGTTTATCTTACATAGGGTCCTGATAAAAAAGGACAGCGTAGAAAGGTGTTATGGGCTATTAGGCGATGGATTAAGCTTCTGTACTGTCTATACAGAGGAACGGGTTTGAGTCCCGTATAGCCCGCATTTGGGAATAAAGCTTTAGTGGTTAAGCAAACGACTGTTAATCGTTAGATCAGGGTTCAGACACCTGTATTCCCGCAACAATTAGTCCTATAGTATAATGGTAGCACAGCAGACTTTGACCCTGCTAGTCTTGGTTCAAATCCAGGTAGGACTACTCTTTATATGGTGTCTATAGCTCAATGGTCAGAGTAGGGGACTGTGAATCCCTTGATGCTAGTTCGATTCTAGTTAGATACCCAATTTATTATCCTAACAGATATAGTTTTCTTCTTCTATAGGAGAGGATATATCTGTTAGGATTTCTTTTATGTGTTAAAGTTTTAAACTTTGCAAAATCAAATATTTGTTAGTCTAAAACTTTTTTCGTATTTTTGTACTGTTAAGTACGGGAAGTTATTTTTAATTAATTATTATTATTCTAAAGAAGTAAGGTATTAGTATAAGAATATAATAAGGCAAAAAACTTAAAAGTTTATTATAAATTATTTAACAAAATAAATTAGGAAAGAGCTGCATATATAACTATCTTTGCTTTCTAAACAAAAACAATATGAATATAAAAAGTAAATTAATACAGGTTTACAGGTACGATAAGAAAACTATGGATGTTGAATTTGAAAATCAATTATTTGTAGATGGAGATACTGTAGCAGAAGATGCTCCTTTCACTAAACATTGGATTGTGTCAAATCAGAAGGGTAATAAATATACCCTTACTCTTAAAGGAGATAGTGATATTAATCCTCTGGATAATAGGAACTTTGTTATTTATAAAATAATAGAAGCATCCAAAACCGTAAAGAGAGAGGCTTCTGGTCCTAGAAAAGCTCTTAATCTTGAGGTTACTTTAGATAGAGTTTTGGTAGAACCTATTAATGACGAGTATGAAAAACTTATTAGTCTTGATAAGAAAAGTAAACAAGAGATAGAATCAGTTAAGTTATCAAAGTGTATTATAGTTAAGGTAGGTCCTGGTAAGGATGGTAAGAAAGTTCCTTTTGAGCCTGGGGATGTAGTATATACTTTTCCTAATACTTTTGAAGCTGATATTACAGTGGACAATGTTTTGTATCTGGTGTTTAAAGAACTTAATATAGTTATTAAGGAAACAAAACCAGTAGGAGAAACTAAGGTTCAAGAAACTTTAAATTAATTAAGATGTATAATATTAAAGAAATAATAACTTCTATATTAGAGGATTGTGGGTTTGGTAAAGAAGGATTAACCTTTGGTTTTGTAGATTTTAGTAATGACTCTAGATTATGGATGCAGGTTGAAACTAAAGATGGTCCCATAGCTCAGGTATGGTCATTATCCATAATGACCATCAAAGAGTTCTATTCTTCTATAGAATATTTACAAGATGAATACTTGATTGCCAATGCTTAGTATATTAGGAGTAGGAAAACTATCAAAGTGTTATTGTCAACTATTAGGTAAGCAGTATAATAATGTTACACTAGGTTTTCATTCACAAGAGAGTTTATCTACTCCTAATGCATTTGGAGAAAGATATAATATAACTAAAGTATATATAGGGTTATATTTTTTTAGAATAGTGTTTGAATATATAAAAAAATAATTATGCAGCATATTTGGGAATTTTTAGTTAAGGCAAAAGCAACAGAAGAAAATACAGATCCAGAATTTATTAATAGAATGTTTGTTACAGAAAGTAGTAGGAAGAAGAAAGTATCTGAACAGATATTAAAAAAGATAGAGAAGGATTTTAATTTGAAGCAAGAAGATATGAAGGATTTTTACGTAAGACAATTAAGGTAGTATGCAGGAGAAAATAAAGGTGTTAGCTTTATGTTGTACACATGGAAGAGTAAAGGCTCTGGAAAGGTCTGTAAGGTGCTTCCTTGATCAAGATTATGATGGTCCTGCTGTAATGTTTATTTGTAATTCTGGTTTACCTTTATCTTTTCCAGATTATTCTAAGTATTTAAAAGTTGATAATAAGTTTATTCAAATTTTAAATATAGATAAAGATTCTTATTCTTCTGTGGGAGAAAAGTATAGTATAGCTTTGGAAAGAGCTATGGGCCAGTTTCCTGATATAGAAGTAGTTACTTCATGGGATGATGATGATATATTCTTACCTACCCACCTATCTAAAGGAGTAGAGGGATATTATGATGGTTATACTTTACCAAGTTTATATGGGGGTCCTAAATTAGCTTATAAACCAGAATTATCTTATTATAGATATAGAGACAGTAATGATAATATGAAGATTATAAGGAATGAAAACACATATGAACCTTCTATATTTGTTAATTCTTCTTGGTTAGTAGAGAAAGGATATGCCCCTGTTTCTATAAAATATCATCAGCAATGGTTAGATCCCTTAGTATCTGAACATAAAATATATGTAAATCCTTATGGAGAAAGTACATTAGTATACAATTGGGGAGATCCTGGTATATATAAAATGTCTGGATCAGCTACAGATAATAGGAATAACCTAGACGCTTATTTAAGAAAATCATTGGATATGGGTACTGGTATTTTAAGACCAGCAAAAGATAATTCAATGTATTATAAAGAAATAGACTGGTATAAATCTAATTTAAAAAATTAAATTAAATATTAGTTTTATTCTTTTTATAATTAAAAAGACATAACTTTGCTGAATTAATAAATACATAATGGAAAAAATGGGTAGAAATAATAGATCCTTTAAAAGGGAATACAAAGACAAAAGAGATATAGCTTATCTATATTTCTCTATTATAACAGTTTCTCATAATATAAAAGTATCTAAATTGGAATTGGAGTTGTTAGCCCATATATCAATTGTAGGTAATATATCTTCTGTGAATTCGAGAAAAGACTTTATAGATAAATTTAATAGTTGTAAAGCAACTCTTTATAATATGATTAGTAAACTTACTAAAATGGGTTTACTAGTTAAGACTGATGGTAAGATAAAAATAAATCCTCAAATAGCTTTGGATTTTATAAATAATGATAAATTTATATTTGGTATTAAATGTTTGTATCAGAAACCATTGGAAGCAGAGTTGTAAAACAAGTAGCTGATGAACTAGGCTTACCCTTAGAATTGGTAAATAAAGTACACCAATATCAATGGGAGTCTACTTATAAAGCCCTTAAAATAGGCACTTCTATAGAAGTAACAGATCTCTTTAGATTAATAATTAAGCCTAATATAGTTGACAAGAATCTTGAAAAGAAAAAACAATTATTAGAATTTTTTAAAGCTAAGGAAACTTCTGTAAAGAATGATAAATATATAAACTCTCTTCAACAAGATATAGATTATTTAAATAGTAAAAAGAAATAAAATGAATTGTTATAATAAAAGAGCTATCTATAAAGGATTAAATTCTATGATAAATAATATAAATAAGATTATAAAAGATAGTCACATAGCTAGTTTGGAAGTAATTGAAAGAAATCAATTACATGATGAAATTAGAATTACTATAGAAATAGAACAAAATAAACTTTTAAGTGTATTCGGTAAAAACTATACTATTTATTTTGACAGCAACGCTGAACACATAGATTTTATTTTTAATAATTTTATAGATAGTTATAATACTTTGTTGAAATATAAAAATAGTATTGGTAAATGTTGGGAGGGTTATCAAGAATTAACTCCAGACATAGAAGCTATGTTAAAAAAACAAGGTCATAGAATATCAGAAGAAATTATAGTTCCTGAAGAAGAAATAGGAACAGATATTATAAATGATAATACTTTTAAAAGCATTGATAGTTTTAAAGATGCTTCTAAATTATGAAAATAGATCTTAAAGGTTTACTAGAAGGAATAAATAATTCTATATTTGTTAAAGATGAAGTAGAAAAAGTAGCAGAAGAAAGAATTAACATTTGTAAACAATGTCCTTATTATTCTCCTAATGCTATAGCTTCAGGTTTAATAACTACAAAAAGACCTGATGCTTTCTGTATAGATTGTGGTTGTAATATGTATCTTAAGACCAGAGCATTATCAGCACATTGTCCTTTAGGAGATCCTTCTTCGCATTATCCAGATGAAGAACCTAAATGGTTATCTATAACAGATGATGATACAGCACAAAAATTAATGGAAACAGAAGAGCTTAATAAAGATCTTATAGATTATAAAATAAACCTAATGCAGAATAAAATAATAGAAAATGGCACACAGCAAGGCACAGGCGGAAACATTTAATAATATTATACAGATTTTTAAAGATCTACACCATGATTTTCCAAATCAAAATATACTCAGGCATGTAGCCGATGCTACTGAAGAATATGGAAATATTTGGGGTATTGAAAATAAAGAATTTTTATTAGCTTTGCAAAAATATAAAGCTAATATGTATATACCAGAAGATACTGAGATAGAAAAAATAATTGAAGACGGTAAGAAACTTGGATTAAAAAAGAAAGATGATTTTGAAGTTAATCTAGAAGACGAAGAAGATATATGGCAGTAAAGAAAAATAATTTTCTAAGTGATGATCTTGAGTTTTGTAGACTACAAGTAGATAGCTGGAAAAAATATATAGAAGATAATCCTTACCATTTAGTTGAAGATCGTAAAGAACTTATGAAAACTAAAACAGGAGGAGCTTATTATGCAGTAGTTCAAACTAAAGAAGTAATACAAAAAGCTTTAAGAGATACAGCTAAAGATATTACTGCTATGTTAGAAAATATTAAAAGGCTAGAAGTAGCTGAAGAAAATAAGAAAAAAGAAGCAAGAGGAGGAGACGACATCCCTGAATCAATGCAAGAATAATGGAAAATATAAAATATTCAGAATTTTTTAAGAACTTAAAAAGTATACCTGCTAAAGGTACAGAAGCCAGAAAAGCTTTAATAAAGCAAGAAAAGGATAGATGTACTGGTGGGGTATATGTAGATGGAATATTTATATCTGGATGGTTATATTGGCATATTAATCATTGGTGGATAACTGATGATATTAAGGATGAGTTTGGTAATATTGTTCCTTTTGAAACTGTTACTTCTTTGAGAGATAATGAGTGGATAAGAGCAGAAGCCTTAGAAGCTTGTAGAAATCATCCTGATGGTTTAAAAGGTTATATAGAGGTAGGTTTAAGACAGGGGGGGAAGGAATTATTAAACTCTTCTTTACTTTACACAGCCAATAAAGAAATAACTATAGGAGACTGTAAAGTAGGACAACAGATATATGACGACTCTGGTAAACTTACTACTATCATTGGGAAGTATCCTCAAGGTAAGAAACCTATATATAAGTTAACTTTACTTGATGGTAGAGAAATTTTTTGTGGTTTAGAACATAATTGGTTTGTTTATAACAGAATTACTAAAAAAAATATAGTAAAAAATACTAAAGAACTTTTAGACGATTATAAAAAAATAAGATTAGACTGGACTAAAACTAGAAAAAATCCATATGAATTTAAATACTCTATCCCTAATAATAAAGCAATTCAATATGATGAAAAACTTCTTCCTATTGATCCTTATATCTTAGGACTATGGTTAGGAGATGGTAGTAGTTCGGATGTAAGAATTACTAATATAGATGATGAGATAATAGATAGTATTAAGTCTTATGCATATAGTATTGGGTTACAGGTATCAAATACAGAGGGTAGTATTACTTATGGTATTACTTCTGGTATAGTAGGAGGACATGATTATAGAAGAAACATATTTCATAATTATTTAAAAGAATCTGGATTATACAATAATAAAAAAATTCCAGATATATACCAATATTGTTCTATTGAACAAAGAATGGAATTACTTAGGGGATTAATGGACTCTGATGGATCATGTTCTAAAGAAGGAAAGATTGAATTTAGTTCTTCTATACCTGCATTAGCTGATGGTTTCTATAAACTTTGTAGAAGTTTGGGTATTAACTTATCTAAAAAAAATAAAAAAACTTCATATAAAAAAAACGGAATAAAAATAGATTGTAAAGATACAACTAGATTTATTTTATATACTAGTAAACCTATTTTTAAATTAAGTAGGAAATTAAATAATATAAAAAGAAATCCTAAATATTTAGAAAATACAGCAATAACTAATATTGAATATGTATTTGATGGTGAGGCTACTTGTATAATGGTAGACAATAGTTCTCATTTATTCTTAACAGATAATTATACTATTACCCATAATTCAACAATCGAATCTTCTTTTATTGCTTATAATGCTACTCTTTTTAAGAAGAGTCAAAATGCAGTTGTAAGTGGTAGTGAAGATGATTTGGATAATTTGAAATTAAGGCTTAATTATGGTCTTAGTAAAGTATGGGATGGTATGAGAATACCTAGACTTACTAAAGACAAGAGGGCTAAATCTATAAGTTTAGGTTACAAAGCTACTGATGGTGAAGATATTATATGGTCTCACATAATAATAAGAAATATAGCAGAAGGTCAGAACACAGAAGGTCCAGCAGGTCTTTCTGCTAAATCATTCATAATGGATGAAATAGGAAAGGCTCCTTTCTCTCAAGCATTAGAGGCTGCAAAACCAGCCTTTATGTCTAAATATGGTTGGAGAGCTATTCCTATACTTGTTGGTACAGGTGGTGCATTTGAAAAAGGAGATGATGCTGAAAGGTTATTTTATCACCCTGAAGCAAATAACTTTTTACCTTTTGTAAATCAAGAAACTGGTGAAAGAACTGGTTTATTTATGTCTGGTCTATTTAGAACAGATTGTAAATACCAAACTAATTTAGCTGAATACTTAATAGGAGAAGGAAAACTTCCAGAAGGATATTATCCAGAATTAAGTCAAATACCTATTTTAGTATCTGATAAAGAAAAGGCATTAGCAAAAATAAAAGAAGAAAGAAGATTAAAGGCAGGAGACCCTGATCAGACAGAATATTTAAAACTGATTATGTATTTTCCTTTAACTCCTAAAGAATGCTTTCTTTCTTCTTCAGAGAATTTTTATAATGGTGATATAGCTCAGAAACAAAAAGATGAGTTAGAAAGAAAATTTCCAGGATTAAAAATAGGTATGTGGGTAGAACTAGAAGAAGCACAAGTTACTCATAATAGTAATTCTTCTATACAAGTAGAAGATGTTAAAATTATTCACAAGCCTAGTAGCAAATGTCCTATATCTTCTTACCCATGTATACAAACTGAAAATAAAAATACTCCTATAGTAATTATAGAACATCCTACTATAACTCCTTGGGGTTTGTATGTAGCAGGAGTTGACCCATATAGATTTGAAAAAGCAGCTAATTCAGATTCTTTAGGAGCAGTGTATATCTTTAAAAGAGCTTATGATGTATTGAATGATTCATTTCAGGATATGCTTGTAGCTTGGTATGTTGGTAGACCTGATAGTAAAGAAAGTTGGAATAATAATGCAAGACTTCTTATCAAATATTATAATGCAATAACATTATGTGAAAATGATGAAATGTCTTTTATTGATTATATGATAGCTAAAGGAGAAGGACATTATTTAATGGACACTCCTGAATGGGTTAGAATAGAAGTGCCTAATTCCAGTACTTTATCAAGAAGTAAAGGAGTAAGTAGTGCAGCTCCTAAAATAAAAGAATTACTAAGAACTAATCTTAAACAATACATGGAAGAAGTTTTTACTTCTATTCCTGTTCCTGGTTTAACAGAAACTAGAAAAGTATTAGGAGTTAGTAAAATAAATGATCCTACTTTATTAGAAGAAATTATAAAGTGGAATAAGGATGGTAACTTTGATAGAGAAATAGCAGCTAGTTTAGCAATCACTGCTGCTAGAAAACTAGATGCACAAAAGTTAAAAATATCCGTAGAAAACGAAGATCCTAGATTTGCTGCTCCTAAAGATTATGGTAAAAAATTAAGTATAAGGAGACAGACTTTTAAACCTATAAATAGAATGGGTTCTGAAATAAGAATGAAAAAATTATTCAAATAATAATATGGCAATAATTCGTAACATACCAGAATACAAAGCACCTTATGAAGTGATGCTTAATTTATATCCTGATCAATTTATTGATGAGGGTAAATACTATTCTGAAGCTTTACAAAAGAATATAGTTCTCAATGATCATAGACAAATACAAGATGATTATGGTAATGTAATTCCTATGCCTAAACAGAATGTAAAAGAAGATACAAAATCTTCTCCTGTTTGGCAAAAGATTAATATGGATTATTTCTATACTGTAGGACTAGCTCAATATAATTATCAAAGAAAAAGAATAGTAAGAAATTACGAATTACTTAAAAACATATTAACATCAGAAGACTTCTATCAGGAAGGTCCTGTAATGTCTATGATGGATCAGTTAATACAGGATGCTGATCTACCTGCTTATGTCCAGTGTTACCAGATAATGACTCCTCCTATTAATGACTTAGTTGGTGAAAAATCTAAAAGACCTGATATATCTAGACCTAAGTGTGTAGATTCTTTATCACAATCTGAAGAAGAAAAGTATTATACAGATGTTAAAAATAGGTTAGTATATCAACAAGCTAGTTCTATTATAAAAAAGAAACTATTAGCTCAGGGAGTTGATACTTCTAACGTAGAAGAATTTAATAAACAAGCTGAAGAACTTACTCAGGATTATATCAAAGAAGCTATGAGTTCTTATTCTTCAGAAGCAGAAAAATGGGCTGCTAATATGTTAACTGCTCTTAAAACTGAATTCAATCTTAAAGAGATTTTTGAAGAAGGTTTTAGAGATATGCTTATTTGTAATAGGCAATTTTATCATATCTATGAAAATAAAACTAAAACAGGTTTTACTGTTGACTGTTTAAATCCTAAGTATACTTGGTGGTTAACAACCCCTGATAAAAAATATACTAGAGATGCTTATGCAGCAGGTATAATAGAAATCATGGAGTTGTCTGAAATATTAGACAAGTTTGATTTACCTGAAAATGAAATAGATCATTTAAGAAAATATGCTATGATGGCATTTTTCCCTTATTCAAGAGAATCTAATTTATTTAGTCCTAATAATGGTGGTAAGGGTATAGACAGTATTAAGTATAATGCTTATGATCCTCTTATTCTTGAAGAGAGAACAAAGATGGAAGCAATGATACAATCTGAAAACCAACAGTCATTAGATGGGTTCTTAGGTAATGCTGCTCCTTCTGTAGGTACTTTTGGTAATAGGTTTGTAGTAACAACTTCTTATTGGAAATCAAAAAGAAAACAAGGCTTACTTACTTATATAGATAAAAATGGTATAGAACAATCTGATATAGTTGATGATAATTATAAACCAGGAACACATCCTAGGGAAATAAGTATTGAATGGGGTTGGGTAAATCAATGGTATAAGGGAGTAAAAATAGGAGATGATATTTATCATGTATCTCCTTTAGAAATATTAGATTATTGTCCTATCATTGGTGTGTTACATGAAATAAAGAATACAATATCTGTATCTCTTGTAGATCTTATGAAACCTTGGCAAACAATTTATAATGTTTGTATGAATCAGGTTTATAGGTATCTTGAGAAGGAAAAAGGTAAGGTACTTGTATTTAATAAGAGATTTATTCCTTTACTTAAAGGTATAGATTATAAAGATTCTGAAGAAGTATGGTTGAGAAAGATGGAAGAAGAGGGCATTTGTTTTATAGATGATTCTCCTGAAAACACTAATGGTGGTTCTTCTTTCAATCAGTTTACTGTTCAGGATATGAGTATGAGTGATGTAATTAGTGCTAGAATGAATTTAGCATTAATGTGTAGAGCAGAGTGCTGGAAACTTGTAGGATTATCAGAACAAAGATTAGGACAAGTACAAGCTAGTGAAACAGCTACTGGTACTAATACAGCCATGACACAATCTTATGCACAAACAGAACCTTATTTTGTTCAGCAGGAATATGTTGAAAATCAAGCACTTCAAGCTATTATAGATGTAGCTCAATATTTAGAATGTAAAAAACCTGAAAGTACCATTAGTTATATTGATAGTACTGGCGGTAATATGTTTTGTCAGATACAAACTCAGGAACAACTTAAAAATAGAGATATTAAATTATTTATTACTTCTAGAGCAGAGGATCAAAGATTCTATAATAAACTTGACGAACTTACTCAGGGTATGTTACAGAATGGTACTTCTAGCTATGATGTAGCTTCTCTTTATCTTCAAAACTCTATTAGACAAAAACTGGATGGTCTTAAGAAAATTAAAGAAGAAAATGAAAAGTTAGTACAACAGAAACAACAAGGAGAACAGCAAGCTGCTCAAGCACAACAACAAAAAGATCAAGCTGATGTAGCTTTCAGAGAAAAAGAACATCAAGATAATGTACAGCTTAAAATGTATGAAATAGATACAAAAGCTAATGTTGCTATGACTATAGAAAGAATAAAAGAAGCTATACAAATTTCTAAAGAAAATCTTTCTTCCTCTGCTCCTGATATGCTAGATATACTAGGTCATAATTTGAAAGAACAAGAGGCTATTAGAAAAAGAGATTTAGATAGTATAAATTTAGAAATACAAAAAAAGAAACTAGAACAACAAGATAATAAGGATAATTTTGAAAGACAACAAAAAGAAAGAAAATTAAACTTAGAGGAAAAAAATATTGAATCTAGGAATCAAATAGAGAAAGAGAAACTTAAAATAGCTAAATCTAAACCTAATAATAAAAATTAATATGTTATTAAAAGTAGAAGCACATAAAAATTTTAAATATGTTTCTTCAGTAATAAGAACTGAAGATATTAGAAAAGCTCATGAAAGTCCTTTGAATGATGCTGAAACTACTATTTGTTTTTATATGGATATAGATGATCTTACTATAAATGAAAATTTTGATTCTTTTTATGAAAGATTTTATAAACTAGCTTGTGAGGAGGAGTATACAGATAATGAAGACTTAGAATTAGGTTAATGACATAGAAAAAACAATAAACATTTAGACTGTGATGATTATATCAAATATAGTTATTACATTTGTGTAACATTAAAGGAAAAACTAATAATAACTACATATGAACAATCAAGATACGGATAATATATTTAGTACTATAGATGATAATATTGAACAACTGGAAATAGATAATACTTTCGGACCAAATACATCATCTAATGATCTTACTCCTGCTTCTTTAGAAGATAAGCAAAAAGCTGCTGAGGCTGGTAAAGCTGATACAGAACAAGAAAAAGCTGCTAAAGCTTTGGCTGAAAAAACAAAGAAAGAGGAAGAAGAAGCTAGGAAACAAATAGATAATGATTTTTTAGATCCTGAAAATGATTTAGATAATCCTAATCCTAGTAAAGACAAAACTTCTGCAAAGAAAGAAAATACTAATGAAGATAAGGATTTATCTTATTTAGAGGAACTTTCAAAGGACCTAGTAGATTTAAATATATTTTCCAGAGAATCAGAAGATGAGCCTCTTCCTAAAACTCAAGAAGAGTTTGTAGCTAAGTGGCAAGCTGAAAAAGAAAAAGGTGCAGAAGAATTGCTTGCTAATTTTGTAAATAAGTATGGTGATGAATATGCTGAAGCTTTTGATGCAATCTTTGTAGATGGTGCTTCTCCTAGAGAATATTTAGCTAAGTTTGAACAGATTCAATCTTTTAAAGATATGGATCTTACAGATGAAGATAATCAGGTTAAAGTAGTTAAAACTGCTTTAAGAAAACAAGGATGGGAAGAAAAAGATATAGATGATAAAGTTAAATCACTAAAATTAAATAGTGAATTAGAAAGTGATTCTATTAGATACCATAAGGCATTAGTAAGGACTGAAGAACAAGAAGCTCAGAAAATGGCTTCTGATGCTAAGGTAAAACTAGAACAAAAGCAAGCTGCTGAAGAACAGTATAAAACTAATCTTAGATCAATCTTTACTTCAAAGGTTAAAGCTAAAGATTTTAATGGTATACCTGTTACTAAAGAAAGTGCTACAAGGGCACTTCATATGCTGGAAGATAAGAATTGGAAGTTGCCTGATGGACAACTGATCACTGATTGGGATTATGCAATGTTGGAATTAAATAAACCAGCTAATCATGAAGTAAAGGCTATGCTTGGTCTTCTTATAGATTTTAAACCTGGGCAGCCTGTTAAGTTAAATTTAGGTAATGTGGTTAAATCTACAGAATCTAAAGCAAAACAAGAGTACTTTAAATATAGTACTAAGGGACAATTAACTGAAACTTCTAAGAAATCTCCAAATAAAGAAAGTAATTTTTTCAGTGAGCTTTAATATTTAAATAAGTATTATAATAATTTTAATAAAAAACATATAAACAATGGCATTGAATCAAATACCTGGATATTCCAGTGGTTTTATCGCATCTAGATATTCCTCAATGAATAAGAGGACTATAGGCAAATTAACAGATGCAAACCATATTTCGCAGTTACATATGAGTGAACCTGCTGACTATGATAAAAAGATTATATCTCTTTATACGCAGACTTCACTTTATGCAAATGACTTTTTGCAGATGGTTAATAAGTCTAAGCCTTATTACATTGATAAGAACTCTGATTATTGGAAATGGAAAGTACACGTACCTTATCAGTTCCCTGTAATAGTAGAGGTTCCTGATGCTACTTTGACTAGTACTAGTATAGGTATAGATCAGCAAACATTTACAGTAGTATTTGATAAGAAGGAATTCTATATCAATGATATAATTACTGCACACAAGATGTACGGTCAGCAATTTATTGTTAAAGAAGATCCTCAGCCTTATGGTAGAGCTTGGCTTTATACGTTACAGTTGGTAACACTGAATCCTACTACTACTTCAGTAGATACTCAGTGGTTACAGGAAGGTAAGGAATATCATATTCTTTATAATGCAATAGGCGAGTTTGATGATAAGTTCTCTGGTCTTGGTTCTTTGGGTGATGAAATCACTTTGTATGAATCTCTTGGTTCAGGTAATGGTAAACAACATACTGTAACTGATTGGGCTGATACAAGATCTTTGAAAGGGGTTTCTCTGGAAATGGATTCTCATGGTCCTCTGGATATAATCACTTATCATAAGAGAATGAGAAATGAAACTGGTACTCACTATGCTCTTGCAGCTTGGGAACCATTCATTGAAGCAATGATGAGAAAAGAGATGTTGGAGATGAAGGCTGAAAAAATGATTTGGGCACAAGGTGGTTCAAGTTATTCAGGATCAGGACTTCAAGATCTTAAGAAACTTTCTATGGGTGTATATCCTAGAATGAGGAAATATGGTAATCTCGAACAATATAATGATGGTCAGTTCTCTATAAATATTATAAGAAACGTATTTGGTGATCTCTTCTATAGGAGAGTGGATATGAAGTCCAGAAAAGTACATATGTTTACAAATGAAGCTGGTATGGAAGTATTCAGAACAGCAGCTAAGGATGATTTGTTAAAAGCAGGTCTTACGATAGTAGCGGGTGTAAACGATAAGTTTATACAGGGTTCTGGTCAGCATATGGTAATTAACTGGGCTTTTGATAGCATGGTTACATCAGATACTGGTGAAATAACACTATCTCACTTGATGGAGCTTGATCTTCCACAGACAAACTCAGAGTTTGGTAGAAATAAGAAATCAACTCCTATCTTTATGGTGTTTGACGTATCCCCAATGAAGGATGGTACATCATTGTCAGACAACGTAAGAGAAGTAAGGCATCAAGGTTCTCCTTCAATGACTTGGGGTTATGTAGATGGTACTTATTCTCACTTAGGTCACTACGCATCTAAGGGTATGCAATCCGCAAATATGTTCCCAGGTTATACAATCTGGATGAAGGATAGATATGACGTGTTCATGGAAGATCCAACAAGAACAGCACTGATAGAACAGGTTCCACAGTTCTAATAATAAAATTCGGTGGGGAAAGTTTCTACTTCTTTCCTTTATTCTTTCCCCACCATTATTTTTTAAAAGAGAAGATACACAAAAATATTTAAAATTTAACTACATTATGGCAAAAATAGCAAAGATACTTCCATTACCAGTTGAGGTAAAAAATGGAGAAATGAGTACAAGAAATGCTTTAGCAGAAAAAGGTTGGAATAGGCATCCTGGAACAGGAGTTGGTTTCCCTCCACTAAAAGATGTTTCTAGTGGTAAGTTTTTGACGGGACTAGATGAAAATGCTACTTACATTAGTTTGATACCTTTGAAAGAAGATAGAGAAGCTGAGAAAGAAAAGATTAGATCTAGGAGACAAAGACTTGAAGAAGCTACTGGTATGATACATGATCCAGCACATCCTGATACAACAGGTCTAGGACCTAAATCAGAATACTATGCAGGTATTTATGGACCTAAATATGGTACACATGAAGTAGCTAATAGAGTTAGACTTTTCGATGGTGAAAATGTATTTAACTTTGCAAATCCCCTGAAAGAAATAGAATTCTGGTGGGTAGTACAGAATACAGATCTTATAGCATCTTCTTTAGATAGATATAAGAAAAGTTTGTGTAAATCTACTGTACAGTTTTATGTTTCTAATCCTGAAGAAGAAGCTTCAGCAATATACAATGAAAATAAGGCTAAGGTTACAGCTCAGAAGGAATTGGATAATATGAGTATTGAAAGGAGATTTAAGGTAGCCACCTTGCTAGGATTGCCAGTATCAGATAGAGATAAGGAAGAAATAGTATTTAATCAGCTCTATACTTTTATAAATAGTGGAGAAATAAAGAATGGTGAGTTTAAGGGTCAGAGATCAGTAACTTTGTTTAATAACATAGCTGGTTTGAGTGATTCTCTTATAACTACAAAGGCACTGATAAAAGATGCTCTTAGATTGAGAGTATATCGTAAGGATAATTCAGGAATTATATATGAAGGTCAGGCTATGGTTTCTTCTTCAGAAGATCTTTTGTTAAAAGAATTGTCTTCTACAAAAGCAGAAAGTCAAAGCAAGTATATGGCTCTTGAAATTAAAGTGAATGATAAAAAGAAGCTTAGAGAGTCTATAAGCTAAAATAGTATAAAATGATTCCAATAATTGATTTACTTTACGAAATTGATCAAAAGTTAAATAAAGTAGCAAATCTACAGGGACAATTTATTCCTGATGAAGATAAGATACTTTATTTAAATAGGAATCAAATAAAATTAGTTCTTAAAAAAATAGGACTAAACAATAACTACCAAATGGGTTTAGATTCTTTTAAAAAAAGATACCAAGACCTAGAAGTACTGGTAGTACCATTTGAACAATTAGAAGTTACTACTACAGTAGGAGATTTATTTAATAGTTCTAATGCAGATTTAACTACTACTTCACAACCTTATTTTTTACCATTAGATGCTTATATTTTAGGAACTAGAAATAATTGTAAAAATAGAACATTAGATGTAATAGAGTTAGTCAAACATGGTGATATACAAACTAAATTAAAATCTCCACACTGGACACCTTCTTTTGAACATCAAGAAAGTTTAGGTACAATATCTAACAATAAGTTTTATGTTTACCCTGATTTAAAAAAAACATTTGAAATCAATTCTTTATATTTATCTTATTTAAGATACCCTAAAGAAATGGATATAGCAGGTTATCAACATTTAAATGGAGAAGCTTCTACAGATGTGGATTGTGAATTAGATGGTTATCTAAAAAATGAATTACTAGAAATGACTATAAAAGAAATTTCTAGATCTATAGGAGATCAGGCAAATGTTCAGAACTCTGAAAATGGAGAAAAAGAAAGTGAATAAGTAAATTAAAATTTTTCTAATAAATTATTAAAAACAATAAATAAAATAACATGGATTTTTCATTAACCACAATGTATGTTGTTCCCACAGGGAACACTTTGCCTACAGGTTCTAATACTTCTGCTTCCCTTACTTCAGGTCAGGTTGGTGTATTTCTTCCAGATAATACTGCTGCTACTGTTGCTAATGTAGGTACAGCTAAGTATATCTACTTTGCCCAGGGTAGGAACATCTACTCTCCTATAGAAGGTACAAAGAAATCAGATCATATTCTCCCAAAGAATTTGATTAGCTGGTATAAGGTAACAGGTTCATTGGAGCAGAATACTCAGGTTACAACTATTTCTAACTTGAATGTAGGTTGTAATGAGGATGTTACAATAACTTTGAGGCTTCACTCTTTCTATATTGATACTGCTTATTTTAACGGTCTTACTAGATCAGTCTTGGTTACAACTCCATGTTGCAACTGTGGTAGCAATCCTTGTGATACTTTACAGGCTTCTGATCTTCAGTTGACTATGGAACTTCTTGCAGAAGCAATAAACAATGATGAGATTTTGTCTAACTTTGTTACGGCAGGTGTAGATGGTACTGGTGCTTCTACTGTTATTTATATACAGGGTTTGACTTTGCAACAGTATGGTTCTTCTTGTGATCTTACTAACTTCCCTTATCAATTTGATAGGATGTGGTTTAGAACATTCATGAGAACTGGTCCAGAATTGACTACAGATTACGAAGTAGATGATTATTGTAATACTGTATCTACTATTAGTATTATACAGAAAGCTTCTTATCCACAACTTACTCCTGCTGAAATTCAGCAAATGGAAAAAGATAATTGGTATAATCAGGCTGATTACAAGTCAATCTTTAGTAATCCTAACTATAATGGTGAGTTTCTTTCTTATGTAGACTCTGCTCTTGCATATGATTGTTACTATCTTAAATTTTATAGACCAGGAAACGAAGGATGGAATGCAGCAGTACAAATAGATGAAACTGTTATACTAGCTTTTCCTCAAGGAGATAGTGGTGAGACTAATATGGTAGCAATTCTTACAGCAATGTTTGGACCTGCTGACAATGATATAGCAACACCAAGTACTACAACTACTTATACTACATCATCTACTACAACTACTACAACTACTAATGTAACTCCATAATAAGAGTTAATATTAAATAATATTTAAAACCTAAGCAGGGTATGGGGAAACTAACCCTATACTCTGCTTTTTCATTATAATACATGAATAATATACAATTTTCTATACAAGCAGCCAATTTAATTAGTAACTTTGAGGGCTTTGAAAGTAAACCCTATGTAGACCCTGCTACACATGCAGAACCTATAACAATAGCTTATGGAAGTACTCATTATTGTGATGGTACTAAAGTAACAATGAAAGATGCTCCTGTGACAAAAGAGCAAGGTTTACAAATGTTAGTGTGTCATTTAAATAATGTAATACTTCCTGATTTTCAGAAACATATTACTGTTAATTTAACACAATATGAAATAGATGCACTAGCTTCATTAGTTTATAATATAGGAGATTCTGGATTTGATAATTCTCATGTTCTTATAGATATAAATCAAAATATATTAAGTGGAGATTTAAAAACAAGATGGTTAGCTTGGGATAGGGCAAATCAAGAAGTTAATCAAGGATTATTAAATAGACGTATTAAAGAGTATACTTACTTTGAAACTGGCAAACTTATATGACAACTTTTATTTATAGTTTAATAGACCCAATAACTAATGAAGTTAGATATATTGGTAAATCAAATAATCCTATAATAAGGTTAAAAAAACATATTGGAGAATCTAAAAATAATACAACTACTCATAAAAAAGCTTGGATTAATTCTTTATTAAAAATAAATAAATATCCTATTCTAGTAATAGAAGATGAAGTAGTTTATGAAGAATGGAAATTTTGGGAAATATATTATATTGCATTATATAAATCTTGGGGTTTTAGTTTAGTTAATAGTACAGATGGGGGTGATACTTGTAATGAAAAGTGGAGAACCATAAATCCAATGCATATTAATACTTCAAAAATAAAAGTAATTGAATCTAGATTAGGAAAAAAATTAACAAAAGAACATTGTACTAACCTAAGTATTTCCCATAAAAAGAATGGTATTATTCCTCCTAGTAGGAAAGGTAGTAAAGCTTATAATGCTATACAAGTAGTAATTAATAAAATTAATTATAATTCTTATCTAGAAGCCTCTATAAAATTAAATATTCCTTTAACTTCATTAAAGAGAAAAATTAAAAATAAAGAATTATGTTAACTGAAACTTTACCAATTTTATCTTTACAATTACAAGATCAAAGAGATAGTTCTTGTATAGCAATAGCAGATAGTAGTACATATGCTGTATTACCAGATTCTACTACCCTTGCTATGCAGATTACTCCTCCAGGATATGATACTATTAATGTACCATTTAGTCCTCTTATGGTGAATGTTTATAAATGTGTAGACCTAGGAATAACTTGTAGTGATACAGGTTGTACTGCTTTGCCTGATGGTATATATGATGTTATTTATTCTGTAGTTACTACTAATAATGTAACTGCTAGTATAAACCAGAAATTTATAAAGATAGATACAATCAAATGTAAATATGAACATATGTTCCTTAAACTTAATGTGGAGTATTCATGTCATGATACTACAGGTCATAAGTTTTTAGAGGAACTAAAAAGAGCTAAATTATATATTGACGGTAGTGTAGTAGCTTGTAATAATAATAACTATGTATTATCTAATGATTTATATAATAAAGCTCTTTATATATTAAATAACCTATGTTGCAAATTTAAAAGCATAAACTGGAAAAGTAATTGTAATTCAGGAGCAGGATATGGTTATGGTTCTATAGGAGGTCTTATAGGATGTGGATGTCATTAATAAATTAATAAAATTAAATAATATGTGTGCTACTAGAAAATGCGGAAATAGTTCCTGTAATACTCATTTGCAAACTTGTCAAATGATACAAGGTATGTGTCCTGCTTGTTACCAAGCTAAACAAAATGAAATAAAAACTACTACTAATGTTCCTAATCAAACCAAGATTAACAAACAATAATCTTAATAATGATGGATTGAATAATATCCTATCTGATATAGATAATAAAATCTTACAGATGGCTATTAGACAATATAATAATAAGGCTTATGGTTTTACAGAAAGTATGAACATGGATGTTTATGAAACATTATGTGAGTATAAAGAAATACTTTTGGATAAACTATTAGGTTGTAATTGTTTAGAGGATTGTAGTAATGAAACTTTTTTAATATACATAACTTCTAATATACAGAAGTTAACTAATAATTTTTGTTAATTATGAATAATTGTTGTACATCAGCAAACTGTCTTAACTTTGGTGCAGGAGGTGTTACTGATCAAAGTGTAGTATATACAGGAACAAGTGTTCCTGCTTTTAATATTTGTTATGGGGACAGTTTAAATAATGTAGAGGCTGCTGTTCTTCAAGTATTAACTAATTTTTCTACAGGAGTAGGCATTAGTATGCCTAATATTAATTTAACTACAGGAAGCTGTGCCCCACTTTTTGCAGGATGTATATCTTGTTGTGGAAGTTGCACTGATTTACCTTGTCTTTTAAATTGCTATCATACTGCAATTTGTACTCTATATACAGATGTTACCACTTTACAAACAGAAGTAACTGCTTTACTTAGTGGTCCTTATAATACAGCTTGTTTAACAGGGGTAACTTCAAGTTCTCCTTTAAATGCTATAATTCAGGAAATGATTCTTGAATTATGTACAGCAGAAAGTGATATATCTACTTTAACAACCAGTATTACAAACATTAATAATAATCTAAACACAAATATAGGTAATTTCTTACTTAATGCTATTACTTCTTGTACTGGTACAGATAGTGTTATCAAAACAGGAAGTGGAGCTACTGCTTCTATAGCCTTTAAAGGATTCACTCCTATAGGGGGTTTTGTAGGTTATGTAGGTGTTACAGCAGGTAAGTTTGATTCTACTGGTTTAGGATTAGCAGGTACAGATATGTGTGGATGGGCTATTATGAATGGTAATAATGGCACTACTAATATGATGGGTCAAATAGGTGTAGGACTAACTAATATGGGAGGCACATTACCTTCTAATGCTACAGGAATGTCTGTAACTACTATTGGACAGCAAATAGGAGAACCTACTCATACATTGACTATAAATGAAATTCCTTCTGTTCCTATATATGGTACAATAATATTATCTACTTTAATTGGTGTAGTTACTTGTAACATATCTTCTAGTAGACCAGGAGATAACTCTACTTTATGTCCACAGGTTCAACCTGGAACACCTCATGCACCAGCTAACCAATCTGGTAGTTTCTATTCTAATTATGCTTCAGTAGATATACCTATTTCTTTTGGTGGTGGTTCAGGCACTATTCAAGGTAATACTGGTGGTAAAGGATTAAGTCACAATAATATACAACCTTCTACAGGAGTAGTGTATATACAAAGAATATCATAATATGGCTAATACTTGTTGCCCTCCTTATACTTATGTAGATTCCACGGGTCATTTTTTTAATAGACAAACTGGAACCTATACTTTATTATCTAATTCTGATCCACTGACCTTTGCAGGTTTGTGTGTTAGAATTACTAATAATACTTATGCAGTGGCTCCTAATCCTGTTGTAAGTCCTATAGCTTGTCCTTGTTGTCCTTCTGGATATACATATGATTCTGCTTCTGGAAAATGTATAGGAGATAATGCTCCTTTAAATGTTACAGCCCCTATTCCTTGTATAAATTGTGTTTGTACAACAGTTGCCCCACAAAGTTGTCCTAGCTGTGGTACACAAGGTTTGCCTATTAATTATGTTTATAATTCTTTTACTAGGCAATGTACAGACTGTACTCCTGCCGATGGACAAACCCCTAAAGGAAAGATTAACAAGTTTTTACCTACCAATTATGTTAATCCTTTTATAAATTTTATATATAAAAACAAAAATATAATATAATGGCTACTAATGCTAATCAAGTTTTTTATAGTGGAGGATCTCTTTCATATATTGGCGTAACACCTAATCAAACTTTAGATATTATTCTTGCTGAAATTAATACAGCAGTGAATAATATGAGTTCTGCTCCTAATTATAGTGGGTATAGTTTAGGTTGTGTAAGAACACAAGTAGGAACAATAAATACTACTCAACAATTTGCTGAAGGTATTTCCTCTTTATTTTGTACATTACAAACTAGTTATAATACTTTTACAGGTACTACTTATGTATCAGATCAAAATACTATTACTACAGCTATAAATGGTTTACAAGATCCTGCTTTAACTTATGCTCCTTTTAGTATAACTAGTGCAGATAATATAGGTACTGTATATAGTAAAATGTTTGCAGGTTTTACAGCTATAACGGCTTCTATAACTCCTGCTGCTGCTAACTGGTCTACTATTGGAGCTAGTTCTCAAAGTACTATCGTAGGTGGTTTTAATGCTGGTATTTCCTATATGTCTGGACTTAATACAGCTATATCAGGTAAGCAAGCAACAATAGGCACATTTAACGCTACTTCAATAGGAGGTGGTGCTACAGATAGTATTACTACTACTGTAAATGAATTAATAACCTATGCAGCAGGTTTGCCTGTTTTTGCTAATGGGTCTATTACTTACGGAGGTGTTAGTGCTGGTACTAATTTACAAAGTGCTGTACAAAATACTATTAATAGTGTTAACTCTTTGCTACAATATGATGTAAGAGGCGTAGGAGCAGGATTAACATATACCTCAATAGGAACAACTTATCAAGGATATAAAGTAGCTATTGATACTACTTGGTCTGGTTTATATAAAGTAGCTCTTAATTCTGGTGATGTAGCTAATAATGATTATTTAGCTAATAAAGTAGAAAGTACTGATAGTAGTATAACTATTGCAGTTGATGGTGCTACTAATAAATTAAATTTTACTATAACTAATCCTACTAATAATAAAGTACTTGTTAATAGTAGTGATACTGTTCCTGGATATTTGTCTGATAAAATAACTTCACTAGCGGGAGATTGGGGAATGGGTATAGCAGTTAGTGTAAATCCTGGAAACAATCAATTAAATCTAACTCCTATAATTATAAATCCTAGTCTACTAGTAAGTAATATAATTAGTTTTATTAGTAGTGACTCTACTAGTTTAGCTGCATTTTGTGCATTAAATAGTCAATGTTCTGGTACTACTTGTACAGCTCCTTCTGCTCTTAGTGTTTCTCAAAATGGTTCTGTATTTACTCTTACATGGACAGCATCAGGAACAGCTATTAGTCAAAATACTAAATATAGACAAAGAGGTTATTCAGATTGGATTACCGATAATAATATTAGTCCTAAAAATCCAGAAACTAATAGTGCTACTACTTCTACAGTATCAAATTTAATTGTTAATACTGTATATCAATTTCAAGTAGATAGTCTTTGTACTAGTGGAGCTAATAGTTCTAATATGTATGAAAGTATTATTTACAGTTGTCAACCAATAACTGCTGTTAGCAATGGTGGTAGAGTTTCAGTAAATCAAAACCCATTATTAACAATTGATAGTATTACTTATCAATTGGTAAATAGTTCTAGTGTAGTTGTTGAAACACAATCTGCTACAGGTGCAAATCCAGAAGCTACTTTTGGATCTCATCCTTCAGGAACTTATTCTGTAAAATATAGATATGGTACATTAATAAATGGTGTTACTTTGTATTCAGATGATGCAAGTCAACTTAATGCTCTTTGTTCCCATAGTAATGTTATAATTTAATAATTATGCAAATTATAAAACAAGTTAGACAAATAGGAAATATTTCAAAATTTTCATGGGCAGAAGCTTCTTCTGACCCTAATGGGAAATCTACTATTATGCCTTGGGCAGGAGCTTTTCTTATATTTATAGGAGGAGTAATGTCAGTTATAGTTACTTTTATGAAAATGGTAAATATATTACCTCAGTTTGTATTTATGTCTTCTTTAGGAGCAGGTATACTAGTAGGAAGAAAAATAATGAATGGTAGTCCTAAACTGGAAGACACTTCAGTAGAAGATACTCCTATTAATAATACTGATACTAAATGTGATAAACCAGATGAAGTACAGGAAGGATAATTATTATATATGAAATAAAAATATAAAAGCCTTAATTAGTAATAATTA
>Ga0214246_1000085_pt1 | contig 28755 bp, 40 predicted proteins | sample TroBogypolimnion_41_FD_153084 | JGI IMG/M metagenome (GOLD analysis project Ga0214246, IMG submission 153084) | Freshwater microbial communities from Trout Bog Lake, WI - 29MAY2009 hypolimnion | ecosystem: Environmental > Aquatic > Freshwater > Lake > Hypolimnion/Profundal zone | place: Trout...
CATTTAAACCTCTGGGGGACAAGATTATAGTCCGCCCAGATGTTCGTGTTTTAAGCGATGTAATCTATGTAGATAACAAAGAAGCTCAAAACATGGGAACAGTAGTGGCAGTAGGCCCTGGCAAGAAGCTAACTGCCGAGCGTAGAGAAGCAATGCCAATAGAAGTAGGTGCAAGAATCCGCTTTGGAACTATGAATGATGATCCTAAAGAGGAATATCTTAAATTCACGCCAATCGTTCACGAAGGTGAAAAATGTTTAATTCTTTCATGGCAGGATGTATGTTGGGTGGAAAATGAATAATTTTTATACTTATGCTCATACAAAGCCTGATGGGTCTATTTTTTATATAGGTCAAGGCACAAAAAAACATAAACGTGCTTATCATAAAGGTGGTAGAAGCGAATATTGGCATAGAATTGTTGATAAATATGGTTATAACGTAGAAATTTTGGCTGAATGGGAAACCTCTGAAGAAGCAAAAAATCATGAAATATTGTTAATTTCTTGTCTTAAAGACATGGGAGTTAAACTTGTAAATCATACAAATGGTGGAGAAGGATTGTCAGGAATGACATTTTCTGAAGAACATAAAACAAAATTATCAAAAAGTAGAATTGGAAATCAATGGGCAAAAGGGCAAAAATGGTCTGAAAAATCTAAAAAATTAATTTCTGAATCAAATAAAAAACGAGGCCTTATGAATCCACAAACATTTAATTTTGCTGGAAAAAGCCATACTGAAGAACATAAAGAATATATGCGACAAAAAATGAATGGTCGTGTATTTTCTGATGAAACACGAAAAAAAATGAGCGATGCTCAAAAACGTAGGTTTGCTGGGTAGAATAGGGGAAAAAATGTATAGTACATTACGCAAAATTTGGGATAGATTACAAGCCATTTGGAAATGGATGCAAGACCAAGTAGAGCCTGAGCCTGTAAAACCATCTAATGCGTGGCATTTCCCTGTTAATGACGAAGTTAAACGTAAACCAGCCCTTAAAAAGGCTACAACTAGGAGCAAAACCATGCCTCTCAAAAAATCAGCCAGCAAAGCAGCATTTAAGTCAAACATTAAAGCCGAAGTAGAAGCTGGTAAGCCAGTAAAGCAAGCTGTTGCAATCGCATATAGCGAGAAACGTGCTGCAACTAAGAAAACCAAAGCTAAGAGAGTATAAGAATGATTACTTTTACAATACAACAAGTAAACGAATTGCTACAAGCATTAGGACAATTACCTTATGTGTATAGCAAGAACCTCATAGATGGTATTAACGCTATTGCTCAAGCTCAGATGGATGTTGCAAAAAAACAACAGTCTGATGAGATTAAAGAGCCTGATATTTCACAATCATAAGTGTTGTAAAAAAACAACATAATCAAATACATGGAAATTGAGTCAAAAAAAGTAGGTGCGCCTCTTGGTAATAAAAACAATACCAAGAATAAGCTGTTCTTTGATCAAATTAAAAGGCACTTGACTCAGAATCCACAAAAGCTAGAAAAGATTGTTGAAACTCTTGTTGATTCTGCTCAAGAGGGTGAAGCATGGGCTGTCAAAGAGATTATGGACAGAGTTGACGGCAAAGCTCATCAATCTACAAGCATAGAAGATGCAGAAGGTAATAACTTGATACAAGCTATTGAAGTCAGGTTTATAAAGCCAAGTGAGTGAAATCACACCAGAAATTAGGAAAGCAGTTAGTGCGGTTGATTTTCCAATCAAGCTACAGTTTCTATTCGAGCCATCACGCTTTAAAGTGGCCCATGGTGGGCGAGGGTCTGGAAAATCTTGGGGATATGCCAGGGCTTTGCTTGTAATAGGTGTTAAAAAAACAATTAGAGTTCTTTGTGCTCGTGAGTTTCAAAATTCTATTGCTCAATCTGTTCATAGATTATTGGCAGACCAAATCATAGCTATGAAACTAGAGTCATTTTATGAAGTTACTCAAAACCAAATTAGAGGCAAAAATGGCACAGAATTTAACTTTGTAGGCTTAAAAAACAATCCAGCAAATATAAAATCTTATGAGGGAAGCACTCACGTTTGGATAGAAGAATCGCAAACCGTAAGTGATCGAAGTCTTGAAATTCTTATTCCTACAATAAGAACGCCTGATTCAGAAATATGGATTACATTCAATCCTGAGCTAGAAACTGACCCTGTATATCAGCGATATGTATTAAATCCACCTGATAACTGCAAAACAGTCAAAGTTAACTGGCAAGACAATCCTTGGTTTCCTGATGTTTTAAGACTTGAAAAAGATGCTCTTTTTAGTAGAGATAGGCAAGCCTACAACACCGTTTGGGAAGGTTTATGCCGTCAGACGGTAGATGGTGCTGTATTTGCCAAAGAAGTCACTCTGGCTGAACTAGATGGAAGGATTTGCAATGTACCTTACGATCCAATTAAGCCTGTTCACGCTGTATTTGATTTGGGCTGGGCAGATGCTACTGCTATTTGGTTTGTTCAGTTTATTGCTCAAGAAGTAAGGCTTATACGCTATTACGAGGATAATCAACAGACAATTGCTCATTATCTTGCTAAAATACAGTCCTATGGATACATTATCGACACTATTTGGTTGCCACATGATGCTGGTAACAAAACTTTGGCCTCACATGGCAAAAGTATCGAAGAAATCGTCAGAGCTAGTAACTACAACACAAGAGTTATTGAACGCACACCTATCGTTGATTCGATCAATGCTGCACGAATGATGTTTAACAAGTGCTGGTTTGACCGCACGAATACGCACGAAGGCTTGCAATGCCTTAGACACTATAGATATGACGTTGACCCAGACACCAAGCAATTTAGCCAAAAACCATTACACGACAACTACAGCCACGGAGCAGATGCTTTCCGTTACATCGGCCTTATGGTTAACGAGCCAAGAAAAGCAGCAAAACCCAAAACTTATCAACTACCGTCAAGTTGGATGGGGTAAAATGTGTAGTAAAAATACTACAGTTGGCTTAAAATCAGCCAAATACTAAGGAATCCCTATGGCATACGATAGCGTTGCAGACTCTCAATCAGACGGCAGAATTGAAGAAGCTAAACAGTTTCTACGTCTTTGTAACGATTCAGATAGCAACAATCGTGCCGAAGCTCTTGACGATGTAAGGTTTGCGGCTGGTGATCAATGGCCTGTAGATGTACAAAACAGTCGTGTATTAGAAGCTCGCCCATGCTTGACAATTAATAAGCTAGATGCTTATGTACGTCAAATCTGTAATCAGCAACGTCAACAACGCCCACGCATTAAAGTGCATGGCATGAACAATGAGTCAGATGCCAAAGTAGCTGAGATCATTACAGGCATCACTAGGCATATTGAAAACCAATCTGATGCTGACCAGGCGTATGACCATGCGTTTGAATATTGCGTAAAGATGGGTTGGGGCTACTGGCGTGTCACTACAGACTATATTAAGGATGATAGCTTTGACCAAGAAATCTACATTAAGCGCATTGAAAATCCTTTTAGCGTTTATTTTGACCCTAATTCTGTTCAACCAGACGGCAGCGATGCTGAAAAGTGCCTTGTTACAACAGTTGTTAGTAAAGCCGTGTTCCGCAAGATGTATCCCGATGCCGATGACGTACAGGGATTTTCCAGTAGAGGAACAGGCGATACGGAGTCGGAATGGGTTACAAAGGAAGATATACGCATAGCTGAGTATTTCTATACTGAGCGTGAGAAAGCAATGATTATTCAGCTTTCAGACGGCACTACAGGCTATAGCGATGAAATGCCATCTAAAGAAGTGTTGGCTGCCGCAGGAATTACAGTTATTGATAAGCGTGATACTTGGCGTAAAAAGATCAAATGGTGCAAGCTAACAGCTATGCAAATCCTTGAAGAAGGCGAATGGGCTGGTAAATACATCCCAATCGTGCCTGTATATGGTCAAGAAGTCAGAGTTGATGACAAGCATAAGAAGTTTGGTTTAGTGCGTATGGCTAAAGACCCACAACGTATGTATAACTACTGGGCTACTGCTCTGACTGAAACTGTAGCATTAGCTCCTAAAGCTAAATGGTTGCTTGCTGAAGGTCAAGACGAAGGCCACGAAAACGAATGGGCAATGGCTAATATTAAAGCTATGCCTGTATTGCGTTACAAGCAAACTGACACAGAAGGCAGAACAGCACCAACGCCTGTAAGATTACAACCAGAACCACCACCAGCAGGTGTTATGTCAGCATTACAAGGCATGAACCAAGATTTAATGGCTGTAGTAGGTATCTTTGACCCTGGACAATTGCCACAAGGACAACAATCAGGCAAAGCATTACAAGGTCAACAGCAACAAGCTGATATGACTAACTTTCACTACTATGACAATCTGACTCGCTCAATACGTCATACAGGTCGAATTATTCTTGATCTAATCCCTAAAATCTATGACCGTCAACGTGTAATGCGTATTATTGGCGATGATGGTAAGCCTGACATGGTTACTATTAACGAGCAAGGTCAAGACGAACAAGGCGTGTCTAAGGTCTTAAACGATGTAACTGTAGGCGAATATGACGTAGTAATGGAAACAGGCCCTGGCTACAATTCTAAACGTCAAGAAGCCGTAGATTCTATGATGGGCTTATTAGGTGCTGATCCTACATTGATGCAAACTGCTGGCGATCTAATCTTCCGCAACATGGACTTTCCAGGCGCAGAAATCATTGCAGACAGACTTGCAGCATCTAATCCTATGGCGCAAATTGACGATAAGTCACCAATTCCACCACAAGTACAGATGCAGTTGGCTCAGAGCAAACAACAGATTCAACAGCTTCAGCAACAAATTCAAGCTGAAGAAATGGATAAGAAATATCGTGCTACTGTTCAACAGCAAGTACAAGAAGCTGAAACTCAGCGTGAGAAGATGCGTTTAGATGTTAAGCGTGAAGATACTCAAATGCGTACTGATACACAAGCGCATGACACAGTTATTAAGACTCAGACTCAATTAGAAGTAGAGCAGTTAAAAGCGCAAGTAGCTATCTTGCTTGCAAATATGGATCATAAACAAGCTGAATTAGCTAACGCAGAAACTACAGAGCGAGCAATTTAGTGTTGTAAATAAGCAACATTTATGTTATAAAAGCATTTACCTACCAATGGGTTCATTGGGTTAATTCTTGGAGTTATCCATGTCAGAAGCAAATGTAAGAACGGCAGATAATGTCGTAACAAGCGATAATTTAGCGGAATGGACTGCTAATAAACTTGGTTTAGCTAGTGAAGAAGCCCCTGTTGCGGCTGAAGCAGTCGAGGAAACTCCTGATTCAGAGCCAACAATCAAGGCTGAAGCTGAGAGTGAACCAGAGGCAGAAGATGAAGCGCAAGTAACAGACAAGCCTAAACAAAATCCCAAACTTGAAAAACGATTTTCTGAGCTTACAAAACGAGCCAAACAAGCTGAGGCCGACAAAGCAAACTTAGAAGCACGTTTACAAGAACTTGAGAGCAGACAAACCCCTGCAACCCAACAAGTTGATCCTGTCATCGAAAAACCACAAGCATCGCAGTTTAATGATGCTTTTGAATACGCTGAAGCATTAGCTGAATGGAGCGCAGAAAAGGCATTAGAACAGCGTGATATACAAGAACAGCAACGCAAAGTAGATGAACAGAGAAACGAAGTAATCAAGTCGTGGTCTGCAAAACTCGAAGCTGCTAAAGCTGATCTTCCTGACTTTGACGATATGGTAGCTTCTAGCAATGTACAAGTACGAGATGAAGTACGAGATGCAATCCTAGAATCAGATGTAGGCCCACAAATCCTATATCACCTAGCATCAGATGACGATTACGCTAATAAATTGGCAGCAATGCCGACTAATAAAGCACTCAAGGAATTAGGGAAATTGGAAGTTCAATTCGAGCGTAAAGAAGCTCCTATTGAGAAAAGCGAACCTGTTGCTAGAAGTAAAGCACCAGCACCGATTAAGCCAATCACAGCAGGAAAAGGAACGTCTGACGTTCTCATTGACGGAAATGGCGCATTTCATGGCACATACGCTCAATGGAAAGCTGCAAGACAGGCTAAACGGATACGCTGATAAACCCAATATTTAATAAAGGAAATAAATCATGGCAAATAATTTGCTAACCATTTCCAAGATCACTAACGAAGCATTGATGGTCTTGGAAAACGAATTAACATTTACATCAGAAGTAGATCGTAACTATGATGATCAATTCGCTGTGGTATAAAGCCTGCCTCAGTTTTTACTGTGGGTCTTATATTTGAGGTGGTAAGATCGGTAACACAGTAAACGTCCGTAAAAAGAGTTAGGTGTGCGGACGAAAAAGTTTCTCTGATTGACTTGGAGTCCCAGAAGTGGGTAACAAGGGGCAAGCGAAAGCAGCCTGAACGACTAAGTGAGAAGCCCCGAAAGGGATGCGATAGTCTGAACTAGGATATAACTAAAGAAGTCCTAGAGTGCGATTCGAAGAAGTTGCACCGCCATTGAAAAATGGTCAGTAAGTCGAAAGACTGAAAGTAACAGAATGAAACCTGGACGCTTTATTGGAACTACAGGGCCAGCCCTGAACGTAGAAGATTTCAATGAAACTTCTGTGCCTGTAACTTTGTCAACACAGTTCCATGTGGATAAACGTATGTCCACATATATCCACTAAGGATATTGGCAAAATTTCTTCTGATTGACTTGGAAGCCCAGAAGTGGGCGACAGGGCGCAAGCAAGGCAACTGTGCAGCGTGAACGACTAAGTGAAGAAACCCTGAAATGGGATGCGATAGTCTGAACATTGGTATAACTTTATAAGAAACCGATGAGAGCGACCTGAAGCGGAAGCTCCACTACAGAACACCGTAGGGGTAACAGAATGACACAATTTACAACACAAGATTTGGCATTGTCTTTAGATATGTTCTCTGATCGTGTATTGAAGCCTGCTGTAGCTGCTATCGCCAACAAGATTGACCGTGATGGTACTTTGCAAGCTGCTAACAACACAGCTAACATCGTTGGTACTGCTGGTACGCCCCCAACAGGTTTAATTACCTATTTAACGGCTGCTGCTTACCTTGACTCTGAAGGCGCACCTCGTGATGGTCGTAGATCATGTATCGTTGAGCCGTTCACTTCCGCTACTATTGTTGACAGCTTGAAAGGCCTATTTGTGCCACAAGAAGCTATTGGCGAACAGTATCGTAAAGGACTTATGGGTCGGGATTCCGCCGGGATGAACTGGAAAATGGATCAAAACGTGGTAGCTCACCAATTTGGTAGCTTTGCTGGTTCTGCAACTATTACTGGTTCAAGCGGTTTCTTGACAAGTGGTTGGGCTTCTAGCTCTAACATCACTTTGACATTAACTTCTGGCGTTAGCTTAAATCAAGGCGATACATTTACAATCGCTGGCGTTTATGCAGTTAACCCACAAAACCGTCAAGCCTATGGTTCAAACAAGTTGCGTAACTTTGTAGTTAATACAGCAGTTAGCGGTTCAGGTGGTACTATTTCTGTAAACGTAAGCCCTGCGGTTATTACTGCTGGTCAGTTCCAGAACGTATCTATTCCTACTGCTCTGTCAACAGCTACAGTTAACTTCTTTAATCAATCTGGTACTGTTTCCCCACAAAACATCATCATGCACCGCAATGCGTTTACTCTAGCAGTAGCCGATCTTGAGTTGCCAGAGGGTGTTCACTTTGCAGGTCGTGCAAGCGACAAGGAAATCGGTCTGTCAATGCGTGTAGTTCGTCAATACACTATTAACAATGACTCTATTCCTACACGTCTTGACGTTCTGTATGGTTGGGCTAATTTGTATCCTGAACTCGCTTGCCGTGTTGCAGCTTAATTCACGAATAACGAAAGGAAACTATAATGTCTAATCCAGGCCCAGCAGTAACCACTTCGATTCACCCACAAGTTTTAGGCTCTAACCAAGCATTGCGTTTGATCGCAACTGCTCAAGGTGTTAGCCTCGCAACTTTAGGTGATACCGCAGTTAACGTAATTGATGTAACCAACTATGTTCCAGTATCCGTTATTACGGCTAACTGTAACAATGCTGGTGCAGCAGTATCCACAGCAAGCACCTATTTAGGTGTTTACACAGGCTTAGCAGGTACAGGTACAGCCGTATATACCAAAGCTGCTTTAGCAACTAACACAACTACTGCTAACGCATCGGTTGTAGCTGCAACTTTAGTAGCAAGTGCAACATCTGCTCAAACTTTGTATGTAAACGTATCTTCTGCTGCTGTAACAGGCACAATTGACGTATATGTATATGGTTACGACTTGTCAGCACAGTAATTTGTTGTAAAATAGAAGCCCAACCCCTAAAAAGGTTGGGTTTTTAACATTCTGAGGGGGCTTATGAAAAATGTAATGATTGCCATGCCTTGCTATTCAGCAAAGGTACACTTTCCTACCATGCGTTCTATTTTGCTTGATGCTATCAATATTATTGGTCGTGGAGATAAATTCTGTATTGCTGAAGATATTGGAAATAGCGATATAGCAGGATCAAGAGGGGCATTATTTGGTGCTTTTGTACGTTCTAATTGCGATACGCTAGTTTTTGTTGATGATGACGTATTTTGGGAGCCAGGAGCATTAATTAAGTTAATTGACTACCCTGTAGATGTAGTAGGTGGTATTTACCCTAAGAAGCAAGAGCCTATGGAATGGCCTTTTAAAATTGCCGAAAAAGAAGAATATCGTAATGATCCTGAAACAGGATTAATGGAAGTTTTAGGGCTTCCTGGTGGTTTTTTAAAGATTAGTAAAGATTGTGCTTTAAAGATGATTGAGGCATATCCTAGACAAACATTGCGTAGCGTAAGTGAAAACAGTCAATTTTGGCCTGTATTTGACCCTTATGAAACTCCTGACGGCAATCGTTTAAGTGAAGATTTCAGCTTTTGCCAAAGATGGATAGATATAGGTGGCAAAGTATGGGCAAATCTTGAATTTGAATTAGGTCATATCGGTTACAAAACTTTTAAAGGAAGTTGTGGAAAACACTTGAGGGAAGCACAAAACAATGTAAAATAGTTGCAGTATTACAACACTCACCTTTGCAAAGGGACAAATTATGTCAAGCACTACCGTTACTCGTGGTAATTCCCACGAAACTTTTTACATCACCCCATCCATTACTCCTGCTGCTGTAGCCGCAAATACTTCTGCTGCTCAGACTTTTAGCGTTGGTGGCTTACAAACTACCGATTTTGTGTTGGTTCAAGGCTATCAAGGCACACAAACTACAGGTATTGTTATTGCTGAATCTGATTGCTTAACTGCTGGCGTACTATCAATACAGTTCGCAAACGTAACAACTGGTAGCGCAACACCTTCTTCTGGCTTGTATGCGGTTCAAATTACTCGTTTAGAAGGCCCAGCACCCTCTACTGCTGTTTAAGGATAAATCATGGCAAACGTATCAGCTTATAGATTTGTTGGCCCTACAACGGCTATTGCAGTAACTACAGCTAGTTCGACTTCTGTAACAATTACCCCTTTAGGTAATGATCAAGCGAACTTTTGTGGCTTTTTAAACGTAGGTACAACACCTATTGCTATTACTATTGCTCCAGCCGTTGCAGGAACTACGACAACTGCTGCGGCAGCCGTTCTTCCTACAGGTGGAAATAGCTCTAACAGTTTTGTTCTAGGTATCTCAATGTCACAACCTACCGTGATTGCCGTACCGCCTAGCTTTGCTATTACTGCTATTGGAACAGCTAATACGCTGTATGTATTGCCTATGGTTGATCAAAACTAAGGATAATTATGTCAAATTTTAACGGTGTAGCATCAGTTTCAACGACTAATATTGTCCCAGTTCAAGCGCAATTTGATTCTTCTGGTAATTGTTTGGGTCTTATTGGGCCAGGTGGAGTATTTTTTTCACCGCCATTAACTTCAGATACTATTACTGGTGCAACCATTGATAACAGCACAATTGGAGCAACTACACCTTCTACTGTAAATGCAACCAATGTATCAATAAACGGCAAATTGCACGTTTCTGCTACTGCACCTACGATTGCATCAGGTTTTGGTACAAGCCCTACGATTACAGCATTTAATTCATCAGCATTTAAAATTGTAGTTGGTACAGGTGGCGCAGCAAATGGTGTTATCACATTTCCTGCCGCACCTAATGGTTGGGTAGTATATGCACAAGACGTTACTAGCGGAACATCATTATTTTTACAGCAAACTGCAAGCACTACAACTTCTGCTACTTTAACAAGTTTTAGCATTACTTTAGGTACTGCTGCAAACATGACTGCTGGCGATACGATTATAGTAATGGCATTTCCTTATTAAGGATTAATATGGCTACTGGCCCAGCGTTAACGCAAGATCAAAATATCCTGCCTGTACAGGCTTATTTTAATTTAGACGGTACATTTAACACGTTTATTGGTCAGGGCGTACCATTTACTGTCCCTGTAAGTGGTTCGGTAACTAATGCAACCATTACAAATAGTACGATTAATAGTACGACTATTGGTGCTACAACCCCTAGTACAGGGGTTTTTACTAATATAGCTACAACTACAGGCACAATTTCAACAACGCCTTCAAGCTCTACAGACATTGCTAATAAGTTGTATGTTGATACAGTTGCTTTAGGTATTAGTTGGAAAGAGCCTGCACAAGCAGCAACTACAGTCAACATTACGTTATCAGGGCTTCAAACAGTCGATACAGTCGCTTTAGCGGCAGGCAACATAGTCTTAGTTAAGAATCAAACAACATCTTCTCAAAACGGCATTTATGTAGCTTCTACAGGTGCTTGGACTTATGCTCCAGGCTCGACTACATGGGCGCAATATGTAGGCGCAATGATTTTTGTAGACGGTGGCGCACAAGCAGGTAGTCTTTGGTATAACTTAGCTCAACCTGGCGGTACATTAGGTACTACCAATATGACTTGGAGTAATTTTTCCACGTCAGGTGTATATACAGCAGGAACAGGTTTAACTTTAAGCGGTACAGCATTTAGTATTACTCCTGTTGGTACAGCAGGAACATACGGCTCTGCATCAGCCGTACCTGTTTTTGTTACAAACGCTTCAGGTCAAGTATCAAGCGTAACTAATACAAGTATTGCAATTGCTGGAAGTCAAATTACTAGCGGTACAATAGGCTCAAGCTATATTAGTGGCTCATATACAGGCATTACAGGCGTTGGTACGTTAACTGCTGGCACTTGGAACGCATCAGTAATTGGTGCAACTTATGGCGGTACAGGCGTTACTAGTTTAAGTGGTATTGTTTACGGCAATGGCACTTCAGCATTTACAGCAGCGACAGGCTCACAAATTGCTTCAGCAATCGGCACAACAGCCGTAACTAATGCTACCAACGCTACAAATATAGCTGGTGGTGCAGCAGGACAAATTCCATTTCAAACTGGTGCTGGAGCAACTTCATTTACTGCCGCAGGTACAACAGGTCAAGTATTAACTAGCGCAGGCGCAGGAACTCCTACTTGGACAACTCCTACAACTGGCACAGTAACATCAGTAAGCGGTACAGGAACAGTTAACGGCATTACTCTTACAGGTACAGTAACTTCTAGCGGAAGCATTACTTTAGGCGGTACTTTAGGAAGCATTGCAAACAGTCAGCTTACTAATAGTTCTATTACTTTTGGTTCTACTGCTGTTTCTTTAGGCACTACTGTTAGTGCTTTAAATGGTGTATCTATCGGTGCTACAACAGCTTCAACAGGTGCATTTACTTATGCTTCTTTAAGCTCAACTACTAGCACTACACCTGTTTTATCGTTTAATGCTGCTAATGCTTCTTTTGCTAGTGGTGCAACTGTATCAGGTAATTATTTACAGTTTTTGGTACAAAACAAATCAGGTACGGCTGGCGCATCTACAAACTATGTATTAAGCAATGATCTAGGCACAGACTCTACATATTATGGCGAGTTTGGTATGAACTCCTCAGTATTTAGCGCATCTACACCTAGTGATTTCTTTAGTATTAACAATGGCGTTTATTTCTCAGGTCACGATGGTGACATTGCTGTTGGCTCTGGAAATGGTTATAAAACCTATTTTGCTTGGGGATCAACTGGTCAATCAGCCCATGTAATTAATGCTTCAGGTGCTATTGGCTTATCTACAAACTTGGGAACAACCCCAGCACTTAGCGGTACGACTGGATTTGGAACAAGCGGTCAAGTTTTAACATCAAATGGTAGCGCAGCAGCTCCTACATGGACTACAGTTACATCAGGCATAACAATTACTGATGACACAACTACTAATGCGACTCGTTATTTAACGCTGACAAGTGCTACAAGCGGCACAATTACAGGTGAATATACTTCATCTACTAAACTGCAATTTAACCCTTCTACAGGTGTTATAACTGCTGCTTTTAGTGGCGCTTTAAATGGTTCTGTAGGTGCAACAACACCAAGCACAGGCGCATTTACTACTATTTCTGCATCAAGCACAGCAACATTACCTGGCTCATCTAGCACTTTGGCTGCTATTTTGACTAATGCTGCTGAGATTTGCACAGTATCAGCTACTGCTGCTACAGGAACAATTGCTTATTATCCATCTACACAATCTGTTCTTTATTACACTACATCAGCATCAGCTAATTGGACTGTAAATTTGGCTTTCTCTGCTGGCACAACAATGAATACTGCAATGTCAACAGGGCAATCTTTAACTGTAGCTTTCTTGGTGACTCAAGGTTCAACAGCGTATTACAATACTGTAGTTCAAGTTGATGGAACTACATCAGGAGTAACAACTATTTGGCAAGGTGGTGCGCCTTCTTCAGGAAATGCATCGGGAGTAGATGTTTATACATATACCATTATTAAAACTGGTTCTGCTGCATTTACAGTATTAGCTTCTCAAACTCAATTTAAATAATATGCCATCAATTATTACTAGAGGCGCTATTTCTTCCAAAGCATTTGGTTTTGGATATTCTAAAAAATCGCCTCCTGTTATTACTTATTTAGTTGTAGCTGGTGGCGGTGGTGGCGGTCAAGCAGCCTTTTATCAAGCTGGCGGTGGTGGCGCTGGTGGATTGTTAACTAATACAGCTACTTTTGCATTAGGAACAACATATACAGTTACAGTTGGTGCTGGTGGATCAGCAAATACTAAAGGTTCAAACTCAGTATTTTCAACAATTACTGCAACTGGCGGTGGTTATGGTGGCGTTACTACAGTATCTACATCAGGTGGATCTGGTGGCTCTGGCGGTGGTGGTGGCGCAAATCCATCACAAACTGGTGGAACAGGAACATCAGGGCAAGGAAACAATGGCGGTTCTGTAACTGGAGATTATCATGGCGCTGCTGGAGGCGGTGGTGCTGGCGCTGCTGGTTCTGCTGGCACAAGTTCTGGTGGTGGTAATGGTGGTGTTGGTATATCCTCGTCAATTACTGGAACCGCTACTTATTATGCTGGTGGTGGTGGTGGTGGCGCATATAATGTTACAGCAGGAACAGGGGGTAATGGCGGTGGAGGCGCAGGTGCTTCTACAGCCCCAGGTGGAAATGGAGTAAATGGAACTGCAAATACTGGCGGTGGTGGTGGCGGTTCTGCAAATGGTGGTGGAAGTGGCGGATTAGGTGGCACAGGTGGTTCAGGTGTTGTTATTTTAAGCACAACATCAACTGCTGTTTCTACTACAGGCTCTCCAATCATTACAAATGTTGGTGGATATAATATTTATACCTTTACTTCTTCTGGCTCTATTACTTTTTAAGGATAAAAATGAGTCATTTTGCCAAAGTAATTAACGGAATAGTTACGGAAGTAATTGTTGCAGACCAAGATTTTATTAATAGTGGAGCAGTTGGCCTTGCATCAGAATGGATACAAACTTCTTACAATACCAGAGGTGGCAAACATTATGACCCAACAACAGGAAAAGAAAATACTTCTGCACAAAATCCAGCATTAAGAGCTAATTATGCTGGAATTGGTTATATATATGATGCAAAAAATGATGTATTTTATGCGCCTCAACCATATCCTTCTTGGACTATATCTGCTCCAAATTGGACTTGGATGCCACCTGTACCATTTGCCACAGATGGAAAAACATATCTATGGAATGAAACAGCAAAATCTTGGGATGTCGTAAATGCAAACTAATTGGAAAATAACTAATATTGTTTTTAACGATAATACGTTAATTTCAGCGCATTATTTTGCATCATTATCTGATGATAAAAACACAGTAGAAACACAAGGCGAATGGAAATTTTTAGAGCCTCGTAACAAAGTTCCATTTAATGAGCTAGAAGAACGCTACATTATCCAATGGATCGAAGAAGAAGCTAGTAAAGATGGCTCAAATATCATAAAATCTAACCTAGAACAGCAATTGCAAGCATTAAATAGCGAAAAAAGCATTTTGCCGTGGGTTAAACCAACCTTTAAACCAAATATAGGACTATAACCATGTCATCAACTATTAATGCTTCTTCTGCTGGTATTGTCGAAACAGCCGATTCTAGCGGTACTTTACAGTTACAAACAGGCGGTCAAACAGGCGTTTATATTGATGCCTCGCAAAACGTCACAATTCCTAAAAATCTGACAATTAGCGGAACTTTAACATATTCAGGTGGGGCTGGCGTTACAAGCATTTCAGGCGGTTCTACAGGTTTAACATACGGCTCAGGTACAGGAACAGTTACTACTGCTGGAACATTACTGTATTCAAGCGGTGGTACAGGTTTAACTGGATCAGGTTCAAGCGGCAATTTATTAGTATCTACAGGGTCAGGATGGACTTCATCTAGTTTAGCAACTGCTGGTATTGCGCCTGCTACAGGAAGTTCAGTTTATGCACCTTTAGCTAGTCCTGCATTAACAGGTACAGTTACAGTAGCTTCTCATCTTTATGTAACAGCTACACCTTCTTCTAGCGGTTCTGCATTTTATTCTCAAGCAAACTCATCAGGAATATCAGTTGCAGGAACTTTTGATTGTCAATATACAGGCGGTGTAGCCCTTGATTGTTTAGTGGCAAATACATCAAGTTATTTAACTGTATTTAGTTACGGAACAGTAGGAAGCGCATCACCTGTAGGTTCAATTACAACTAATGGCACATCTACAACTTACGGTACATCGTCAGATCGCAGACTTAAATCTAATATTGTTTCATTAACTGATGCTAGTAGTAAAATTGATGCGTTGCAACCAAGAACATTTACTTGGAATTCAACAAGTCAAACAGATATTGGCTTTATTGCTGACGAAATTCAGTCAATTTTGCCTAACTCAGTTCATGGTCAAGCTAATGCTGTTGATGCTGATAATAACCCTAAGTATCAGATGGTTGATGTTTCTACTCCAGAAATGATTGCTTTAATGGTTTGTGAACTTCAATCTCTACGCAAACGAGTTGCAGCATTAGAAGCTAAAGTTGGGATTTAATTATGGCTAAAGCCCTAGACATTATTAGTCGTGCGCTAAAAGACATTGGCGCATTAGAAGCTGGTGAAAGCCCATCTGCTGATGCTGTTCAAGATGCTTTTGATATGCTCAACGATATGGTTGGGCAATGGTCTAATGAAGATATGATGGTTTTCTATAAAAATGAAATTATCTTCCCTATAACTCCAGGTCAAACTCAATATACTATTGGCCCAGGAGGTCAAGTGGGATGTAGTTTTGTAGGCTCAATTGCAGGCAATATTTTAACTATTACTGCAATTAATTCAGGTGGTATATCAATAGGTCAAACTATTACAGGGTTAGGCGTAACTGCTGGCACTAAGATTGTTCAGTTTTTAACAGGTGCAGGTGGCAACGTAAACGAAGTAGGAACATATCTAGTTAATATTCCACAGAGCTTATCTAGTTTGACGTTTACAGGCTACTATCAACGCCCATTAACCATTAATTCAGCGTTTGTGCGTATCAATACAAACTCTAATGGCATACCTATTGTTAATGGTGGTTTAGATTATCCAATTTCAATCTTAAACGTAGAAGATTACCAAATGATTGGTTTAAAGACTTTAAATGGGCCGTGGCCTAAAGCTCTTTACTACCAACCTACAGAAACACTAGGTAACATCTTTGTATGGCCTAATCCATCGCAAGGCGAAATGCACATATTTGCTGATAATATTTTTAGCGAATTTACTACCATTTACGATGATATTAACTTGCCACAAGGCTATACAATGGCACTTAGGTGGTGTTTAGCAGAACGTTTAATGCCTATGTATGGCAAGGCTTCAGCAACACAAATAACAATGATTAATGGCTTTGCAGCACAAGCTAAAGCAACAGTTAAACGCACTAATATGCGCCCAGTTCAATCTGCTCGTTTTGCTGATGCTATGTTAGCTTCACGCCAACGTGATGCGGGCTGGATTTTGAGTGGGGGTTTCTTTAGATAGAGGATTTGTTCGATAGTGTGATATAATAAAGATTCTAACAAAGGAGTCTTATCATAAAAACACTAGCAGAACTAAAAGCAGAAAAATTAGAAGTAAACAAAGCAATAAAAAGATTAAAAGATAACGAAGCATACGCAAGAAAAGTAAACAGAGAAATAGGTGCGCCAGGAAAACCAGCAAACACTCCTGAAGTTTTATGGAGCAAAGTTGATAAACGTAGCGAAAATGAATGTTGGAATTGGAAAGGTTTTATAAATCATGATGGTTATGGAAGGACTTGGATTAATGACAAAGGCTACTATGCTCACAGAGTCATTTATTCGCTTGCTTATCCAAACACAATTAACCTTAGTGCGCCTAAATTTACAGATAATTCAGGATTTCTTTTACACACTTGCGACAACCCTTCTTGTTGCAATCCAAAACATTTATGGGTCGGCACTCATGCTGACAATATGGCTGATAAAGTTGCTAAAGGTAGACAAAAAAGATTTCCACAAGATTCTGGCCCACGTTGCAAACTTACAATGGATCAAGCTAGAGAAGTTCGAAAACTTAGGAAAAATGGCATGACTGTTCCACAATTAATGGAAAAATTTGAATTAAGTCGTGCAAGCATAAAAACCTTGTTGCGTGGTGATTCATACAAGGAAAGCGAGTAACTATGCCAGATTTTGGCTTTGTCGGAGCAAGTTATGAAGCGCCATCTTTGTATCAAGACAGCCAAGAGTGTATTAACTGGCGGCCTGAAGTTGACCCAACTAAAGCTCAAGGTTCAAGAGGCGTTGTTGCTTTTTATCCTACTCCTGGCCTCACTTCAATTGTAGTTTTATCAGCACAATCCCCTGTTAGGGGAATGAGAACATTAGCTGGTGGCACATACATGGTCGCAGTTTGCGGTCAGTATGTCTATGCAATGGATTCTTCTTATGTGCCTTATGTAATCGGTATTTTAAATAGCGGTACAGGTCAAGTAGGCATTACTGATAACGGTATTAACGTTTATATTGTTGACGGAACTTATCGTTATACATGGCGCATATCAACTCCTGATGCTTGTTCATTTACAGGCACAATTTCAGGAACTACTCTAACTGTTTCTCAAGTCAGAGAAGGAACAATTAAAGTAGGACAGTCTTTATATGGCATAGGAATAGGCTTAGAAACGGTTATTACTAGCTTTGGCTCAGGATCAGGCGGTGTAGGCACATATAACATTAATACCTCATACACCATAGCAACAGCTCAGCTTTTAAACACTAATGGCGGTGGCGCAATATTTACAGGTTCTATTGGAACAACGTCTTTGACTGTTACAGCCGTAACAAGTGGTGTTTTATACCCAGGTCAAACAATCGTAGGCACAGGGGTTACCCCTAATACTATTATTACCGCTTTAGGCTCTGGCACAGTATTAAGTCAAACCATTGCAAGCGGTGGTACAGGATACGCTTTAAATGACCTTATAACGGTTTTGGGCGGTGTTTATGGAAGTAGCCCAGCTACATACAAAGTAACAGCAATAACGACAGGTGGCGTGGTTTCAGGGCTTTCTATGACGTTTGCTGGTGCTTATACATCTGTTCCTTTAAATCCTGCATCTACAAGCACAAATGGTGCTGGCACAGGGTTAACCCTAACGCTTACAACAGGCACAGGTACAGGCAATACAGGTAACTATCTTATTAATTTTAGTCAAACTGTTTCGTCTGAAACAATGTATGCCGTTCAGTTTTCAGTATTACCTAGCTCTGACGGTGCTTTTGCTGGTGGAACAACTGTAGATACAGTAGATAATTACTTTGTTTATAACGATCCTAATACTCAACAATGGGCAGCTTCTAATCTTCTTAGCCCAATTACTTATGGTTTAAGTTATGCAAGCAAGTTTACTGGGCCTGATAATTTAGTATCTTTAATTACAGATCATGGTCAAGTCTATCTATTGGGTGAAAATACTTCAGAAGTATGGTCTGATGTAGGTACATTTCCATTTCCGTTTCAAAGAATTCCAGGATCATCAAGTCAACATGGTATAGCCGCTAAGTTTTCGATGGCTCGTTTAGGCAATTCTTTTGCTTATTTAGCTAAAAACAATCGTGGGCAGTCAGAAGTTGTAATGATGAACGGCTATTTTCCACAAAGAATATCAACTCATGCTGTAGAAAACACATTAGTCAACCAATATGTTGAAGATGCTGTAGCTTATACCTATCAGCTTGAAGGTCACGAAGTCTATGTGCTTTCATTCCCTACAATTGATTTAACATGGGCTTATGACGTTACTACACAACTTTGGCACAAATGGCTATATGTCGATACAAACAATATCTATCACCGCCATCGTTCTAATTGCGCTACTGTATTTAACGATGTTGTATTAGTTGGCGATTGGGAAAATGGTCATATTTATCAATTAGACCCTACAAACTATACTGATAATGGTGATGAAATCCGCAGATTGCGTAGAGCACCTCATTTAGTTACAGACTTACAACGTCAGTATTTTGATGAATTTCAGATTCAATTTCAGCCTGGAGTCGGTTTATCAGGTGTAGCTCCTAGCTCTGGTAGTAGCTCAATTTCAACAACAACAGGTGTACCTGCGCCTGTTTATGTAAATACATCAACAAATACATATCAGCCATCGCCTTATACAATAACGGCAGGAACAACAGTAACCGTTGCTTATGGCAATACATTGACTGTTTACCCACCAACTCCAGGTCAAACAACTTACGTTCAATCGCCTTATATTATTAGCCCAGGAAGCATTATTTCAGTTACACCTAATAATGTATTAATTGTTCAACCAGGCAGCGTAGTAGTGCCTTTTGACACTACCAATCCACAAGCTATGCTACGTTGGTCAAATGATGGTGGCTCAACTTGGAGTAATGAACATTGGACAGGCATTGGCAGAATTGGTAAATATACTAATCGTGCAATGTGGCGCAGACTTGGCTGGTCAAGGGATCGTATTTTTGAAGTAGTGGTTACTGATCCTGTTAAAGCAGTAATCGTATCTGCCAATCTTAAAGCATCAAGTGGGGAAAACTAATGGCTAATGATATTTGGGGATCAACTCAGGGTAATCCCTATCCTGTAACCCCTTTAGTTGACGATCAGACAAAAATGCCTACAAGGGCATGGCAACAATGGTTTTTAAACTTATTAAACTTTAGCTCTGCTACTAACGCTACTAAAGGTACAGGTACTTTGCCTAGTAACCCGCAAGGTTTTATCAATATTACTGTTCAAGGTAAGCCTTATAAAGTGCCTTATTACAATGTCTAATTTTTCAAAACAATTTAAAGAAATGGAAGGAAAATGGGCTTTTGACCCTAAAACTGTTCACCATTTCTCATCGGGCGTATATGCAAAACAAATGTTTATGCCTAAAGGTTATGTAGCTTATAGTCATGCACACAACTATAATCATCTCAGCATATTGGCAAAAGGTCGTGTAATTGTTAAAACAGACGATTATAATAAAGAATATGTTGCGCCAGCTTGTTTAACTATAGAAGCAAATATCCATCATCAAATAGAGTCTTTGGAAGATTGCGTATGGTTTTGCATACACGCAACTGATGAAACTGATGAATCTAAAGTGGATGAGGTTTTAATTAAAAAACATGAGTAATATTAAATTACTTTCTCAAAATGCAAATGTAGCTCCTATTTATTGGGCTATTTTGCAACATCCAGAACTTTGGAACGAAAATACAGCAAGAACAGCAAGCGAATCTAGCCCTCATTATGGTTTAGACGATATTTGGCCTAGATTTGGCGAAATTGAATATGCAGATAATGGGCTTCCTCATGATTCTAAATGGTATCCATCTGCTGATATTTTAGGCATAAAACCATTTGTTTATGATCTTTTTAGAGCGGTTGAAGGCGTTGAATTGGGTGGAGTATTGATTACTAGAATTCCTGCTGGTAAAAAATGCAAACCTCATGTAGACCCAGGATGGCACGCTAGAAGATATGAAAAATTTGGAGTTCAAATTACTAGCGCACCTGGTCAAAAATTTTGTTTTGATGAAGAAGAATTAGAAACCAAACCAGGAGATATTTTTTGGTTTGACAATCAATATACCCATTGGGTAGTTAATCCAACCCCATACGATAGAATTACTATGATCGTATGTATTCGTAAGGAGCAATAATATGCCATGGGCAGCCGCAGCAGCAGCAGCAGGAACAGTAGCAGGAGCTTATATATCTTCTCAAGGTCAGCAAAATGCTGCTAACACACAAGCTAATGCAGCACTTACACAACAAGGAAATATGCTTGCCGCTGGTCAGCAGGCATCGCAACAATTTACACCTTATGCCAATTATGGAACTACAGCATTAAACAATTTAACTGGCAATAATGCGTATTTTAACAATCAATTTAGCAATGCTGACCTTAATTCTCAATTAGCTCCTAACTATGCTTTTGGATTGCAACAAGGTGAAAATACCACTAATGCTGCAAATAATGCAACAGGTGGCGCAGTAAGCGGAAATGCTTTGCAAGCTTTAAATACTTTTGGTCAAAACTATGCACAAAATGCTTATCAAGGCGCATTTACAAATTATCAAAATCAAAGAAACAATATAGCTACAATCAATAGCACTCAAGCTCAATTAGGTCTTGCAGGAGCTACAGGCTCTGCAAATGCACAGTTAGGAACGGCTACAAACATTGCAAACATTGGTATGCAAAACGCACAAAATCAAGCCGCTTCTCAAATTGCACAAGGAAATCTTGCTGGTAATGCAGTAAATTCATTGGGAAGCATTGGTTATGGATATGCAAATAACCAAAATATGCAAAATCAAATTCAATATCAGCAAGGTTTAAATAATATGGGTGGATATAATGCTGATCAAATAGCTCAAGGAGCAAGTCCAGGTGGCGCATTTACGCCTACCGCTGGCAATTCTTTTACTATTAATACAGGCGGTTAATTATGCCAATATCAACTAGCGGTTTATCAGTCCCACAAGTTTCTACAAATTACGATTCTAGTATTTATGGCAACAAAGATATGCCTAAAGCTATGACTATTGCTGATATGTTGGACATCAACAAAAAGCAATTAGACCTTCAAAAAGCCACAGAAACTTATGGTCCAGAAGTAGCAAAAACAAAATCAGAAGCAAAAAGATTAGAAGCTGAATCACAAAATGCTCAACAAATTGCTCAACAAAATGCTTTAAAAACAGTTAAAGCTCACGTTTCAAATATTGCTCAAGGAACAGCAGAACTTAGTACTGATCCTGATTTAACGCCAGAAAAAATACTTAAAAAATATAATGAAATAAATGCTGCTGCACCAGGTGATGCCGCTTCTAAAGCTGCTGCATTGCAACAAGTGGTTGCTGGTATGCCTCAAAAAATGCCGTCAGAAACTGACGATCAATTTCAAACTAGATTGCAAACTTTTGTTGCAGTGAATCATTTAAAAGGTTTAGATCATTTAGCTGCTGTTCAACAAGCATACCCAGGAACTGCAAACGTAAGCACAGGAGGTCAAACTGTTAATGTATCAACAGGAAATCCTTTGCTTACTGGGCAAGCTCCAGGAACACCAACTGGTGCTTATTTACAAAATACACTTGCTCCTACTGTTGCTGTAAGCCCTACAGGCGGCCCAATGGCATTTGGTGGAGGTGGTGTTCCTCAGGCTGGAAATTTAAACAATAGGCCTCGTGAAGTTCAAGTTGCTCCTGCAGGAGGTGGAGCAACTGCTACAGGTATGCAACAAACTGCGCCTAAAACCAATGCACCTCAAGGTGGTGGTGTCACAGCGCAATCTATGAATCAACCAAAAGGTGGTTCATCTGCCGTTCCTTATATTCAAGGTGAGCCTTATGATGCGTTTAGAACTCGTGCGGGCGATGTAGCTAAAATGATTCCATCTGCTCAAAAAGCTTTAAATATTAATGAGCCTGATGCAATTCCAAACGCAATATATACAAACGAAAAAATACAAAAACTACTTGAGGACAAGAATTTAAATATTGGCCCTATTGCTAATGCGATTGCAAATAATACAGGTGGTGTTGGTTTGGATGCAAAACAAGATGAAATTAGAAAATATCTTGAGCAACGTATTCGCATGGAATCAGCTAGATCAAATTCAGATCAAGCATCACAAAGAACTGCTTTTGGCTCATTTGGCACAAATAGAGAAGCTCTAAAACAAATTCTTTATAAAGACAATGGAAGTCTTGCAGGTCAAGAATTATATCAACGTGGTTTGTTAAATCATGCTGGCGATGTTAATAAACCTAATCTTCAATCAGTTAATAAATTTAATAATGATTATGCAAAAATTGCTGATCCAAAAGTTGTTCATTTGATTGGCGTTATTGGCGATAAATCAATTAAAGATTTAAGTCAGTCAGACAAAAAACACTTGGCAAAAGAATTTCCTAATATGTCTGTTGAGCAATTTCAAAAATTATTGGATAAACGTCAACAATTAATTGAATTAGTAGGTAAATAATGGGAATTACTGCTGAAGATTTGGCTGGCATTGTAAAAGGTGGCAATGTAGAGGAACCTGCGCCAAAAATTAATGCTAAAGACCTTTATAACATTGTTTCAAATACTGAACCAACATCAGGTCGTGATTGGTCAGATGTTCCTATTCAAGCTATTACAAACGTGCCAAAAAGTGCGTATGAATTTGGCAAAAATATTGTAGAAGCTGTAAAACATCCATTACAAACTGCTGGTGGAATTTTAGATTTAGGTGCTGGCGCTTTGCATAATATAACGCCTAAACATATTGCAGAATGGATTGATAAAGCAGATTGGAATCCAGACGCAAGCGAAAGAGCTGTTCAAACAGCAAACGCAGTAGGTCATTTATATAAAAACAGATACGGAACTAGCGAAGGTTTTAAAGAAGCATTAGCTACTGATCCTGTAGGAGTTGCTAGTGATGTTGCAACATTAATGTCTGGCGGATCAACATTAGCAAGCAAAGTTGGTGCAGTAGAAAAAGCAGTCAATTTAGCAAAAAATGCTGGTGTTCCTGAAAAAGCTATTGAAACTGCTGGTAAAGTTGCAGAAAATTTAAATCCCGTCACAGCAACTGGTAATGTAATAGGTTCTATTGGAAAACCATTTTTAGGCGGTTTAACGGGTAGCAGTCCTGAAACTATAGGTCGTGCAGCATTATCTGGATTTGAAGGCGATACTTCGTTTCTTAATCAAATGCGTGAAAATGCTCCCATAAATGAGCCATTAGATGCAGCAAGAGCTAATTTAGCAACTATGCGTCAAAACAGAGGAAGTGTTTATCGTTCAGGAATGAGTGACATTTCTCAAGATAAATCTGTATTAAATTTTAAAGATATTGATAAAGCCCTTAAAGAAGCAAAAGATTCTATTTCTTTCAAAGGCCAACCAGGGTTTGAAATTCCCACAAAAGTTCATGAAGATTTATCACAAATCATCAATGATTGGAAAAAACTTAATCCTGCTGAATATCATACGCCTGAAGGATTAGATTTTTTAAAACAAAAAATTGGCGATTATTCAAAAAGCATTGGTTATGAACATACAAATGCAAATAGAATTGCTAGTGATATTTATAATTCAATTAAAGGAACTGTATCAGAACAAGCTCCTAAATATGCTGAAGTTATGCGTGATTATCACGATGCTTCAGATCAAATTCAAGAAATTGAAAAAGCACTTTCTTTAAAAAATAGGGCTTCTGCCGATACTGCTATGCGTAAATTGCAAAGCATTACTAGAAATAATGTTTCAACAAACTATGGCCAACGGATAAATCTTGCACAACAATTAGAGCAAGAGGGTGGCAGACCATTTATCAATGCTTTAGCAGGACAAGCAATGAGTTCTCCAAATGCTAGAGGATTGGCTGGAACTTTGCAATCTGGAACTGGTATTGCAGGTTTATATAATCCTTATTTATTAGCTATGCAAGCAATTCAATCCCCAAGATTAGTTGGTGAAACATTATATGCTGGGGGTCGAATAGCTAAAGCAGTTTCTAATTTATCTAAAAAAACTGGAATAAATCAAACTAGAGGAAATACTTTAGCTGATATATTGCAAAACGTAAATAAAACGCAAGAGGAAGAATAATGGCAACAGTAAATCTATCACCAGTAGGTAATGGAACTACATTTTTTGGTTCTACTGGACTACCTTTAAGTGGTGGTTTAATCTACACTTATCAAGCTGGCTCATCTACGCCATTAGCTACCTATAGTGACAATGGTGGCTCAATTCCTAATACAAACCCTATTGTTTTAAATTCAGCAGGGCAAACCCCTAGTGAAGTTTGGATGATTGCTGGCTATTCGTACAAAATGCAAATTCAAACGTCTGCTGGCGTTATTGTTCAAACATTAGATAATTTATATGGTATTCCTACATCATCAGGCGGTGGTGGCGGTACTTCAGTTCCTACAGGTTGTATTTTAATTTGGTCAGGTTCAGCAGGCTCAATTCCTAGTGGATTTCAGCTTTGCGATGGCACAAACGGAACTCCTGATTTACGCAATTCATTTGTATTAGGTGCAGGAAACAGTTATGTAGTAGGTCAAACAGGTGGTTCAGCAGATGCAGTTTTAGCAAGCCATACCCATACTGCTACTTCTGTTGTTACAGACCCAGGACACGTTCATAGCACAAGAACAAACTCTGGTGGTGCTGGTAGCGATGCTGGTTATATTCCAACAGGTTTTAATAATTTCTTTGGCTCAACAGCGCATGGTATGGATTCAGCTACAACAGGCATTACTGTAGCTACAACTAACGCTGCATCAGGTGTTAGCCCTACAGGTGGTAATTTGCCACCTTATTACGCACTTTGCTACATTTATAAGACTTAATATGATTGACATTGATCCAGTTAAAGTTGGGGTAATGTGGCAAAAAGTTGAGGCTATGGAAAAAGAAGTAGCTGAAATGCGTACTGATATTAAAGAGTTACTAGCTATGGCAAATAAAGGTCGTGGTGGCTTTTGGGTTGGCATGATGGTTGTATCAGGCATTAGTTCTTTTGTAGGCTTTGTAGCACACTATTTCAGCGCAAAATGAACCATGTCAGACCCATTCGGTATTGCACAAGGGGCAAAAACTCTTAGTCACAGTATTGATGCGAGCAGAGAAGCTAGTAAAGGTTTATCTAAAAGTATAGAAGGTGTACAAAAAGACGGTTTAGATGTAGCACAAAAGATGGCCCATGAAAGACGTAGGGCGCAAAAAGAAGCAGAGCATAAGAAGCAAACAGCATTAATTAAGGCTTTAGAAGATTGGCAACACAAGAAACAAATTAACGAAAAAGAAGCAAAGTTAAAGATTGATTTTGTAAAGAAGTATGGTGCTAAAGAATGGGATGCTGTTTTAAAGATTAAGCTAGATATTGAGAATATGGAAAGGCAGAATAATGAAGATTTTAAGCATGACCTTAAAGAAATTAGGAGAGTACAGTTCTATTGCTTTGCGTTGGCTGCGGTCATCGCTTGGTATCTAACCTGGGGATATAAATGAACATATTGACTCATATTCTTACAGGAAAAGATAACCAGACCCATGACATTGCTAAATGGGCATGGATGCTTGGATTCTTGCTTGTAGGGTTTTCTGCTATATATTTAATCTATACAGGCAAAGAAATCAGTCTTACTGAACTAGCTGGTGCTTTAGGCATCGTATCAGGTTCAGGTGCAGCTTCAGTAGCAGGTAAACACATGGCAGGTGCAGAGCCTGATCCACAATGAATTTTATTCTTTCTCTTTTAGGCGGTTCAAGTGTCCAAATTTACATATATTTGGCTGTTTTATTTGCTGGTTTTAGTGGCGGCTTTTATGTGGAGCATTTGCGCTTTGCTGATTTCCAAGATGGAGTCAAGATCGTTGCAGAAAAACAGATTGCTGAAAATAAAGCAAAAGAGAAAGAACAAGAATTAATAAATAGAGGAGTAACAGATGCGTACAACGCTAATCTTAGTAATATTCACAATTTTTATCACGGGATGCTCAACGACACCAGTAGCGGTGCAATGTCCACCAATGGCACAGCCACCATCACAATTAATGGCGAAGCCCATAACCTTTTACTTGTTGCCGAGCAATGCGCCGACACGACAACCCAATTAATAGCCCTTCAAGGCTGGATTAACGAACAAGCAGGATTAGATGCAAAATAACTTTGATAAATGCCTTGATTTAGTTCTTAAATCAGAAGGTGGCTATGTTAATAATAGCCAAGACCCAGGTGGAGTTACTAATTTAGGAGTAACTCAAAGAGTTCTTGAAGAATGGTTAGGCCATCCTGTAGATGACAAGATTATGCGTAATCTTACAGTTGATCAGGTATCAGGACTTTATAAGGCTAAGTATTGGATGGCTTGCTACGCACCACAACTGCCTGTAGGAGTTGATTATTGCTTATTTGATGCAGCAGTCAACATGGGGCCTGGAAGGGCTGTAAAGCTCTTACAAGAAGCCATACAATGTATGCCTGATGGCACTATTGGCCCAAGAACTATGCAGCTTTTAGATCAAAAAAAGCCAGAAGATATTGTAGATGCGTTTAGTCAGCGTAAAATTAACTTTTATGAAGGCCTTAAAACATTTCCTGTATTTGGAAAGGGTTGGCTCAAACGAGTTGAAGATGTAAAATTTAACGCATTAAATATGATTGGAGAAGCAAATGGCATTTGAAATTAAAGAACATAAGCAAAAATCTACAAAAACAGGTCATTATGTTAAAGACTCTGAGCATCGCACAGAAGATCGTGTAAATCGCTTAGAAAAGAAGCTAGACAAACATATTGCTTTGCCTATGGAGAAAGCTCACCATCCACATCAAGCAAGCCAAAAAGAAGCTCCTTTGCCTAATATGAGGAAGTATTAAAATAAGTCTGTTAATTCAGCTATTTTAAATAATTTGATGGGGCAGTCGTAAAATAACTCCCCTTTAGCAACATATTTGTTAGGAACTTCAATTAATGGGCAATTCTCTAAAGAGCTTACTTTTGCCCAATAAGCACGATGTAAGTCGTGAGTTAAAGCAAAAAATAGAACAGGCAGATTGCCTAGAGTTAGCTTGTCTTTACGTTGCGCTTTGTGAATACTACCAAATTGATCAAAACCTTCTTGTCGAACTTCTACCTCAAGCGCACCAACTGGAACACCTGATCGATAAACGATTAGATCAACTCCATACTTATTAGGGTTATCTTTACACTCTACGCCCCATTTCATTTGTATCCAGTCGGATACAGCTTTACGAGCAGGCGCATCATACTTATCGTGTAAATATTGGCTAAATAATTTCAATGTCTAAGTGCAATTACTAAAACTATGAAACAAAGCAAAAGAATATATGACACATTGCACCAATATTCAAAACGCAGCTTATAAGGATCACCAATAAGCCACTTTTGCAATTCAAGCATATCTGAATCGTGTTCTATATAACGTGGTTTAAGTGGGTTTTCGTCATACCTAGAACTAATTAAGACTTTGCCGTTATTTAGAAAATCAATCATTCTCTTGTGCCTTTCTTAGTATTAGATAAGCAAAATAATGTTGTTGTGTAGTAAAACCTTGTTGCATAGCAATACCATCTTCCTGTGATTCTGCCCACAATTCGTTTACTACATCATCTGTTAGTGTCTTTACTGGATGGGTGTAGAGTGGAATACCATTTTTTAATTGCTGGCTACCAATATAGCAGTCGTAGTGTGGCAATCTTTCAAGGTCGTATGGGTCTATGTATGCTACTGGTTCATTGTTCATTTGCTTTTGCCTTTTCTAGTTGATGCACTCGGCTCATTGCCTGTGTAGCCAAGTTGTGCATATCTTTGTACTTACGCTTCCATTCTTCTATTTCAGCTTGTTGCTGGCGTAGCATGGTGGCTGTATGATTTCGTTCCCACATAGTTAGTTCTTCAGTTTTAAATGCTTGTATTTCAGCTAGTTCATTTGCGTTCATTTCTTTTTATTGTCCATGTCCATGTTTAACAGAGCAACCATGCTTTTATCTAAACGCTCAGAAATATTGACACAAACATCTTTACAAAGCCAAAGAGTGCCACTTTCTGTATTTTCTGTAAGTTTTTCAGCAACTAACTCTAAAACATTGCCTAAGCAGCTTATTTGATTAGCGATTTTTTCAAGTTCGCCAGCTTCATCCCATAAACTCATTTTTGATCCCTTGCTGGAGTTGTCCAAAGCTGCTCAATATGTTCTGTAGCACCCATCTTTACAAGTTCACTTTTATAGAAGTGTCGTGCAACGTAATCTGCTCGTATAAACTTGCTTTCTTT